>LQAJ01000314.1_pt1 | contig 12680 bp, 15 predicted proteins | sample 1535811 | NCBI WGS metagenome assembly LQAJ01 (sample SAMN04331587, study PRJNA305678) | bioreactor metagenome | isolation source: bioreactor_6 inoculated with Wadden Sea sediment 2nd replicate of a... | place: Germany: Wadden Sea, Janssand Flat
TTCAGATTGATCTTGGAAAAGAACCGCCGTACCGGGAGCATCCAGTAATCGGGATTGTCGCCTTTCAGGAAGTCCACGGCAAGCAGAGTTTCCTGCAGGTTGTTGAACATGGCCTCCTGTTCCTGGATGGTGGTGGGCCGTTCTTCGGGTGGGCCGTCCGGCTTGAATGGTTTGTCCAGTGACTTCTTGAAGCACTCGTACAAAACGACCAGTACGGCCTGCGACAGGTTCAGGGAAGTGCCTTCGCGGCTCGTGGGGATGGTCATGAGGCCGGAACAGATGGAGGTTTCCTCGTTGGTCAGTCCTTTGTCCTCGGGACCGAATACGATGGCGACCTTGCCGCCGGAGCGGAGGCGGTCATCCACGACCCCGGCCATAGTGGTCGGGCTCATGATGCCCTTGCGCCAGCCGCCGGTCCGGGCAGTGGTTCCGTAAACCGCGGTAAAACCTTCCACGGCCTCGGGCAGGGTTTCCACTATGCGGGCCTGTTCAAGAATGTGTTTGGCGTGGGCCGTGGCAAGCGGGCGGGCCTTGTCGAGATCGAAATCCCGGGGCTGGACCAGAATGAGGTTCTCAACGCCCATGTTCAGGCAGGCGCGGGCTGCGCTGCCTACATTTTCGGGATACTTGGGTCGAAACAGGACCACGGCGAGATCGTCAAGCATGGGTACTCTCCAAATGATGAATTGGCCGACTGATGCGCGGCAGACGCTCGGCATGTAGCATATGGGCGGGAGAAGTCAAAAGGCGGATTGCTGGGGGCATCCGGTGCCCTCGGCTTCGTGCGAAACTGTGGACGGCAGATTGTTTGCCTCTGCCGGAGAGGGATTTTTGTTACCGTGGAGCATACTCTCCGCGCAGGGATTCTTCGAGATATTGGGCATATCTTCCGCTTTCCCGAAGTCGCTTCAGGCCCCGGTTGAAAGCCTCTATGAGCTTGGGGGCTTCGGGATCGTTCTTGGCAAATAATACGTGCAGGCCGCTGGAATAGAAGGGTTTCGGGTGGATGGCCGATCTGGTCGGCGGCTCCGGGCAGAAACTGCGTCCTGAGCAGGTAGTAGCAAACCTCTTTTGAACACGGGAAAATGTCTATGCGGCCATCAATGAGTTTGAGCAGATTGCTGACATCGGTCGGGGCCACATCAAGCTTGCCGCCGTTTCGCCGGGTTACCGGGCCGAGGTCCTTTTCCGCGAGATAGCCCAGAGTGACGCCGACTTTCAGGTGTCCCACGTCGTCGATTTCCTGCCAGTCGAACCGGGTGCCCATGCGGTGAAAGAAGACCACTTCCGAGTTGAAAAGTGAATCCGTATAGCTGAACAGCTTTTCCCTTTCCGGTGTTTTCCGCCAGCCGACCGACCCCTTGTGGCTGTCTGCCAGAACTGAATCAAGGCTCCGTTTCCACGGCATGTAGTCGAATTTTACAGTAATGCCTTCCAGAGCGAAGCTTGGGTGACGATACGGGAACCCACGCCGCCGTATTTGAATTCCTGGGAAAAATACGGCGGCCATTCACCTATGCTCAAGAGAATTGTGTCACCGGCCTGAGCCGGAAAAACAAGAATGTAGCCGACGAGTATTGTCAGATAGAAGAACGCTTTTTTCAGCACGGTATTCCTCCCCGAAAACGGTACTTCTTAAAAGTACTACACGCCGTCGATTTCTTCACCATTATAATCGGGAGAGATTGCCATTCATGGAATGGCTTCCTGTGTGTAGCATTCCTCAAGGTGCTTGGCATAGCTCCCTTTTTCCCGGAGTTTTGTCAGCCCCCGGTTGAAGCTCTCGCGCAACTGGCTTCCGTCAGCCTTGTTTCTGGAGAAAAGCACATGAAGCTTGTTGTCGAGAAGCGGCTTGGGGTGAAACGATATCTGTTGCATTTGGTCGGGAGGGAACTGGGTCTTGAGAAGGTGCAGGCCGACGTTCTTTTCACAGGGAAAAATGTCAATGCGTCCGGCAATCAGCTTTTTCATGTTGATGATGTCGGTCGGGGCGACGTCCAGTTTGCCGCCATGTTGTTTCACCAGTGGCTTGAGTACATCGACGATGAGGTAGCCGTTGGTTGCACCGATTTTCAGGGATGCCAGATCTTCAAGTTTTTTCCAGTCGAATCGGTCTCCCATGCGATGAAAAACGACCGTTTCGATATGCAGTACCGGATCGCTGACGAAAAAGATTTCTTCCCGCTCCGGGCTTGTTCGAAATCCGACGGCTCCATCGTAATGGCCTTCGCGGGCCATGGTCAGCGCCCGTTTCCACGGCATGTATTCGTATTTTACCGAGATTCCTTCCAAGGCGAAGGCCTCGCGAATGATGTGCGATCCGACGCCTTTATTCTGAAGAGACTGAGAAAAAAGGGAGGATATTCACCGTTGCTCAAGATGACGGTTTGTTCCGCGTTGACGGAGGCTGCACTGAGTATGAGGCCTATGGCAGCCAGAAGCATGAAAAGGTTTTTGAGCATGCATGCAATATCTCCTAATCGGAGTGGAAAGTCAAAAAGTATTGTTTGGCCGGGATGGGGCTTTGGGAATAGTTATTCATGGAGATTAAGGGGTTATGCCTGAATCGTAAGCAGTCCTCATGGTAGTAAATGTCAGTTCTTTGAAATAACTATTTTGCAAAAAAGCTTAAAACAGTCTGTTGAAAGTCGGGTGGAAAACGACAAAAGTAATATTTTTGCAGGCTGGATGTTGTCGATGTTCTTTGTTTGCGCTTTTCGGATAGTTTTTGTGGACGTTGGGGTGGGTGTTTCAGCGTCTTTGGGAAGGAGAAGAGGGTTTTGTCGTGTCTGTCTTACTGATTGGTCAGTCAAAAAGTTCAACTATTTTAAAATGCTAATAAAATCAGGGCGCGACGAGCACGGTAGAAGGCGAAACAGATTGATAAATTTGTAATACTGTGACACAACGGACTACTGGCTAGGACTAGATCCTGGCCCATGGGGGTTTTGCCCGGACTATGCACCCGGGCGGAATCAAGTTGCGGTCCAATTAACCCTTTTTTGTGGTCCAAGGAGGAATCCATGAAACGAATTCTGACCTTAGTCCTGGCTATTGCCGTGGTTTTCGGCATGTCATACACCGCTCAGGCTAAAAAACGTTATGTCTTCGGCGGCGGTCCTGCCGGCGGCACCTTTCAGGTGGTCGCCAACGGTATCCAGGTCTTCGGCCCTATCAAGAGCAATCCCGATTTCAGCATCAAGGCGCAGTCTTCCGGCGGTTCCGTCGAAAATCTGCGTACCACCAACGCCGGTCGCGTGGCTTTTTCCACGGTGTATGCCGGTCACGTTTTCCTCGGCCGCAATGGGCAGATGAAGAACGATCCCAACAAGTATGAAAATGTTCTGGTCGTGGGCTATCTTTACGGTGCTCCGGCCCAGCTCGTCGTCCGCAAGGGCTCGGGCATCAAGTCGACCAAGGATCTCGAGGGCAAGCGAGTCGGTGTCGGCAATGCCGGTTCCGGCGCATTTGCCAACTGTGAACTGTTCTTCTCGCACATGGGCGTGTGGGACAAGATCCAGCGTAATGCCATGGGTTACAACGACGCGGCTCAGGCTTTCGGCAATGAGCAGCTCGACGCCTTCTGGCTGTTCACCGCGTTCCCGTCCGGGGCCGTCATCATGGCTGCCCAGACCAATGATATCGATCTGGTCGACCTCGCGGCTGATGCCGAGGCTTCCGGTTACTTCAAGAAATATCCCTACTTCGGCCATCTGGCCGTCCCCGCCGGAACTTATCGCGGCGTGGATCATGATACCCCGTCCTTCTTTGACTCCGCTCTGCTGGTTGCCAATGCCAAGGTCAACCCGGATCACGTGTACGAACTCTGCAAGGCCGTCTGGTCTCCCGCAGGTCTCAAGCACATGCTGGAGCAGAAGAAGACCTTCAAGGACATGTCCGTTGCCAACGGTCTCAAAGGCGTGAACCCCGAGTTCCTGCCTGTGCACCCCGGCGCAGCAAAGTTCTGGAAAGAGCAGGGCGTTCTCAAGTAGGCGCACTCGTATCGTCTCTGTAGCGGGCGGGCCGGATGGCCCGCCCCTCTGCGGAAACGGTACTTATTCGTTTCCGTGTTCAGTTAACTGTCACGCATGATGTGCGATTCCCCGCCACGGTGCGGGGGGCGACCCAGCAGCGGATGAAGCTGCCACGCTGCGCGACATTGTTCACGAGCTGCGAAACGCAGCCGATATGAGTGCGAAATGTACGAGAAATTACACAAATTCGAGCAATATCTTTTTGATTTCCTGTCGGTGATGATGGTCCTGTTCTATTCATGGTCCGCATCTTCGAACCGGCAGCCACCCAGTATCACCGGGGCATTTACGTCATCATCACGTATGTCCTCGTATTTCTTATTTACCAGTCCAGACATCTGGTCTTCAGGATACTCGATTACATCCTCATGGGGGCCTCGGTGGTCACCATCGGGTACTGGATCACGAATTTCGAAGCCATCAACTATCGGACCGGCATCGAAACCGATCTCGACAAGTGGATGGCCATGGTCGGCGTCCTGCTCGGCGTGGAACTCGCCCGCCGCGTGGTGGGCAACGTCTTCGTCATCATCGGCGTGGCCATGCTGCTGTTCGGCATGTATGGCGAACACATGCCTGAGCTTGTCGCCCATGCGGGCGCGACCTTCCCGGAACTCTGCACGTCGATCTTCTACCGTTCCGACGGTGTGTTCGGCATCATGGCGAACGTGCTTGCCACGTACATACTCCTGTTCGTGCTGTTCGGCGCGTTTCTGGAGCGATGCGGTGCGCAGCGGTTCTTCATTGATTTCCCGCTGGCTGCGGTGGGGCACAAGATCGGCGGCCCAGCCAAGGTGTCGGTCATCGCTTCCGGGCTGTTCGGGTCCATCTCGGGTTCGGCCATCGCCAATACCGTGTCCACCGGTTCCTTCACCATCCCGATGATGAAAAAGCCGGGTTCAAGCCCCATGTTGCGGGCGGTATCGAACCCGCAGCGTCCATCGGCGGCATGTTCATGCCTCCGATCATGGGTGCGGGCGGCTTCATCATGGCGGAAATGACAGGGTTGCCGTATTCGCACATCATGCTGGTCGCCATCTTTCCGGCGGTCATGTACTTCTTCTCGGTCTTCGTGATGGTTCATTTCGAAGCCAAGAAGGACAACGTGGTCGGTGAGCGGTACAAGTACAGCGCCATGCAGATATTCAAGAAGGAGTGGCTCTACACCCTGCCGCTCATTTTTATCACCATTTTCATGCTCGCGGGCTATTCTCCTGGCTATTCGGCCATTGTCGGCCTCGCCACCTGCATCGGGCTGTCGTTCAAGGACGAGGGGCAGGGCATTGATCCGACCCTGCTGACGGTCATGAGTTTCATGGTCCTGTGTCCATGGCTGGTCAAGCTCGTCGGCGTGGTGGGCGGCAAGGAGGCCACCGAGGCGGTCAAGCCGTTCCTCTCCGGCCGTATCCTGCTGGTTTACGGTATCGTCGCCTCGGCGGTCATCTTCTTCCTCCGCAAGCAGACGCTGGGCGGCATGAAAGGGGAAATGGGCGAATTCGTGAAGGCCGCACGCATGGGTACCATCAATTCGCTCAAGATCGGCGCGACTGTCGGCGTCATCGGCATCATCATCGGCGTGCTTACATACTCCGGTCTGGTGCTCACCTTTGCCGACATCGTTATCGAACTGGCCCACGGCAACCTCGTGGCGACCATTCTGCTCATCGCGCTGGCTTCGCTCATCCTCGGTATGGGTGTGCCGGTTACCGCGGCTTACCTCATCACGGCTGTCGTTGCGGTCCCGGCCCTGACGCATCTGGGTGTCAACGAGGTTGCGGCGCACATGATCGTGTACTGGCTGTCGCAGGATTCCAACATCACGCCGCCGGTCTGCATCGCGGCTTTCGCGGGTGCGACCATTGCCAAGGCGAATATGTGGAAAACGGCATTCACTTCATTCAAGTTTGCCAAGTTCCTGTATCTTGCCCCGTTTATGTTCGCGTACATCCCGGCCTTCTCGCTGAATGCATCGCCCATGAACATCGCCATGTGGTTCAGCATCATTACCGTGACTGTGTTCATGTATTCATGGTTCCTCAGCGGCATCTGGTTCAGACCGTTGAAGCGGATGATGGCAGGCTCATTGGCGTAAGCCGTCTCCTTCAGAAAAAACAGTCGGCCCGGAGAATGTGTTCTCCGGGCCGTTTTTGTCTTTTGTGGCTGCACATTTTCGCACTTGCTTGCAATATTAACAGTGGCTTGCTAAACAGGATTTCATGAGATCTCCAGATTTTTTCAAGAAGAAGCGGCGTTCGTCTTTCGCGCAGTTTACCCGCGTGTTGTTCCTTGCCTTCCTGATGTGTGCAGTGGTTCCCTCTCCGGTTGCATCCGAGGTTATCGGGACTGTGGACACTGTTTTTCATATGTTTACCCGTGATGATGATATTGTAGTGGAGGCCTTTGATGACCCTGACGTGTCGGGCGTGACCTGCTATCTGAGTCGTGCACGCAAGGGCGGTGTCAAAGGCATGATCGGCGTTGCCGAAGATACGTCGGATGCATCCATCGAGTGTGTCGGCACCGGACCGATCAAGCTTTCCGACCGGGTGAAGAGTGGCAAGAAGGACGGCGATGTCGTTTTCAAGAAGGGGACGTCGCTGGTATTCAAGTCGTTGCAGGTGGTGCGGTTTTACGACAAGAAACGCGATGTTCTTGTTTATCTTGTGTACAGCGACCGGGTTGTTGAGGGTTCGCCCAAGAACAGCGTGACATGCGTGAAGGTGAAGTAAGGGGATTTTCAAGGGGAGTATGACGTGAGTAGAAGTGAGATTGATCGATTGGTCGGGGATGTCATGAGCAACCCCGCCATGATGCAGGAGCCATGACCCTCAAGGATCAGGCCGGTATGGGAAAGTTCATTTCGGCCAAAGGGTACGAACTGACAGAGGCGGAAGTCGCCGAAGTCTGGGCCATGGCTTCCAAGGTGATGGCCGGACAGGGGATGTGACAGGCCTGATGCCGAATCCCGGATTCGATATCTTCGGAAACGGGAATTGGGTTTACATGAATTGATTATTCGAGAGCCCCGCCTCCTTCAGGAGTGCGGGGCTCTTTCCGTTTTGAGAACAGGCCGGTTTCGGTTTGTGTTTTTTCGAGCTGAGTCCGGGTTTTTCTAGGAAGTCTGTTCCTCTGGCTTTTGGGATTTAATGGCTGACAAATCAAGCGTGTTGCAAACATGTGAACCGAGTCCGATACCGGCTTCGCGGAAGACATTGAAGGAAGTATCCACGCCAGATTCACGCAGGATTTCCAGTTCATCGTCAAACTGGGCCATGGCCGCGACAACGCCGGGGAAATTCCGTTCCTGCAGTTTGCTTGCGACATGGAGTTGCGCATTGAGATTGGGTAGGGTCAGGAGCACCAGCTTGATTTTGCCGCCCTGTTCCGGGAGTTTGCGCCAGAATTCCGGGTCCGTGACGTCGGCAAGGCCTACTTGCCGTCCTTCTTCCAGGTGTTTGTCCACGGTCTCGGCGTTGAAGTCGATGCCGAGTACGGTCGGGCCATACTTGTTCACGAGGTACTCGTAGGCACCGGTTCCGATCCGTCCCATTCCTATGACAGCCACCTGCCAAGTGCCGGCCTCATAAGGTTCCTCGTCCGGGTGGCACTCTCCGGTTTCGCACCGTTTGAGCGCGCTTCGGACTTTGTCGAACAAGGTGTCGGCCGTCCGGTTGAATGGCGCTGCCACCACAAAGGAAAAGGAGAGGGCCACGGCAATGGCAAGGAGCCAGTCCCGGCTGAGCCAGCCGTTGGCAACGGCAAGGCCTCCGACGATGAGGCCGAACTCGCTGTAGTTGGCGAGGTTGAATGACGATATGAATGAAGTGCGCGCCTTGAGGCGGAAGCGGGTGAATATCAGGAAGAACAACGCCACCTTGATGGGCAGTACGGCCAGCAGAATGAATGAGACACTGAGCACCTGCATGCTCGGCAGACCTGCCAGACCGATTTCAAGGAAAAAACCCACCAGCAGGAAGTCTTTGATGTTCAAGAGCGATTTGGCGAGGTCTCCGGCGCGCGGGTGGTTGGCCAGCAGCATGCCCATTATGAGCGCTCCTAGATCGGCTTTCAGCCCGACCGCATCAAAGGCGGCTGCCCCGCACAGAAAGCGAGGAAGAATCCGAACAGCACCTGCAGTTCGCCATGGCCGATTCGGTCGAGGATCCGCATGAAAACCCATCGGGCCACCGGCAGCATTCCGAGCACCAGCAAGGCCCACGGCGTGGGCATCTTGCCCGTGGAAAAAGTCAGAAACAGGACCGCGAAAATATCCTGAACAATGAGTACGCCGATGGCGGTGCGGCCGTTCAGAGCCTCGGAGCGTCCGCTTTCTTCCAGAATTTTCACGGCAAAGACCGTGGAGGAAAAGCTGAGGGCAAAGGCGATGAGCAGCGCCGTATGCATGGGGATGTCCGCGAAGAAGGACAGGCCTGTCGTTGAAAGGCCCATGAGGCCGACCGCGAAGATCGCCACAGTGACAAGCATGTGCAGGGTGGCTCCGCCCCATACTTCCGGGCGCAACAGGCTCTTTATCTTGAGCTTCAGCCGATGGAGAAGAGCAGGATGGTGACACCGATATCGGCTATTTGCTGGATGGCCGGACCGGATTCGTAGCCTTGGGTACTGAGTGCGAAACCGGCCACGAGATATCCCACCAGCGGAGGCAGGTTGACCAGATTGGCAAGGTAGCCGCAGCCAAAGGCGAGAAGAATTACCAGAGGATCCATGTCCCCCTCCTCTTACTGGTTTTCGATTTCGTCCTGTGTCCGGTTGACGCCGCGGGTGATGATGCCGACCATCAGGGCGAACATGATGTAGCCGGCAAAGGTCTGGATGATGAGCAGCAGTTTCCCGTCCCATGTCTGCGGCACGATGTCGCCGAAACCGAGTGTCGTCATTGATACCACGGTGAAATAGAGCGAATTGATGAAAAACTGTCCTTCGTTCGCGCCGAATCCGAACGGTGCTGTGGTGTTGATGAGCAGGTGGCCGACTTCAAGGGTTGCGTTGAGCAGGGTGAATCCGGCGATCATGGTCATGTATATGCGCATGAGTTCGGCGACTTCGCTCCATGTGGCGTGGTTGCCCGGTTTGAGAATCCGGACCACGTCCTTGGTAAAGGCTTTGAAATGCCAGATCAGGATTGCGAAAACCAGCAGGGTCAGCAGGGCGACGCCTTCGTTTATCATGCCGAAAAGTACTTCAAAGGAGCCGCCGCAGAATCCGACGATGGCTCCGTAAATGAAAACCCTTTTGGGCTGTGTCTTGCGAAACAGGGATCTCCCCTTGGTTATTCGATGATTCCTGTATACGTGAAAGGCAAGGATAACGGCGGCGACGAGAAGTCCGTTCAAGAGGGCCAGCGTCACGTCGATCGGTTCGAAGACCTGATCGCTCATCGCGTTGAAAAAGTGCCCGGGGAGGAGGGATGCCATGAGCAGGAGCGAGACGACCCCAAGGAAAAAGCTGGGGACAAAGTGGGTAAAGACAACCTGCCAGAATTTCGGTTTGATGTCATATTTCATATCGTTTGAATTATTCGCATAGAATCGAGATGGATGCAATGCGTGACAGTATGTTCAAGATGACTGCCGGGTGCTGATTGACGTGAAAAACATTAGTTCAATCAGGTCTGATAGTGGATGCGGAATTCACATATTATATTGAAATAACCGCGCCTGCGATTCATTCCTACTCTTGACTATCTGCCGACTTTGGCTTAACAAACTCCCTCTTTGCCCGCGCTGGACGGGACTTTTGCGCTTGGACGACGAATAATTTTAGGGAGATAGGACACTTGTTCGAGAGCCTGCAAGATAGACTTGGCAACGCCTTTCAAAAATTCAAGGGTCAGAAGCAACTCACCGAAGACAATGTCAAGGAAGGGTTGCGTGAAGTACGCTTGGCGCTGCTTGAGGCAGATGTTAATTTCAAGGTCGTCAAGCAATTCGTCGATCAGGTAAAGGTCGCGCTCTTGGCGAAGAGGTTCTGAAAGGCCTCGATCCGGGACAGCAGGTCGTGAAGATCGTCAACGAGGAGCTCATCGAACTCCTCGGCGGTGAACAGCAGACCTGGACCTCAAGCCAAACCACTCAAGATGATGATGGTCGGCCTTCAGGGTTCCGGTAAAACCACCAGTTCGGGTAAGCTGTCGCTGTTCCTGCGCAAGAATCACGGCAGAAGCCGTACCTTGTGCCCGCAGACGTTTACCGTCCTGCGGCTATCGACCAGCTCACCACGCTGGCGAAGCAGCTCGACGTTCCTGTCTACCCGTCCACTCCGGACATGAATCCGGTGGACATTTGTCAGGACGCGTTGAAAAAGGCGGAAGAACTGGGCTGCGACCTGGTGCTTTTTGATACCGCAGGCCGACTGCACATTGATGAAGCTCTCATGGATGAGCTTGTGAACATCAAGAACGCATGTCAGCCGCAGGAAATTTTGTTCGTGGCAGATGCCATGACAGGTCAGGACGCCGTAACCGTTGCCGATACCTTCAATGAGAAGCTCGACATCACCGGTGTGGTCCTGACCAAGATGGACGGTGACGCCCGAGGCGGTGCCGCCCTGTCCATCAAGACCGTAACCGGCAAGTCGGTCAAGTTTGTCGGTGTCGGTGAAAAGCTTTCCGAATTGGAACTTTTCCATCCTGACCGCATCGCGTCGCGCATCCTCGGAATGGGTGACATGATGACCCTCATCGAAAAGGCTCAGACCGAAATCGATGAGGAAGAAGCGCAGGCCATGGCCGAAAAATGGCCAAGGCCGAGTTTGACTTTGAAGACTTTCGCAGTCATATGCGTAAGATCAAGAAGCTCGGCAGCATGGAAGGGCTGCTCAAGATGATTCCCGGTATGGGGAACATCATGAAGCAGATGGGGCAGGACGCTCTGCCCGAGGACGAGATGCAGCGCACTGAAGCGATCATCTCTTCCATGACCATGAAGGAGAGGCGTCAGCCCAAGCTCATCAACCAGAGCCGCAAGGAACGCATTGCCAAGGGTTCCGGCGTGAAGGTTGCCGATGTGAACGCGCTCATCAAGAATTTCAAGCAGATGAGCAAGGTCATGCAGGCCATGATGGGTGGCGGCAAGGGCAAGAAGCAAAAGGGCTTGATGAACAAGCTCAAAGGCCTCACCGGCGGCGGAATGCCCGACATGAGCGCTCTGGGCGGCATGGAAGGCATGCCCGGAATGCCTCCGGGAATGGGCGGAATGCCCGGTATGCCCGGAATGGAAGAGGAAGGCGGCAAACGCAGCCTTTCCAAGAAGACTCTGAAAGCGCGTGCCAAGAAGAAGAACAAGAAAAAGCAGCGCAAGAAGAAGAAAAAGAAGTAGTGGACGAAAAGGCGGACAAAGTCTTTCACGAATATAATTGCCTTCACACGGGCAAAAACGTACAAACAAATTATTGGGGGTATAAGTACCATGGCTATGAAAATCAGACTGACCCGTATGGGTTCCAAGAAGCGTCCCTTCTATCGTGTTGTGGCTCTCGACAGCGCAACCCGTCGCGACGGACGTCCCGTCGAATTTCTCGGATACTACAATCCGATGACGGAGCCCAACGAGATCAAACTCGATATGGAAAAGATCGAGAAATGGCTCGAGCGCGGCGCTGAGCCGAGCAATACTGTTCGTTCCCTGCTGAAGAAAGCCGGCAAGTAGCACTGTGCTTCTGTAATCCGGATTTTCCGTTTGGCAGCTCAAGTTCAAGGCGCGGACGAAGCGCCTACACCGGAGGTAGACGTCATGTTGAAAGAGATGATTGAGTACATTGCCAAGTCATTGGTGGACAACCCGGATGAAGTGCATGTGTCGGAAGTCGAAGGCGAACAGACTTCGGTTATCGAGCTCAAAGTGGCCAAGGAAGACCTCGGCAAGGTGATTGGCAAGCAGGGCCGTACAGCCCGCGCCATGCGTACTTTGCTGGGTGCCGCTTCCACCAAGGCGCGCAAGCGTTCGGTCCTGGAAATTCTCGAATAAAGCACTTTCAAGGCTATGACACATAACCGCTCCAAGGGCTTTGTCGCCGTGGGCGGGGTAGTCAAACCGCACGGAATTCGCGGGGAGTTCTGCATTAAATCATATGCAGACTCCCCGTCGCTTTTCTCTCGCGTGGGTGCCCTGTTCCTTCAGGACGGCAGCAAATCGCCGCAGCCATTCACTGTCCGCTCATGGCGTGAGCACAAGGGACTTATCCTCTTGAAGCTTCAAGGTGTTGATGATCGAAATCGCGCCGAGGAGATTCGGGGATGGACCGTGCTCGTGCACGAGGATGACCTGCCCGATCTGGAAGAAGGGGAACACTACCTCTACCAGATGATGGGCTGCCGCGTCGTGCTTGAGGATGGTACCGTCGTCGGTGTGCTTGAAAACTTTTTCGAGACCGCCGAGCAGGATACGTGGGTCATCGCCAGCGAAGAAGGCCGGGAAGTATCTGCTGCCCGCGGTGCCGGAATTCGTGGTTGATGTCGATCTCGACGCGGAAGTCATCACCATTGACCCGCCCGAAGGATTGCTCGACATCTATTTGAATCCCGAGCCGCCCAAGAAGAAAAAGAAGCGCAAGCGTCCTTCCGGTCGCAGAAAGCCGAAGGGAAGTAGGAACTCGCCGGCGGGCGCTCCGACGGCTTAAGAACCCTTT
>LQAJ01000315.1_pt1 | contig 12640 bp, 12 predicted proteins | sample 1535811 | NCBI WGS metagenome assembly LQAJ01 (sample SAMN04331587, study PRJNA305678) | bioreactor metagenome | isolation source: bioreactor_6 inoculated with Wadden Sea sediment 2nd replicate of a... | place: Germany: Wadden Sea, Janssand Flat
AAGTTTCAGCCGGAGATCGTCTTTACTGATATCAAGATGCCGGTCATGGACGGCATCGAACTGCTCAAGAAGTATTAAAGCCAAGGCTCCTGAGACTGAGGTCATCATGATTACCGGTCATGGTGATATGGACCTTGCCATAGAGTCGCTTAAATACGACGCTTCGGACTTTATCACCAAGCCGATTAACAACGACGTTCTTGAAGTTTCCTTGGATCGGGCTCGAGAACGCTTCGGCATGAAGCGCCAACTCCGTGATTATACCGATAATCTTGAGCGTCTGGTCGAGGAAAAGACCAGCCGTATCATCGAACTGGAACGCCAGAACGCAGCCTGTCAGGTCGTTACAGGGCTTTCCGACGCCTTGTCCAACGCCGCACAGGAAGTCGAAACCGGTTCCGGTCTGTTCAATGAATTGCCTTGCCTTGTTTCCATTCATAATCGATATCTCGAAATCGTCGCTCATAATACTTTGTTCGAGGAGCGTCTCGGCAACCATGTCGGGTCCAACAGTTTCGATATCTATTCTGATCGCGACGGTGCGGGAAACGCCTGTCCGGTACAGCTTACTTTTCAGACCGGCAAAGGGCAGCGGAGCAGGGAAAATTTTCTTGGCAAGGATGGTGAGGAGATTCCGGTTACGGTCTATACCGCACCGCTTCCCAACAAGGACGGCGAAATTGAATTGGTACTCGATATCTCCGTTGATATGTCCGAATTGAGCCGTCTCAAAGACGAGTTGCTGACCACCCAGTATAAGTACCAACGCCTTTTTGACGAAGCTCCTTGCTATATTTCCGTTCAGAATCCTGATTTGTCCATCTCTGAAGTGAATCGCCTGTTCAAGCGTGATTTTGGAGAGGGCGTCGATAATTTTTGTTATGATTCATACAAGCATCGTAACGAGCCGTGTTCAGACTGTCCGGTGCACAAAACGCTTCTGGACGGCAAGTCTCGACAGCGTGAAACCGTGGTGACTACTTTGTCCGGTGAGCAGAAGAACGTGCTTGTCTGGTCTGCGCCCATTCGTGATGCTTCCGGCAAAATCGTGCAGGCCATGGAATTGTCCACGGATATTACTGAGATTCGCAGATTGCAGGATCACCTTACTTCTCTCGGCATCATGCTTGGTTCCATGTCGCATGGCGTCAAGGGGATGCTGACTTCGCTGGACGGTGGTATTTACCGCTTGGAATCCGGCTTGAAGAAGGGTGATGAAAAGCGTGTGCAGGATGCGACTCGCGTGCTGAAGTCCATGATTGGCCGCGTCAAGAAAATGGTTCTTGATATTCTGTATTATGCCAAGTCTCGTGAACTTGAGACCGAAACCGTGGACGCGGCAGCCTTTCTTCGTGAGACTGTCGAAATTACCGTTCCAAAGGCCAAGGCCGCCGGAGTGGAGTTTGTTTGTACGATCCCGGATGATCTCGGAATGCTGCAAGCTGATACCGGAGCAGTCTCCGCCGCGCTGGTCAATTTCCTAGAGAACGGTGTGGATGCCTGTGAAGGCCGTGGAGTTGACGGCGGGGGCCGATTGGAATTTACGGCCGAACGTGATGAACGCGGCCTGGTCATCACCGTTGCGGATAACGGAATGGGCATGGACCGGGAAACTCGTGAAAAAATATTCACCCTGTTCTTTTCGTCCAAAGGGAAGCGCGGCACCGGAATCGGACTGTTCATCTCCAACCAGACTATCGAACTGCACGGCGGTTCCATTGACGTTGATTCCTCTCCTGACAAGGGGTCGCGGTTTACCATCGTTCTGCCGGAAAAAACTTCATTGACCGAACAGTAGATGGCGTTTCGGGGAGCCGGTTTTCCGGCTCCTTGATTGTCTGATGGATTCTGCTACCCTGTGGGGGATTCGGTACGGTTGTACAACTCCCTGAAATATTTTTCATCATTTGAGATTCGATATATGAAACTGACCACACGAAGCAGATACGGCACACGACTTCTTCTTGATATAGCAATGCATTCCGAAGAAGGGCGTCCTGTGCCCAGCAAGGATACCGCAGAACGCGAAGGGCTTTCTCTCAAGTATCTCGAAAAGCTTATAAAAATGCTTAAACAGGCCGGATATGTTAAGGGTAAGCGAGGGCCGAACGGTGGAAACATGCTGGTCAGGAAACCAGAAGAAATTTCTATCGGCAAGGTGGCGCAGGTCTTGGATGGGGAAGAGCATGTTTACGGATGTGACGCTGATGTTTCCATCTGTTCGCGTGCGGCTGTCTGCCTTAAACGATCCATATGGGATGATGCCAGCAACGCCATGTACAAGATGCTCGATTCGTATTCCCTCGCCGATCTGATGAAGGACGCGAGCCTGTGTCCGCATGAAAATCTCGACCAGCTCAAGGTCGTCGACCCGGACGACGTTTCGTAACCTTCCTTTTACTGGAGCCAATATGTTCAAGAGATTCCGCGAAAGCCTTATCGCCAAGATGATTCTTTCGGGTGGAGTTACGCTTATTCTGTGCGTATTTCTTTGGACCGGGTTCAATGTGTATTATTTCAAGCGAAACGTCATGACTAACGTCATGTCGGATATCGCCATGCTTTCGGATACCATCATGCTCGGGCTGCATTATGCCATGATGCTTGATTCCGAAAACGACGTTAAAGAGAACATTAATAATATTGGCAAGCAGGAAGAGATCCGGAATATCAGGGTCTACAACAAGGAAGGCGAGATAGTCTTTTCCAATATTCCTGAGGAAGTGGGCAAGGTTATCGACATGAAGTCGCCTTCCTGCTGGACCTGCCATCAGTACGAATCCCCGCCAGCTCCATGGATCTGTCTGAACGAAGCAGAATGCTTGAGGTCGACGGCCAGCGGTTGATGGGGATCATGACACCCATTCCGAACTCTCCCGGCTGTTCTCCGGGGCCTTGCCATATTCACAAGAAAGAAGAGCAGATTCTCGGTCTGCTTGATGTGACTGTGGACATGGACCACAAGTTTGACATGATCAGCATGTTTGAGCGTGCCAATGTGGGAATTTCCGTTGTTGTTTTTGCTCTCACCTTTCTGGCTTTGTTTGTTTTTTCCTACCGTTTCATTTTCCGTTCCCATTAAACGGTTTATCGCTGCGACACGCGGGATCAGTGCTGGAGAAGACTTTTCCAGTATCGATGTGGAGCAGGTTGATGAGATCGGAACGCTTGGTGAGGCCTTCAATCTTATGGGGAGACGGGTCACTGACAAGCATCGGGAACTGCTTGATCAGCGTGAGGAATTCCGCAATCTGTTTGATAATGTGCCCTGTTTTGTGAGTGTGGTGGACCGGAATTACCGAGTTGTACGACACAATAATGCCTATGAACGCCATTTTGGCAGTCCCATGGGCAAGCAGTGTTGGCAGATCAACAAGGGGCGGCTTGAGAAATGTGAGATCTGTCCGGTGGAACGCACTTTTCGTGATGGCTTTTCGCAGATGTCTGAAGAATCAGGCATGTCCAAGGACGGCAAGCCCATTCACTATATAGTGTATACTTCACCTGTTCGCGATAAGGACGGTAATATTATCGCGGCGATGGAGATGATGATTGACATTACCCGTCGAAAGGAATTGGAACGCAAGCTAGCTGCGTCCGAGCATCGTTATCATGCAATTTTTGATTCCATTCCCAGTGCGGTTTTCGTGTTGGATAAAGAGACATTGGAAATTATCAATTGTAATGAGTCCTCAAAAGATATTTACGGTTGGAATGCTGATGAACTGCGCGGCAAGTCGTTTCTTGACCTTTTCCGGGCCGAGGAGGTTGATGAGTGGAACCATATTGTCCGGGCCAAGCGTGAGATAGAACAATGCACACATATCACGCGGGAAGGGCGATCCATTTTTGTCATCATGCGGATTTCCCCGGTTTGTTTTGAAGGGCGCGATACGCTCATTGTTACGTGTTCGGATGTGACCAAGAAACTCGAAGCCGAACAGCAGCTTATTCAGGCCAGCAAGATGACCACTCTGGGCGAGATGTCCACTGGCGTGGCCCATGAATTGAACCAGCCTTTGACCATTCTCAAGGCTATCAGCAATTTGCTTTCCCGCAAGGTGACCATGAAGAAGGCGCTTGAGCCAGACATCATGGAAGAGATGGCCGAAGGAATCAGTACGCATGTGGACCGGGCTAGCAAGATTATTGAACACATGCGCGAATTCGGCCGCAAGTCTGACATGAGAACCATGCCTGTTCAGATTAATGAGGTCTTGCAGCGCGGATTCGAATTCTTCAGCAAACAACTCAGCGTTCACAACATTGAGGTTATCTGGGAACTTGATGAAAATCTGCCTATGATTATGGCTGATTCCAATCGGCTGGAGCAGGTGGTTATCAATCTTCTTCTCAATGCCCGGGATGCCATTGAAGATCGTTGGCACGGTGACAATTTGCACGCGGACAAGCGAATTCAGATCAAGTCGTTTTGTTCCGGTGAAAGTGTTGTTTTCCGGGTATGTGACACGGGTGCGGTATCCCGGAATCCATTCGTGAGCGATTGTTCGAACCTTTCTTTACCACCAAGGAAGTAGGCAAGGGCACAGCCTGGGACTTTCCATTTCCTATGGAATTGTCGGAGACTACGGCGGCGATATCAAGGCTGTGGCCTGGGAAGGCGAAGGGGCTTGCTTCGAGATTTCCTTTCCGCGAGCAGAGTGTGAATTGTAGCCTTCAGAGAATATAGCTGTAAGTGAAAAAATTACGATTTTTCACTTATGCGAGTATGATCAAGAGGGTTAATGTTTTTATGCCCCACAATAATCAGGAGTCTTTCGCTGGTGTGGCCTCTTGGAATTGGGGTAATTTTTCTCGTATCATCTGCAACACTTCAATTGCCGCATCCACGTCTTCAGCTTTCAAACTCGGGAATGCTTCCTGAAGAATCTTATATTCTGTCTTTTGAGCGGCAGTAAATCGAGAACAACCAAGTTTTGTTACGTGCAAAAGCTTTGCTCGTTTATGTCTGGGGTTGTCCTCAAAGTACACATAGCCATTTTCAGCCAGTGAGCTGACGGCGACATGAACAGATTGACGGGAAACGCCTCGATCAAATGCCAAGTCTGAAATTGTCATGGGTTCGCTCTTCAATAAGTGCGATATGTTTTTGCTCTGTGCGCTGGTTAACCCGCTGGTTCGATGTATCGATTCCTCTACCTTTTCGATTTCTCTCCATGCCCCTTGGAGCACTTTGAGTAACGTGTGAAGTTTTTCGCCGTCTGCATATTTCATTGGATTTAACTAACATGAATTAGACATTTTGTGCAATCACGATGACAAGTTGTCAATAGCATTGACAACTTGTCATCGTGATGTGTAGTGGTGAGTTAAGACAATTGCATGGAGATATTTTTAATCAATTGTGGCGCTCAGAACAAAACCACAGGAATCGTTGGGAGGAAGATCAATGAAAAACTCGGAAAGAAAGCCCGACTCAAATGTTCAAAAAATAAGAACATATTGTGCACAATGCTTCAGTAACTGCCCGGTTGTAGCACACATAAAAGAAGGCAAATTTATCAAAATCAGCCCAGACAAGGACCATCAATTTTACAGACCTCTTTGTCCCAAAGGATTTGCAGGGCCGGAGCTGGTATCAAGCGAACAAAGGTTGACGCATCCTCTCAAGCGCACGAACCCCAAAGGAGCGAGTGATCCCGGTTGGGAGCGTATAAGCTGGGATGAGGCTTTGAATATCGTCACTGAGCGGATGTCAGAGATAAAGGAGACGCATGGTGCTGAAGCATTTGTTTTCTCCCAGACCAATGTCTCTTCTCCCTTATGGGAAATAACACCGTTTATTCGTCGATTGGCAAACCTTTATGGCACTCCCAATCACATGACCACCACTCATATTTGCAATTGGCATCGAGACAACGGTTCCGCTCTGACATACGGGAAAATGGGTGATGATTTTACCGCAGGCTGGCCCGACTTCAGTCATACGCAGAGTATGTTAATATGGGGGCATAACCCTGCAAATACTTTCAATGCATATAATCAGCAGATCAATTCGGCCTTGAAAAGAAATGCCAAGCTTATTGTTGTTGACCCTCGATGCACGCAAGTTGCTGCCAAGGCCGACTCATGGCTTCAGGTCAAACCGGGCACAGATGGCGCTCTGGCTTTAGGCATGATTCACGTAATGTTGGAGTACTCTCTGTATGACGTTGATTTTGTCACCGATTGGACCAACGGGCCGCTGTTGATTCGGTCTGACACCGGAGATTTGCTTCAAGCATCAGACTTGGATTCATCGATCAATGACAACAACATCTTTGCGGTAATATCGACTGAAACAGGGCGGCCAGAGCAGTATGTCCCTGGAGAAGAAATTTGCTTTACGCCAGAACTTGAAGCGAAGTTCAAGGTCTCGTTAGCGGATGGACAAACAATATGGTGTGAAACCGTTTTTAGTGCCTTACGGAAATCAGTCGCAAAATATACACCGGAATACGTGGAAGAAAAGACCTCTGTGCAGGCTGAAAAGATCATTAATACGGCTCGGTTTATGGTCGAGAACAGTCCTTCCTGCTGGTATTCATTCAATGGAGTTGAGCAGAATCTTAATGCAACACAAACGAATAGGGCTATATGCCTATTCTATGCGTTGACCGGAGATTATGACCGGCAAGGCGGAAATCATATAAATTCCTTTCTCCCTCCACTGAATTATCCTTTCGGATTTGAGTTTGTGACACCGGAAATGTTTAGAAAAAATATTGCTTTGTCTGAACATCCGCTAGGGCCAGCTGGGACCATTATGTCGGTACCGCCGCATTTGATATGCAAAGCAATCGAAGAGAATGACCCGTACTCGCTAAAAGGATTGATCGTCTTTGGAGCGAATACAATATCATCAAATCCTGACAGCAAAAGGATATCGGAAGCCTTGAAGCAACTCGATTTTCATGTGCATATTGACCATTTCCTTAATCCAACGGCGGAATTGGCTGATATCGTCTTACCTTCGGCCAGTTTTGGGAAACAGGAAGAATTGGGTATCCCTTGGCATTTCAGGGAAATAAATGGGTAGTCCAGTGGCGGGAACCCGTCGTCCCCCCCTGCGGTGAAAGTAAGGATGAGTTGTGGATAATTTTTGAAATAGCAAAACGACTTGGTTTTTCAGACAAGTTTTGGAACGGAAGTATTGATGCAGCCTTTGATGATATGTTGAAGCCTGTCGATCTAACGATTGATGCTCTCAAAGGTAAAGAGGGAGGAGTCTTTATTCAAGGTGATGTTGCTTATCAAAAATACAAGGAAAAGGGATTCAGCAGTATGACCGGGCGAGTTGAACTTTTTTCTCAACAACTTAAAGATATTGTACATGCTCCATTCCCTGAATGGAAGGATCCGCATACTGCTTTTGAAGAGGCAGGTATCAGTGCCGAAGAATTCCCATTTGTGTTGATTACCGCGAAACTTCGTGAGTTTTGCCAATCACAGCACAGAGCTTTTCCGTCATTAAGAAAAAAGCATCCTCAGCCTTTTCTGGAAATCAATAGCGACAAAGCTGAAACCCTTGGAATTGCGGAAGGAGATATTGTCTCATTGGAAACGGTCTATGCTAAAGTTCGTCTTCAAGCCAAGTTGACTCAAGGACTCGCCCAAAATGTCGTATGCACGCAACATGGTTGGTGGCAGGCGTGTCCAGAACTTGGTCACTTCGGACACGATATCTATTCTCCTGAAGGTGCAAATGTGAACCTGCTTGTTCATACTGATTTTACCGACGAAGTGAGTGGTTCTGTCCATATGCGAGGTTTCCCCTGTAATGTGAGAAAAAGGTAAAGGCCCACTCCATTGAGTCCCTCCCTCTTAGCTTCGTCTGGAAGTGTGGTGAGAGAAGAACATAAAAAAGAATGCCAAGCCCTATACTAATGCGGGATGCTTGGCATTCTATAAGTTTTCAGTGGTGCGCGATACGGGATTTGAACCTGTGACTTCCACCGTGTGAAGATGGCACTCTGACCAGCTGAGTTAATCGCGCACTTATTTCAATGGGCTAACGCCCGAAGGAGATTTGATATATCCGCAACCTGTTTGGTTGGCAAGCATTTTCTACGGATTTTTTACACAATTTTCTGCTACGCACTCCTGTTCGTCTGCCATGTCGCGATTATAGCAGGTCAGGCCGCAACGTAGACAGCGACAGGTTTCTTCTATGACTTCATTTTTCGTTGATGGAGCCTTCAATTTCCTTGAAAGTGCATATGCGTTCATCGCATTCGATAAGGTGCGGCACTTCGGCCTTTTCTCTGTATCTGACATTCGGAACATCGGTAAACATTGTGTAGGGGAGCAATTCCCGTTGCAGGCGTGGGGAGTAATGGAGTGCGCCGTCATTCAGGAATTGATGGATTGAGCGGGCGGCCTTTCTTCCTTCTCCCAAGGCTGTGATTACGATCGCCGGACCGGTGTGCATGTCACCACCAGTGAAAACGTGCGGCAGGAGAGTCTGGAGTGTTACCGGGTCTGCTCCAAGTGTGCGCCAGCGGGTTTCCTCAAGGTTGCAGTTGCCGGATTCGTCATAGAGGCAGGAAAGTTCCGGCTTTTGTCCGATAGCCGTATAGACCGTGTCCGCTTCGATAAGTGTTTCAGAGCCTTCGATGGGAACAGGGCGGCGTCTTCCGGATTCATCCGGTTCTCCGAGTTCCATTTTGATGTATTCCACATGAGTGACATGCCCGGAGTCGCCCGTGACGATACGGGTTGGGGCGGCAAGAAAAAGATATTTGACGTTCTCTTCTTCAGCTCCGACGATTTCTTCTATATTTGCAGGCATTTCATCTCTGGTTCGACGGTACATCAGTGTTACGTCAGACCCAAGACGGACGCCTGTTCGTGCGGTATCAATGGCGGTATTGCCTCCGCCGATGATAACGACCTTTTTCCCGATGTCGGTCTTCGTACCGAGTCCGACTTTTGTGAGAAACTCAGTGCCGGTTTCCACGCCCTTGGCGTCCTCGCCTTCTATTCGGAGAGTCATGTTCATCCATGCTCCGATGCCGAGAAAGACTGCTTCATAGCCGTCTTCTTCAAGAGATTGCAGGTTGAAGTCCGTTCCGAAAACTTTTCGTACTCTACGTCGATGCCGAGGCCCAGTATACCTTCGATCTCCCAGTCCAAAACCGCTTTGGGGAGTCGGTATTCAGGGATACCGTAACGCAACTGACCACCGAGTTTCGGCATGGATTCGAAAATGGTCGGGGAATGGCCGAGGCGACGCAGGAAATAGGCGCAGGACAGCCCGGCTGGGCCACCGCCTACAACGGCGACTTTTCGTCCTGTTTCCGGCGCGCACTTTATGGGCAGTCTTTGGCCGGAATTCATTTCCCAGTCAGCTACAAAGCGTTTCACCATGTTGATTCCAACAGCTTCATCTACATGGCCGCGGCGACAGACGTCTTCACATGGATGGGGACAGACTCGGCCGATAGAAAGCGGCATGGGGATTCGTTCTCGGATGGTTTCAAGTGCTCCGGCATAGTCGCCGCGTGAGACCTGTTCGATGTAGCGGGGAATGTTGATTTGTCCAGGGCAGCGTTGACGACAGGGGGCAAGGCAATCAGTTTCTTCATTGAGATGAATGAGACGAGCGGTCATGCCGACAATCGAGATAACACCGCGTGGACAGACCTGAGCACAGCCGCCACAAGCCGTACACAGGTTCGGATCGACGACGGGATAGCCGTTGGGGCCCATCTCGATTGCGTTGAATTGACATGCCGTGACGCAGGTGCCGAAACCGAGACAGCCTTCCGGACACATTTTGTTTCCATCGTACAACATGCTCTGGGCGCGACAGTCCTGAACGCCGTAATATGTGTAGGTTTCTTCGGCGCGAACACCGCCGGTACAGTCCACGAATGCGATTTGTTTTTCCATGGCAGAAAATTCCAGCCCCATGATGTCGGCGACATTTGTCGCGACCTCATCGCCGCCGATGACACAGACCGTGGCTCCGGCCTTGCCAGCGACAACGCCCTGAGCCGCACCGGCACAGCCGGGAAATCCGCAACCGCCGCAGTTGGCACCTGCGAGAACGCTTTCGACCTGTGCAATGCGCGGGTCTTCATATACATAGAGCACCTTGGAGGCGACAGCCAGAATGATTGCCGCAGTGAGGCCGATGCCGAAAAGGACGAGAACTGATGATATAATCATGGTTCGGTCTCCTATGATGCCATGCCCTTGAAGGCGAAGAATGCGAGGGACATGAGTCCTGCCATGATAAGAGCTAGCGGCGTTCCCTTCAGGCTGACAGGCACGCGGGCGAGATCCAGTCGCTCTCGGATGCCCGCCAGAACCACAAGGGCGAGCATGAAGCCGAAGCCGGATGCAATGGAAAAGACAATGGTTTCAATGAGCGAATATTCTTCTCGCTGACAGATGATGGCGATACCGAGGACCGCACAGTTGGTGGTAATCAGCGGCAGAAAAATGCCGAGTGATTTGTACAGTGGCGGAATGACCTTTTTCAGGAACATCTCAACGAATTGTACCAGAGAGGCGATAACCAGAATGAAGGCAATAGTCTGGAGATAGGCGAGGTCATTGGGGGCGAGCAGGAATTTTTGGACGCACCATGTGATCGCGGCCGCCATGGTCGCGACAAATACGACAGCCAGTCCCATGCCGATGGCTACGCCAGACTCTTTTGATGTCCCGATAAACGGGCAGTTGCCGAGGTATTGTGCCAGAACGATGTTGTTGACGAATATGGCGGCAATAACGAGAACGAAGTAATCCATGACGTCTCCTTACGCTCCGGGTTTATTGGCGCACATGCCGCATGTTTTGCAATCGTGGACCGGCCCTTCAATGGCATCAAGTCCTTTTGATTTTCGTTGCCAGTTGGTGAAGGAATTCATGCCTGCCAGAACAAGCCCGAGGCAGACGAATGCTCCAGGGGCTTCGACCATGAAGGTGAACGGCTGGAACCAGTCGCCCATGACATGCATGTCGAACCATGTGCCGTAGCCGAGCAGTTCCCGGATACTGCCGAGGAACGTGAGAGAGACGGTGAAGCCGATCCCCATGCCGAGGCCGTCGGCAACAGCCAGATAAACCGGATTTTTGGAGGCGAATGCTTCAGCGCGTCCAAGGATGATGCAGTTGACCACGATGAGCGGAACAAAGATGCCGAGTTGTTGATACAGCGGGTATGCGTATGCCTGCATGAGTAGTTCGACGCATACGACAAGCGAGGCTGCGACAACAATGAAACAGGCAATTCGGACTTTGGCGGGGATAAGTTTTCGCAGCATCGAGACCAGCATGTTGGACAGTGCCAATACGAAAATGACTGCCAGCCCCATGCCGAAACCGTTGTAGGCCGTCTTGGTGACCGCAAGTACTGGGCATAGGCCGAGTACCAGCTTGAACGGCGGCAGGTCTTTCCATAATCCCTTGGAGAATTCTTTCCACAACTTATTCATGACTTTTCCTAGGAATCCCAGGTGGCAGGGAGCTTGTCTTTGATTTTGTTGAATATCTTTATCGCATCGTTGACTGCGGAAACTGTTCCGGTGGAAGAGATCGTCGCGCCGGAAATGGCTGCGATATCCCCGCCCTGTTTTTTCAGATTGATGTTTTGCGTCGCATGTCCCTTGAATTGGGTGCGGAAATCCGGCTCCACAATGCGTGCGCCCAGGCCGGGTGTTTCCTTCATGGTCGTGATACCGATGCCTTCAAGTCTGGTTCCGTCCGTGGAAAATCCCACCATGATGCCGATGGGGCCGCCATACCCTTTTCCGAATCGTTCAAAGGCAATGCCGGTTAGTTTACCATTTTTAATGGCAGGGAATACGGTAATTGGGCCGTCTGGCAGATCAAAGGTTTTTCGATCCTTGACCGGGTTGTTGTCATAGTCTGTAAAAATCTGCTGGAGGCCGGTCCCTGAACATAAGTGAGTACCTGCTCTTCGATGCGTTCACTGGTGGCCTGCCGTACGGTTGCCAATGTCAATCCGGAGAGTCCGCAGATCAGGGAAAGGACGAGAATCATGCGCAGCATTTCTTTCATTACGCATCGCCTCCTTGTCCATGAGGTAATGTGTAAGGACCGCCGAACGGTTTTGGGCGTATTCGGTCAAGCAGCGGTGTGAACAGACTTGCGAGGAGTATCGCAAAGGGGACACCGTCAGGGTAGATACCATACACGCGGATGATGATGACCATGATGCCTGCCATTAAACCGTAGATAATGGACGGAATTCGACCGATTGGGGATGAGGCGCTGTCTGTTGCCAGAAAGAATGCTCCGAATATGCCGCCGCCTGCAAGGAGATGGAAAAGAGGAGATGCGTACATTGCCGGATCAATGAGTTGATAAATCCAAGCAGTTGCCGTGAGGCTGCCATGAATGAGATCGGAATTTCCCAGCTGATGTGGCGGCGGAGGATGAGGAGCGCTCCACCTGCGAGGAGGGCGATTACCTGTACTTCGCCGAGACCTCCCAGTTGTTCGCCGAAGAGTAGCGAGGATGCCTGAATTGTTTCAACGGACTGAATGCCGAAGTATTTGAGCTGTTGCAGCGGGGCCGTCAGATCGGACATGAGCATGGTGGCATTGGTGTCCATGGCAGTGCCCCATGAAATGCGGCATACTGCCCAGCCGACGAGTGGAGCGGA
>LQAJ01000316.1_pt1 | contig 12580 bp, 12 predicted proteins | sample 1535811 | NCBI WGS metagenome assembly LQAJ01 (sample SAMN04331587, study PRJNA305678) | bioreactor metagenome | isolation source: bioreactor_6 inoculated with Wadden Sea sediment 2nd replicate of a... | place: Germany: Wadden Sea, Janssand Flat
AAGTCTGTTCTTATCAGTGTTCCCCACGGATTCGGCTACGCCGGAACCGGATGCCGCTCATTATGCCCTCCCACAAAAGCATTCAGGCTGCTGCTAATCATTTAAAAGAGTAACCGACTCCACCTCTAACAGATATAAAAACGTGCAGAAATTCGCCTAACGTGTAACTTCTTGCGAACGGCCCCATACACTGAAGCCCCCTCGAAACGGAGACTCTGCGAATGAAAGCATGTTTGAACAACAAGCGGACCACATGGATAGTACTGATAGTCATCGCTCTCCTCCCATTACCCTCAATCATCAACTACATGCAGCGTTTTATCGTCCGCAACGGCGTTGTGACTGCATTTCGATATGAAGTCCGCGCCCCGATCGACGGTGTGATCGACAAGCTTTCTGTCACTCCGGGCACGATTCCCGGAAAATCGCCGGTCCTGAGGTTAGGCAACAAACGCAAGATGGGACAGTATGAAACCCTTGAAAACGAACTGGCCTCGCTTGAAGCCGACCTCGTTTACAACAAAAAGAATCTTGCAGAATATCTTGATAAAATAACTCGAGATCTGGATCAGAGCCTTGCCATTCTCAGTGCCCGTCTGATCGGCGAGCAAGCCGCACACAAGGAATCGGAACATCGCCGCAATCGCACCATACAGCTCGTCACAGCCTCGGTGGCCACGCAGGAAGATGCCGACCGGGTTGAAGCCGAATACCGAAAGGATGAAGCTCAGGTAAAAACGACCCAGCTGGAGATCAAACAGCTTGAACACCGCCGCCGTATGCTCTCTCAGGGGATGTTCCCCCACAATCTGTCCGACGGGGTCCTTCAGGTTCAAAAGCGAATAAACGAGCTGCAACAAAACATTCTCGCATGCAAGAGACGGATGAGCGAAGCCGAAACGGATTTTCCACCGAGGCGATCGCCGTGGAAGCTCTTGAGGAAAACATGAACAACAGGTCTGCCAGAGCCTCCGTGGTTCTCCCCGACACCGCCGTTGTCTGGGAAATAGATGTGCAGGACGGCATGGAAGTCGCCAAAGGAGACCGGCTTTTATCCTATATAGACCGCAGCAGGCTCATGGTCGAGGTCGCAGTGGACGACGCCACCCTTGAGCTGGTCACCCCCGGTCTTCCCGTTCGGGTTCGTTTGTTCGGCAGAAGCGACTTCATTGAAGGAAAGGTCAGCCGAGTTATGGGGTCGGCCGGACTCTGGCATTCCAATCTTTTTGCAGCCACACTCAAGGCCCGGTCGTTTCGCGATGGTCGTGTTCTTGTCCAGATAAAGGATGACCGCCTCTTCAACGAGGTGGGGAAATTTTGCGGGGTAGGCCGAACAGCCTATGCGGAATTTGAAGGGATCGGTCTTTTCGAGCAATACTTCGGAGCATTTCTGCGATGACCGGCTCTGCTCAAAAGCTGACTGCACAACAGCTGGAAAAAGAAAAAGCCGTTTTCTGGGCCATTGTTCTGGATACGACGATTCTGGTCTTTTTCACCATCGCAGGCTCGCTCTCCGGCTCAATGACGGCACTCTCCGAAATCATCAGGTTCATGCTGCTGCTGAGCATAGAATACGTGTCCTACGTTGTATTGAAACGCGCACACAGGGACAGATTCAATGAATTCGAATACGGCACCGGAAAAATAGAAAGGATCACCAACCTGATGGTGGCCTTCGGCCTTCTCCTGAGCAGCCTGTACGTTTTTTCAAAAGTCATTTCCATGAGTGACAGTGCGCCGCTTTCCACAAACAGCCTGATGCTGACCATCATTGCCGCCACGGTCAATCTCATGGCAAACTACTATTTTTCCATAGCCTTCATCCGCTCCAATCAGACGGAAAGCTCTGTGATCATTTCCTCGCAGATCGCCGCCAGAATAGCCAAGACAGTCGCATCGGTCGTCGTTCTGGGGATTCTCATGCTCACACTCTGGCTGCCAGACCCCAAATCGGCCCGCATCGTCGATCTCCTCGGGTCCATATTTCTCATCGGTTACATGGTCGTCATCGCCTACGGCCTGATCAAGGAAAGCCTGCCGGAAATCCTGGACCGCACCGTTCCCGAACCGGAACACTATCAAATACTCAGGATACTGACTGAACATTTCGACAATTACGATGGATTCACCGGCTACAAAGCCCGTAGATCAGGCAAGGATTTGTTCATACTCCTCAACCTCGCTTTTCTCCCAACATACCCTCGGCCAGATAGAAAGCCGCCTCACCCCCTTGCGCCAAGCCCTTGAGGCAGAACTCCCCGGTTCAACAATCACCATTGAACCCGAAATCATGGATGAATACTAGATATTGAATCCGAAGCAGAGTCTTCCGCCCCCCGCATCCCGGTGCATCAATCAGACGACAGGAATCAGGACCCTGATCGTCTCCGGAAGCCTTTTGGCTTTCATGAAATTGTGTATTCTGAGAAGCGCCGTTTCAGTAACCTCAGTTCCCTCAGCCATGATGTGAACCTCGTCGACACTCCAAAGAGCCTCTTCCAGAATCATCCCCTGATGCAGTTCTGAAAGTCCGAGTTCCCGACGCACGTATCCTTCCTCACCTGCGGTCCCCCGCTCCAGAATATCAACGACCTTTGCGTCATAGACTCCCTCACGCCGCCTCAATGAATCAATGGCATCCTGCTTGTCCACCCCCTTTTGGATCAGTGTGTCATAATCAAGGCATGCCTTCAGGATTCTGGATTCAATTGCCAAGTTGGGAGTATCCAGCAGACTGTCGTTCTGATGAAGGATTATTTCGGAGACCTTGTCCATCCTTGGAATCTGGGAGAGCATGCCCGCAGTAACGTATGGGTGCATGTCAAAGACCTGCTTTTCTTCCGCGTCCAATTCCTGCCCGTCGTACACCTTTTTCATCACGGTATCCGTCAGGGTCACACATCCCAACTGGCTCAGCATGGCTGCGAGATCAAGGTAGAGCGTCTGCTTCAAATTCAGATGATGCCCTATATATCCGGCCAATCGGTTCACCCTCTCACTTCTCCCGAAGGCTTCAGGGTTCACCAGACCGAGAATGTCGGTGAGCACTTTGATGCTCCCTCGCAATGTCCCGCGCAGCAGTTCGCGTTCAGCAATAACCAGCGAATACTGCTTCATTGCGATTTCCAACGTACGAATCATGACATCCACAGGACTCGGCTTTGTCAGAAAGCGAAAGACAGCCCCTCGTTCACAGCGGAAATAGCAGAGGTAAGATCGGCATGCCCTGTCAGCATGATCCTGACAGTATCCGGAGAAAGTTCCTGCACCTTTGAAAGAAATGAAATGCCATCCATATTCGGCATCTTCAAATCGGACACGACTATCGCGTATGGACCGGATTCCTTGATCTTCTCCAGCCCTTCCAACGGCCCCAAAGCAGTATCCACCTTGAAACGCTTACGCAAAGAGACTCTAAATGTATCAAGAATATTCTGCTCGTCATCCACAAATAAAACTTTCAGATCATTCTTCATGCTCGCTCCACTTTTCCTTACACACCCCTTGCCAGGTCTCCAGTCTGTTTCCCAGTCCAATTTCATCCAAATATTTCTCATTTATCGGGGAATAAACATATTCCGAAGAACGGACACCAAGATCATGCTGTATGGTGTTGGCCGCATGAACGATGAGTGAAGTCGTCAACCCCGGCCCGAACAACTCGGGAGAATGATGTCCGCAAACGCCTTCAACGACCTCCGTTTTAAATCCCCATAAACCAAGCAGGTAGGCCCCCACTTCGGCATGCCCCACCCCTAACTTTTCGTTTTCACAAAGGGCTATAGGCCCCCCATTGGTCCGAACACATTCAAGAACGGGCAGATATATTTCGTCCATATTGGTCACGAATATCAGCTTCCCGACGTCATGGAGTATCCCCGCAAGAAAACAATCATCAATAAACTGCTTGTCATCTGTTTCCATTGAGGCAATGCACTTTGCAAAACACCCTGTCTGCAGCGAGTGTTCCCATAGCTTCGCAACAGAATAGTCAGGAAGTGCCGATGTATCTATCTTGTTCAAAAAATTCACACCCAGCACCAACCCCTTTACGGTTTCAGTACCGAGTAGCGTGACAGCACGGGCAGGCGAAGAAACATGTTCATAAAAACCAAAAAGAAGAATTCACTACTTTCAATAAAGTAGCAGAAATCCCGACATCTCTTTCTATCATTTTGGCAATGAGCTTTAGATTCGGTTCGGCAGCCTGCAATTCTTCACAAATCTGAATGAACAGGTCGGGCACGACTGGCAGGGCATCCAGACGAGCCACTACAGACCTGATTGAATCGTCTGCAAGGATTTCCTTCAGATCAATCACCTGCTGAATTGTCTTAATTATCTTGTCCGAACTGCATGGCTTGCTCAAAAACTGATGTGCGATTTTGGCAGACTTGAGCAGAGACGGCATATCGGAATACCCTGACAGAATCATGCGAATGGCTCCGGGCTGACGCTTTGCAACTCTGGCCAGAAATCGGCTCCATCCATACCCGGCATGCGCATATCGGCAATCACGACATCAAATGTTTCCTTTTCCAAAAGCTCAAGTCCATCGTGGCCACTGATGGCAAAATGGCACTTCCATTCCTTTCGCTTCAAATGCATCATGGTACGAAAACCATCCAGCACAGACTGTTCATCATCCACAAAAAGTATATTACGCTTCATCTGAGCCCCTTAGTTATTCCTTAACGGCAGGTTGACAATAAACGTCGTTCCCTTACCGACTTCGGACTCAATGTCGATTGATCCACCATGCCGCTCCACAACAATATCATGGACGATCGCCAACCCCTGGCCGGTCCCCCTGCCGACCTCCTTGGTCGTGAAGAACGGATCGAATATCTTATCTCGGACTTTGGCCGGGATACCGGTCCCGGTATCGGCAATACTGATGGTGAGTTCATTTTCATTGGCCCTTGTCGAGATGGTAATAGTCCCTTTTTCTCCGGAATTTTTCACGACATCGCCTATTGCATGAGCCGCGTTGATCAACACATTGAGCAACACTTGATTTATATCACCCGGCAAGCACATGACCGTTGGCACGGGATCATAGTCCCTCACAATATCGGCAACATACTTCCACTCGTTTTTAGAGACCATAATGGTATTATCAAGCGCCTGATTGATATCAACAGCGCTCATCTCCCCAGTACCGGGGTGAGCAAAATTTTCATGGCCCGGACGATTGAGGCGACCCGCTCAGTCCCTTCAAGAGCTCGAGTGCAGGCATTGGGTATTTCATCAATCACGAATTCCAGATCAGCATCCTCCGCGAGCTCCTCAATTCGCTCAATCAACTCCTGAAACTCTCCGGCATCCTTGCAACCTTTTATCAATTCAGCTTCGGCCTTCAATATCTCGACAATGTCAGAGGTCGCTTCCTGAACGAATCGGACACTGTCACCGACATATTGAATGGGGTATTGATTTCATGAGCGATTCCGAAGCAAGTTCACCGACGGACTCGAGTTTTGCGCGACGTTAAGCCGACGTTCAAGATTCTTTCTCTCGGTGACATCGAATACGATCACGCCAATATGCGCCTGTCCCTGTATCTCCATTGGGACCAGATACCGGGACACAGGAAAAGTATGCCCGTCGACGTGTTTGGCGATTCCTTCGGTATATGTCTCCACATTGATTGTTTCAGGACACGAAAAAGCTGTCATGGAATCAGGAAAGCCAGAAAACAAATCAAGACAGGACTGCTCCGAAAGCTGCCACGGGGCAAGGCCGAACATTTTATGAACCACTGCATTGGAGCGAACAATCTTGTTATTATCGGGATTAATGATTAAAAACGCAGCGCCGATGCCTTCCAGAAGAGCTGAGACAAGCTGCCCGGTCTCACGCGCTTCGAGTTCAGCTTCACGTCTCTCTCTGATTTCAATGGAAAGTTGAACTGTCCGCATCTTCAAATCGGCAGTTCGTTTCTCAACTTCCTTTTCGAGCTCATCCCGCATGACCTGCAAACGCTCGTGGGGCACGAGAAGCGTCTTTTACCTACATACCGAACAACACCCAACACAAGAGCCGTACCCAGCGTAAGAGCGGCGACCATAATGAATATAAGAAACTCAATCCGGTCATTGATAGCCTGCCTGCTGACTGCCTGCTGTAAAATGATGCCGGGAAAACCAGTGCCTGATTCCAAGGCAATGGTTGGCTCAGCAGCTTCCCCCCTCGAAGCAATCATCTTACCATTCGTTTGCAGAACAACACGCACATCCCCCTTCACTTCAGGGAAGATTTCACCAAGCCTGATAGGAAGATAAGCCGAAAAAACGCCTTCTGGTAACCCTTGATACTTTACCGGCACGCTCAATTTCCAGTAGCAGCAATCAAGACTCCCTTCCGGAACAACGACACTCGTAACCATCTCTTCCAGTTCACCATTCATCAACTTTTGAAAACTTTCGGAAGGGCTGGAATCACGGAACGGCCAGTTGGAATATATCAGCTTGCCTTGAAAATCCTGTAGAGTAAACTGTGCTTCACTGTTCAGAAAATTCAGAGATTCCATAAAATCCACAGTATTAGCCAAGTGATCGTCAGGCTGCATGACACCTGTCACCAAAACCGGCAGTTTCGAATAGTCATGTAAAATGAGCAACCGATCCTCAAGATAGGAAATCAATCGCTGACTGCGGCCACTGAGTTCACTTTTTACATTGGCGACCTGCATTTTCGACATTTCATTCCCGATAAACAGAACGATTACCGCAGTACCTACCAGCACTTGCAGGACAAAAAATGCCAACAGTGAAACACTGAACAACCGCGAAAAAGAAGAACCGTCCCTGCGAGCCTGCTTCTCAGCCCCGGATATTTTCCGCGAATTATCGGATGAGGATGATGGCATCGTTTTCATTGTACCTTCCAAAGGTATAATCGTTTTCCCCAAGGGCCTCATGGGCATCCTTATCCTTGAATGAGTACTTTCTGAAAGGATGTTGGTAGGTTTTTATCAAACCGGGCACAGGCGACTTCAGATTCTCCAAGGCATCTCTGACTCTGGCACGATCCTTAGCCATGTCCCCTGTCAAGCCGCACTGTTTGACGGCCGCGACAAGCAGGCGAGTCAAGTCGAACGCATGTATGAAGCCGGTCGGAGCCGTAATATCCGCCGGTTCCTTCACTTCCGGGAACAATGCGGCAGCCTCCTGAAAAACCTTGTTTCGGAATGAAGATCCTCCCATATCCATGAATGAGAAACGGGTCTGAATAAACTCCAGATTCAACTGCTTCCTTATATCAGCAGTAACGACCTGCGGAAAATCACCGCCGGTAATTCCCCAATGGCTCACAATGGGAAGTCTGTCCGAGGCGGGCAACTCATGCATCGCCTTGCAAATAGTTTTTCCTTCCGGCGCATTGGCAACCAGAAAAATGACATCAGCACCAGCCTTCCTGATATTTCTCAAAAAGATTTTGGCTCCAGGGAGCGACACTCCCCATTCAAAGCGTGTAACAGTTACGGGAGTGATATTTCGCTTCTTGAGGCTTGCGGTCATGGTCTTCAGATTGGATTTTCCCCAGCCGGTATTTTCAAGAAGCAACGCAGGCTTTGAAAATCCTCTCTCGTCCACTGCGCGGCGAGTAATGACGGCTCCTGCCTTGGTGTCGTCAACAGACAGCCGGAAAATCCAGTTGTCGTCACCGGCAGTCCGGGTAATCGGCCCTGCCGCAGCCCAAGGATCAAGAGTCAGTATCTTGTTGTCATTGATGAATTCCTTATGAGCCAGCAACGGAGGAGAATGAAGACCGGTGAACAATACAAACGCATCGGGATCGGAAAGGAACTTCTTGAGATTCACCAGACTTCTCGCCGAGTTACCCCGGTGATTAAGAACCACGACTTCCACCGGACGGCCTGCCAAACGAAACCCTTCTTCTGCCAGGGCAGTGCGAATGCCTCGCTCGATTGAAATCCCGGAAGCCTTTGCCACGGTCATATCAGCATCAAGATAGATATGAAGCGGAGCAGACGGTGACGAAGCATTGCTCACAGGAGTCAAAAAGCAAGCACTGACGGCAATAAACAAGATAATCATGACAGCCCTCATTACTCACTCCTTGACGCAAATGTTTTTTTGAACGGTACCACAGAACACATCAACATCTCCAGTCTTTCCAAGCAACTTTGCAAATGAGAACATGATTCCCAACGGCTACAAAAGAGATTCCCCTCAAAAAGAAGCCATACGCGCTGCTTGATCATAAAACATGCAACATTGAACTGATCTCATCATGACTTCAACAAAGGCAAACAGGAACAGATGAACCGTACCAGACGCGCTTTGTAAAAACTCCTGATCATAACAAACGAAGAAACTCTGACAACACAACGGAAGACACGGGTGTTGACGATATTCCGCAATAGCGGTTACACAGAACGTCATGTCCTGAATAATTTCGTACTATTGAAAAGGAAACGGTGCATATATGTCCTCCACCGACACCACGGACATCCTGCTTGAAGCGGGAACCAATGAGTTGGAAATTGTCGAATTCTATCTTGAAGAAGAACCCAAGGAAGACGACACGGTCGAACTCAACGAAAAAGACGGCGAAGAAAAAGAAGGACGCAAAAAAAGCCGCAAGGGCTACTATGGTGTCAATGTCGCCAAGGTGCTTGAAATCATCCGCATGCCCAAAATCACCGAAATGCCCGAGGTCTCCCACGAGTCCGTACTTGGGGCCTTCAACCTTCGCTCCCGCATCATTCCTTTGCTCGACCTGTCCAAATGGCTGAAAAAGAAACGCGTGGAAAATGAGCCGCCCAAGGCCATCGTGACTGAATTCAATCAGGTCACCTCGGCTTTCATGGTTTCCGGTGTCACCCGCATCCACCGCATCAGCTGGGAAGATGTCGAAGCGCCGAACAAATATGTTTCCGCCCTGTCCAGCGATTCCATCACCGGAGTCGTCAAGTTTGATGACCGCATCGTCTTCATCCTGGACTTGGAACGCATCGTTTCCGAACTCAACCCGGATATGCGCCTCAAACTTGACGACAATGCCGAATTCAGCGCGGAAACCGGCTACAAAGCTCTCATCACAGACGACTCCCCCTTATCAGGGAAATGATTCACGACATGCTTGGTCAGGCCGGATTCCGAGTAGAAAAGACCAACAATGGACGAGAATGCTGGGACCGCCTGATGGAAATCAAGGAATCCTCCATTGAAGAAGGCCGCCCCATTACGGATTTCGTACAGGTCATCGTGTCGGATATTGAAATGCCCATGATGGACGGTCACCACCTCACCAAGAAAATCAAGGAAGACCCGGTTCTCAAAGATCTGCCGGTCATTCTTTTCTCATCTCTCATAACCGACAAACTCCGTCACCGCGGTGAAACAGTCGGCGCAGACGATCAGATATCCAAACCGGAAATCACTTATTTGGCACAACGGGCCGCAGGACTTATCGAGGAAAGAAAAGCTTCATCCAAATAGCTTTCCCCTTTTTCAAATTCCAAGTGAGACCACAGTGTTATCTGTGGTCTCACTTTTTTATTGGTATATGTCCTTGCCCCGTCAGGCAAAGCCCATTACACCCTCCTTCATGAAACAAACAAAATCTCTCGGTTATGCCTGCGCGCTCTTTGCAACGCTCATCTGGTCAGGCAACTTCGTTATCGCCCGGGGGCTTGGCGATATCATCCCGCCCATCTCGCTGGCTGCGCTACGGTGGTCCACTGCGACCTTCGTAATCCTCCCCTTTGCAGCCCCGATCATCTGGCGGGAACGCGCTATCCTGCGCAGACATCTTCCGCACCTAATTATCTCGGCCCTCATTGGCATTACGGTCTTCAATTCATTCATATATATAGCGGCCCATACCACTGACGCCCTCAACATGACTCTCATTGCCACCACAACTCCGGCCTTTGTCGTGGTACTGGCGCGCATATTTCTCGGCGAACCGATCACACGCAATCGAATGATCGGCCTGATCTCCGCAGTGGTCGGCATTATCACGCTCGTCACGCGCGGCGACTATACAGTCCTGCGGGACCTCGCCTTTCGCGTTGGCGACATCTGGATGCTTGCTGCCGGATTCCTCTGGGCGGTCTACTCCATCCATCTCAAGAAAAACCTCAGGAAATCAACCAATACGCCTATCTCGGCACAACGTTTTTCATCGGTCTTCTGCCGCTCATCCCCGCGGCCTTGCTGGAACAGGCATACTATCCGGCCTGGTCACTGACACCGACCGCCATTGGAGCCGTGCTGTATATCGGGGTGGGTGCTTCACTCATCTCCTACATACTGTGGACCAAGGCCGTCACGATAGTCGGGCCGACCACATCCTCATTCATCTACTACTCGCTGCCCGCCTTCTGCGGTATTGAAGCATATTTCATCCTCGGCGAGACAGCTACATGGGCACACGCTATTGGGTTCGTATTCATCTTCGGCGGGATACTTGTGGCAACGCACCCGAAGCTCAATAGATAAAACAACAACTCAATCCAAAGACCAAAAACGAAAAGCCCCTCTGTTTCCAGAGGGGCTTTTCATATTTTCTGTAAATTTCGAATTTACTTAACGGCTTCTTTCAGAACCTTGCCGGGCTTGAACTGAGCAACCTTGCAAGCCGGAATCTTGATCTCGGCACCAGTGCGGGGGTTACGGCCGGTACGGGCTTTCCTTTCGCTGACGCTGAAAGTACCGAAACCGGTGAGAGTCAGCTTATTGCCAGCGGCCAGTTCGTCCTTGATGATATCGAGGATAGCATTCATGGAAGCTTCAGCCTGGGCTTTGGAAGTACCGTTCTTGTCGGCAATCTTGGCAACGAGTTCTGCTTTGGTCATCTGTTTCTCCTTATGTGGTTAATGAAAAATTGTTTCCTATGCGTTGTACGCGAACGTATTTTGACTTCATACACGGTTGACCAATTGAGGGGAAGCCCTAAAAACGCCTTCCCGACAAAAAAATCGTATTTTTTCGCAGCCTGCTGCAGTTTAAGGCGCGGCGGGGCTAAAAAACGCCCGTTTAACGACAAAACGTCGCGAACAGCAAACCGTTATAAAATGACAGCCCTAAAGGGATAATCCATATTTTTTCAGCAGTGAATAAAAATGTGAACGTGATAATTTTGACGCCTTGAGAATTTTTGGCAAATCACCATCACACTGCCGGATGAGTTCACCAAGGTACACCTTCTCAGCCGTCCCTTTGAAATCTCGCAGAGACGGCAAGTCCTCATCAAAAATATCCTCGAAGATCCCCTGCCCGAGTTTACGAACTCCGATGGAGTCAGAGGGGTCCCGCCCTTCGGCGACAACTTCGGAACCGGTCATATTCTTGATCTGCGCCTTGGCTACACTGATACGCAAAGTACGGGGCAAATGCATTGTGTACAATGTCTTTTCATTGCCTGCCGCCACCAAGGCCCGCTCAAGAATATTAAAAGTTCACGCACATTTCCAGGCCAGGAATAACTTTCCAGAATCGAAAAGAAATCCGACCCGTACGCTTTCTCTTCCATGCCGTACTGTTTGCACAGACGGTCGATATGGAATTTCGCCAGACTGCGGATATCGGCAGTCCGCTGCGCCAAAGGCGGCAGGTGAATACGCATTGTCTTGATACGAAACAACAGGTCCGAACGGAATTCACCTTTTTCGACCATGTCGTCAAGATCGCGATTCGTTGCCGCCACAAGCCGAAAATTACTGGTCTGCTCTCTCGTATCACCTACGGGACGAAATGAACGCTCCTGCAAGACACGTAAAAACGCCTTCTGGATGGAAAGCGGCATTTCTCCCACTTCGTCGAGAAAAAGCGTACCGCCATCAGCAACTTTGACGAGACCGATACGATCATTCTGTGCCCCGGTAAAAGCTCCCTTGCGATGACCAAAGAGGGTCGATTCCACAAGGGTTTCAGTCAATCCGGCGCAATCAACGACAACGAACTCGCCGGACTTCCTATTGGAATTAGAATGAATTGTCGAGGCAAATAATTCCTTTCCCGTCCCGGTCTCACCGGTAATCAACACATTGGAGTCCGAACGGGCGGCCTGTTCCAGAAGCTGAAGGCTCGCCTTAATACCGGAACTCGCCCCGACCACACTTGTTACGTCCAATGAGCTTTCAGCGGCTTTGCCCGCCTTTTCCTCGCGATATTTGAGCGCACGGCCAAGAGTCAGAGAAATTTCACGCACGCTGGATGGCTTGAGCAGATAGTCCCACACGCCGCCCTGAATGGCGAGTTCCGCACCATCGGGATCTCCCTTTCCGGTCAGGATTATGACCTCCGGCGGGGCGGAAAGTTCCATCAGCTCCGGCAGAATATTCAACCCGTTGCCGTCAGGCAGACTCACATCCAGAAAAACGACATCATACGAATTCTGTCTGGCGAGCTTCAATCCCTCATCCAGACTGTGCGCCGCATCACACCCATGAGTCAGCCGGGTAATCAGGCTTTCCATGGTCTCGCAGATCTCAAAATCATCATCTATTATCAATATTTGAGCCACGGGTCTTCCTCTTTGTTCAGGTGACTATTCAATATCCAGCACACTGGTGATGACAGCAGTCAAATCGTCCTTGTCGTAA
>LQAJ01000317.1_pt1 | contig 12547 bp, 18 predicted proteins | sample 1535811 | NCBI WGS metagenome assembly LQAJ01 (sample SAMN04331587, study PRJNA305678) | bioreactor metagenome | isolation source: bioreactor_6 inoculated with Wadden Sea sediment 2nd replicate of a... | place: Germany: Wadden Sea, Janssand Flat
CTGACCCGTGAACTGGTCAATGACTATAGCCTACTTTACACCTGGGAAGGTAAGGACCCCAGCCTGAAACCGATTATGCTCACTTCGCACCTGGACGTGGTCCCTGCTGACGAAAGTGAGGCGGGTGGCTGGACGCATCCACCTTTTGCAGGTGAGGTGGCAGATGGTTATGTTTGGGGCAGGGGCACCCTGGATATTAAATCCGGTGTGATCGGCATCCTCGAAGCGGTGGAATATCTGCTCAAGCAGGGCTTCCAACCCGAGCGGACGGTCTATCTCGGTTTTGGCCATGACGAGGAAATTGGCGGTGAACACGGCGCTATGGCAATTGCTGAACTGCTGGATTCACGCGGTGTCAAACTGGGCAGCCTGTTGGATGAGGGCGGCAGTGTGATTAACGGTTTCCTGCCCGGCGTGGATCGCCCGGTGGGTGTGATTGGCATCAGCGAGAAGGGCTATATCAGCCTCAAATTGACCGTGGAGATGGAGGGCGGCCATTCTTCCATGCCAGCCTCGGAAACCGCTATTGGTGTTCTCTCGCGCGCGGTTGCCAGTCTGGAGCTTAACCCAATGCCGCCGCATTTGGAAGTGATTGAATTCCTGATGAGTTATCTTGGCTCTGCACTGCCCTTCAAACAGCGGCTCTTATTTGCCAATACCTGGTTATTTAGCGGCGTTCTCAAGAAGGAACTGGCCAAAGCGAATATGCTCAATGCAACCATACGCACCACGACAGCCCCGACCATTTTCAATGCTGGCATGAAGGATAACGTATTGCCTGCGAAGGCGGAAGCTGTGGTTAATTTCCGCATCCTGCCTGGTGATGACCTGCGGTCGGTGTATGAAATGGTGCTGGAACGGATCAATGACGAACGTGTCAAGGTGACCCCCTATCTGGGTGAAACGCTGGAGGGCGAATCCGGATGGGATCCCTCGCCAGTGGCCGATACGGACTCACCCTATTATTTGCGGTTGGCCCGCCTGACCAAGGAGCTTTCCCGGATGCCTGGTGGCGCCTTATCTGGTCCTTGGCGGAACCGATGCCCGGCATTATGCCCGCCTGACCCGTAATGCCCTGCGGTTCACCCCAATCCTGATGTCCAAAGAAGACGTGGGCAGCGTACATGGTGTCAATGAGAAGCTTCCATCGATGAATGCTCCCGGATGGTTGGGTTCTATATCGCCTATATTGAAGAGCTTTCTAATTTATCCGGCGAACTGGATATTGAACCTGAACCGGAATTGGAAACAGTTGAGGAAGACCTGATTGAGGTCAATCCTGTGGAAGAGCCTTATGCCGAGATGGGCAAAGAGGAACTGGATGCATTGGATAAGCCTGCTGAGGAAGATCAGGAAGAAGAGTAACATCGAATCCCTGACACCCTATTGCTAGTAAATGGAGAGACGCCCCGTGTGTGTGGGGCGTCTCTTTTTTGTGCAGGGACTTGGAATTATTTGTGCCTTGCTAAATAAATATCCGCTTCGATCATCTGCCCATTCTCAAAGTAGTGATGGGTGAAGTAGAGATTGCCCTGACTGTCCACGGAGGATTCCCCGGCAAACTGGGAGAGGATCAGTTCGGGTTCGCCCCAGCCCTCACCCTGGCGCAGGCAGCGGAATATCGCCGGGCTGCCGTTATAAGTGCGGGTGAACCAGAGCTCAGAACCGTCCGGTGAGATATCAGGCCAGCCTTCATTCCCTCCGTGTTCACCACGTCGATATTGATCGGGTCGGTCCAGGTATCGCCAATGCGGGTGGTCATCCAAATATCCAGACCGCCTTTGCCGCCGGGCCGGTCGGAGTGGAAGTAGAGGGTGTCGCCGTAGATTTCCAGCTCACCAATCATGATCTCATCCCGCAGTCGGGTGCTGACCGGCTGCCATTCCTGCCAGCGGCCATCTATCCATTGGGCAGTGAAATCTGTAACTGCCAATGCCTTCCCGGATCGTGGCGAACCATAAGGTATCGCATCTACAGTTGGTGCGCCGTCCAGTGACAGGATGTCGGGCGGCTCCAGCCAGACTCGCTCCGCCTCACCCCAGGTTTCTCCTTGCTTGTGGGCTACGTATATCCCCGTGACGCCATCCAGGAACTGCTGTTCGGCGGGAATGCGGACATCGGGCGTGAAGAAGAGGTAGAGCGTCTCACCATCCGGCAGGATGAAGGGGGAATCTTCGCCGCCGCTGGTGTTCACGCCGCCGGGCACTGGGATGGGGGCTTCGTAATCAGCGGAATGGAGAATGGGCGGCGTGCTATCTGTGGCCGGGCTGCGTTTTTCGATATCCACCGGCACAATGGCCGAGCGGTTGATTTGGGGATAATCATCAGGGGTATACACCGCCGGGCCACAGCTAACCAGCGTCAGCAGGATGAAAACCAGGATAAATTGAATCGTACGTTTGGGAATCATAAGTCCTCCCGGGTCGAAGGCTTAATTCCATTATAGAATAATTTTCGCCGGGAGGACGGTTTTTGGGTTTATCGGATGAAGATGGGGATATAACGATATTCGATCACTTTTGGCAGAGGAAGGTTTAGATGAAAGTCGCGATAGGCGATATAAGCCGCCTGGACGCCGTTTTCATCCGGTGTGGTGCCGCCCCAAACCTGGCCGGCATTCTGGAAGTAATCGAAGAGCAGTGTGATGCTGTCATTGGCGGGTGTAACTGTGACCCCATCGAGGGAGATCTTGGCGCTGCCGGTCACCCAGCCATTAGGCGTGGTGCCTGTGCCACTCAGAGCGGACTGGGCGGCGCCCAGTTGGGCTGCAGCGCCACTAATCTGCTGCCGGGCTGTGGAAGCAGGCAGGCCCATCAGGTTTGCCAGGGCGGGGTCGTCCGGGCACTCGCTTAAGGCGTTTTTGTTCAGCTTCCATGATCGCCAGCAATAATTTTGGGCTGATCTGGTTGGTGGCTGCGGCTTGCTGGATCAGGTCGGCAACGTCAATCTCGACATCATCCGAATCCAGGATGGGTTCAGCAAGACAGGAGCCATTGAAGATCAGGAAATTACGGATTTCATCCGTGGTGGCATCGATTTCGTCCACAGCCCAGTCTGCGGGGACGAAGTTCGTATTGTAGAATTGTTCGCCGGCATTCCCAACAAGGGTGAAACGGGCCGCACTGGCCGAGACCGTGGTAGTCAAACCGTTTTCACCGGTCACATCACTTAGCGTGATTGAAGCGGCTGTGGCGGCATCAAAGTGGAAGATGCCCAGGTCCACCCAGCCATTTTTCACACCGGCCTGGTTGACCAGCACGGTGCTGGTGCCGTTGGCATGGGTGATAGTGTAGGCTGCATAACTGGTATCCCAGTCCACTGTCTGGGAAGGGCAGGACCAACTGATGGCATTATGGGACGGGATGAAGACTTCCAGACGATATTCACCGCTAGAGGGGAGCGTGGGCGTCCAACTGGCGATATTATCGCTTTGCGCTTCCTCTTCGGCGTTCAAAGCCAGGTAAGCATATTTACCGCGCTGGTTTGTGTAACGATACCAGCCGGAATCACACATCCCGCTGCCATAGACGGGAGTCAGCGTGGGGGTTTCCAGCGTGATAGGCATTTGGGTGGGGGTGCTGTCGCAATCGACCTGCAGGTAGGTACAGATCCCTTCCGCCATGGCATTGGCAGCCAGGAGCTTGAACGATTCCTGGTGAAGGAGCAGGTTATCCTGGTAATTATCCATAAACGCCAGTTCCACCAGGATGGCGGGCATGTGAGCATAATTGATCTCGCCATAATCATCGTAGGAGGTCTTGATGCCCCGGTTCGTCCAGGAACCATAGGCATTTGTCATCGCATAGATAATTTGGTTGTGGACGGCAATCGCCAGATCATGGGAGCCGGGATTGTTGTTATAGTCCCAATAGGTCTCGGTGCCGCGCAGGGTGCCATTCCAACCGTTATTATGAAGGCTGATCAGGAGATCAGCGCCATAATAATTTGCCATATAGGGCCTGGCGCGGATATCGCTGTTGTAGTTGGAGTTGCTGCCATCCCAGACCCATTTTGGCAGGCCCAGATAGATCCCGAATTGACGGGCATCCTCGTGCCAGGCGGGATAACCTGTAATACCGGTCCGGGCGTCTGATCCATCTCGCGGGTATCGATCACCGTGGCGCCCTGGTTTTCCAGTTCAGCTTTGAGGTATTGCATGATTTCCGAATTGACAGTGTCTTCGCGGATTCCCTCAAACTCACCCCGCTGGTACATCCATTCACCGTAATATTCATTGAAATAGAGGCCGTGACCGGCGCTAAGTGCGATTTTATATCCCGCCAAGGGGCCATCGCCCGGCAGTTCCCGATCCAGTGGCCATTCCGCCGTCTCGCTGAAATCCGGCAGCGGCATACCCCAATCTTCCAGCGGCAGGCCCTCCACCTTGAAGGTGACCATGAAGAATTGGTTGACCTGGAAAGCCGCGTCCAGCTCAGATTGCAGTTCAGCAAAGAGGGCGTCGTCATACGCGCCATCGGGGAGGACTTCCTGGCTGAGGTCAATAACCAGCGCCTCGCCGACATAGGTGACAGACAGCACCTGACCACCGGATTCGGCGATCGGGGGCAGCGCATTCAGGAAGTCGGTTATATCGGCTTCAGTCGGCGGCGTGGATTGGGCTGTGGCTGGCAGTGATGGCAGCAGGAAGATCAGGCCAATCAGGATTCCGGTGAGGAGTAGAAGGTATTTTTTCATAAGGGTTCACCAATGTTTTACGGTTAATTATTTCCATTTTACTGGATGGGTGTTGCAATTTAGGTTCCAAACGCACCCCTGGAACAATACTCTTAGATTGAATTAATGGCAATAAGCGAAATTAATGCCTACTTGCCGCTTTCGGCAGAGATTGGGGAGAAATCTGCCGCTTTTGCCGGATTGAAAAGTCCCATTTCAGATGATAAAGTTAGAACAGATTAGAACGTACGTTCTAACCAGGGCTGGCCGGGTGACGAAAGTCTTGACCTAAATATTCCTTTGCTGCGCTTTGCGTTCACCCGGCAGCCCGTTCTTTATATCAAAGTTTTGGGAGGATGCATTCTGATGATGGCCAAAAAACAGGCCGGCAACGAAGCAGGTTTTTATGTCGAACATTTCACCAAGGCCGAATTGGCTGATCTGGACCGCGCCCTCGGGGAATCGCTGCTGGGCGAGATTGGCATGCTGCGCGTGGTCATGCGGCGCTTTTTGAGCGGGCAGCGAATGAGGCCGATGACCTGGACCGGATGATTGATGTGCTGCGGGTATTGGGGTTGAGCGTGACCCGGCTGGCGAAAGTGATCCAAACCGAACAAGGCCTGCAGGATAAGAAAGCGGAGGATTTGGGGGATTCGCTGACCCGGGCGATGACGGCTGTGTTGGAAGAGATGGGCAGCGCGGGGTTGAACGGTCATGGAGAGGGGGAGCAGGATGGATGAGAAGGACGTTGCCTTGCTGACCGAACAACTACGACATGCCAATGCCCTGATGCAGGCCCTGGTGAATGCCCTGGAGGCCCGCCTGGCCCACCAGCAGGCATTGAACAACCAGCGGCTGGCCGCGCTGGAGGAAGAAATTCGTGATCACGAAACACGGATCCGGGCAGCCACCGAGGGCGTGACCCAATTCAAGCTGGTCTCGGCACTTTCCAGCGGTGGGTCCGGGTTGATGTCGCTGGTGGCGATCCTGCGGGCATTTCTGGGAGGCTAGGATGACCACATTGGTGGAGTTGCTCAAGAAATTATTGCGGGATATTGTGCTCTTCGTGCGCTATGCCAGCGGGTTGAAGCTGCGCCATTACCAGGAAGAGGCAGCCCGAGCGATTGTCAATTCGGTGGTGCATCACAAGGGGTTAAATTTTGTGGTGATCTTTCCCCGACAATCAGGGAAGAATGAGCTCCAGGCGCAGGTCCAGGCCTATTTGCTGACCCTGCTTTCCGGCGAGCGCAATGAGATCGTGCAGATCTCACCAACCTGGAAGCCGCAAACCGAAAATGCCATGCGGCGGCTGGAAGAGGTTTTAAGCAATAACCTGATCGTGCGGGACCGTTGGCAGAAGCACTTTGGACATATTTACCAGGTGGGTCGGGCGCGGGTGGTTTTCCTCTCCGGTTCGCCGACCACCAATATCGTTGGGGCGACGGCTTCAGCGCTGCTTTCGGTGGATGAGGCGCAGGATATCCAAATTGAGAAGTTTGACAAAGAGATTTCACCGATGGTTGCCAGCACCAATGCCACAACGGTCTTTTGGGGCACTGCCTGGACCAGCCGGACCTCTGCTGGCTAGAGAGCTGCGTACAGCGATGGCTGCTGAGGCGCGGGATGGCATCCGGCGGGTGTTTCACCTCTCAGCGGATCAGGTGATCGCAGAGGTACCGGCTTATGGGAGGCACCTGCAGCAGGTGATTGATCGTCTGGGTCGGAATCATCCAATGGTGCGCACCCAGTATTACTGCGAAGAGATCGACGCCGAAGGGGGCCTTTTTACCCCGGAACGCCAGGCCTTGATGCAGGGCGTTCACCCGCCTGAGGCATTACCCCAGCCAGGGGAAACCTACGTCATGCTGCTGGATGTGGCCGGTGCGATTGAAGCCGCGCAGGATTTGATGGGCAGTGGGCTTTCCAACCCGGGCCGGGATGCAACGGCGCTTACGATTGTGGCCGTTGAGCCGGGAAGTTCTGATGGGATGATCAAAGACTGCCGACCTATCGAGTGGTTCACCGGCGGCTGTGGGTGGGGGTGTCGCACACTGCTCTGTTCAGTCAAATTCGGGCGCTGGCGGAAACCTGGCGGATATCCCGCCTGGTGGTGGATGCCACCGGGGTGGGCGCGGGACTGACGGCCTTCTCGATAAGGCACTGCCGGGCAAGGTGAACCCCTTTATCTTTTCCGCCAAGACCAAATCACAACTAGGCTGGGGGTTTCTGGCGGTGGTCGATTCAGGCCGCTTTCGGGACTATGCCTGCCCGGACGAGGACCTGGGTGAACAAGCCCGCTTAGCCCGCAAGTTTTACCGGGAGGCGTCTTTTTGCCAATATACCGTTCAGCCGGGGCCGGATAAGCACCTGAAATGGGGTGTACCGGATGGCACCCGGGACCCTGGGACCGGTGAACTAGTGCATGACGACTTGTTGATCAGCGCCAGCCTGTGTGCGGTGCTGGATGAAGAAAACTGGCAGATTCACCTGCCCGGGTTGATGATCCCCGGACAGGACCCACTCAAGGAGATTGACCGTGGTTAATGATGAAATGGCATTTAGGGTGGAGCAAAGCGGAACCCCGAAGCGTAAGCGGAGTGGGGTTGATATGGGTTGTTTGATTAGGAGATTTATTGATGGCAAATGAGAAATTCGCATTTGGGATTGACTTATCCCGTTACAACACATCCCCTGACGGCAAGATTCAGGTCGATTTTGACCGGATTGCCGCCCATGAACCTCGGGTGGCGTTCATCGCCATGCGGGCGGGGATTTCCTGGGGTTATCAGGACCCCTGGTTCAGCACTTATTTTCCCGAAGCCGGACGAATTGGCCGAGCACGCCTGGCCTACCATGTGCTTTACCCTGGCGAATCAGCGCAGGCACAGATGGACAACTTCTTCCGCATTCTGGGAGATGCCAATCTGAGCCGGACTCCGCTGGTGCTGGATTTGGAGTTGGATCACGGCTTTTCGGCTGCCAGGATCACCGCCACCACTGCTGAAGCCTGCCGGATCATGCAGAAACGCAGTGGTCGCACCCCGGTGCTCTATTCCCGGGCGGGATGGGTGGATCAATACCTCCGGGTGGGGGACCTGCCGGAGGCGCACTGGTGGCTGGCGCAGTATCGCTGGCCCTGGCCCTATCCGCTCTATACACCGGAGCATCCCTGCCCACCAGCTATGCCGCAGGGAGTTGCGGATTGGTTGATTCACCAAACGGCTGCCCGCGGGGCTTCGATTGGGGCGGAAGCCGCGCATTACATGGACTACAACCGCTGGAACGGGACCGAGGCGGACCTGGCGGATTTTATTGGGGAAGAAACCCCTCAGACGGTAATCTGTCCGTTGGATCAGCAGGTCTGCCCGGTTCATTCAATTAATTGAGGTGAGGATGACGAAAGGAGGTTATGAAATGTCACTGGCAGAACGATTGCTTGGCCGCTGGTTCCAGCCCCTGGTGGACCGGACCGTGCGGGAAAGGTTGGCTGTGATCGAGGACGACAATACTTTTTTGGTGGGAGCGCGTCGGCTGGATGACTCGCCACGTGACCGGCTGAACCCGGACCGGGAGACTGTGCTGGAAGCCTGTCTGGATGCCTGGCGGAGTGATCCGCTGGCCCGGCGGTTGGTGGAGCTGACCAGCGAATATGTGGTCGGTGGTGGGGTGGATATTGAGTGCGGTCATGCGCCTTCGCAGGCGTTCCTGCGGGCGTTCTGGTCACACCCGCTTAACCGGATGGCAATAAGGATGGTGGAGCTTTGTGATGAACTGACCCGCTCGGGGAACCTTTTCCTGTTGATCTCCACCGACCGGGTGGGGATGTCCTACCTGCGGGTGGTGCCGGCAGCGGATATTGACCGGATCGACTCCGCTGAAAACGATATTGAACAGGCATTGGCCTTTGTGGATAAGGATGGCCAGGTCTACCCGGCTTATGACGCCGCAGGGGATGGCCTGGGCGAGGGGGGCACCTTCCCGCCGGTGATGCTGCATTATGCTGTCAACCGACCTGCCGGAGCGCAGTGGGGGGAATCGGACCTGGCGCCGCTGTTGATCTGGCTGCGGCGGTATGCGGCCTGGCTGGAGGATCGGATGCGGCTGAATCGCTTCCGCAACGCCTTTATCTATCGGGTCAAAGCGGCCTTCACCTCGGAAACTGCCCGCCGCACCCGCCAACTGGAACTGGCCGCCAATCCACCTTCACCGGGGTCAATCCTGGTGACGGATGAGAGCGAGGATTGGTCGGTGATCTCGCCCAAGCTGGAAGCGCTGGATGCTCAAACTGATGGCCTGGCGCTCAAGAAGATGATCGCGGCGGGGGCGGGCGTACCGATGCACTTTTTGGCGGAGCCCGAAAGCGCCACCCGGACTACAGCTGAGGCTGCCGGTTCACCGACCCACCGCAAGTTTGAACAACGCCAGCGATTTTCCTCTGGATGTTGAAAGACCTGCTGGGTGTCGTTCTGCAGCGGCGGTCACTGGTGGATGGACAGGTGAACGCAGGTGAAGTGATCACCGTGCATGGGGCGGATATCACCGCTCGGGATAATGTGGACCTGGCTGAATCGGGGGGCAAGATCGGACCGCTGTTTGAGGGGCTTTATCAGGCCGGTTTGATCGATGCCCGGGAATATCTGCAGGGTGGTCTATCGATTTGTGGGAGAAGAGGTGGACCTGGACGCCCTGTTGGAGCGGGCCGGGACACCTGAGGCGCCCAGGAAAGGAGCGTGAAAGTGAGTGAACGGATGAAGGGAAAGGAGGAATCCGCCTGACTTTGGAAGCCAGCGCCAAACCGGTCTCACCCGGCAAGTTTGAAGTGCTGGCGATCACGGCCGGGGAGGGCAATGGCTGGTTCTTCCCGCAGGAAGTTTTACAGCTAGCCTGGCGCATTGGGAGGGGGCGACCTGTTTCATTGACCATGACCGAACGGCGCGTTCCGTGCGGGATATCGGCGGGGTGCTGCGAGAGGCAGCCTGGGATGAAGCCCAGCAGGGAATCCGCGCCATTCTGACGGCTTTTGGCCCCGGCGGCCCGGTGCTGACGGAGTTGGGGGAGGAACTGCTTGCAGGCGGTGAGACTGCGGCAGGCAGGATCGGTTTTTCGGCTGATGTGCTCTTTGCGGGCAGGAATCGCCGGGTGGAGAAGATCCTTAAGGTCTTCTCGGTGGATTTAGTCTATGACCCGGCAAGGGGCGGCGCTTTTTTACGTCAATTGAATCAACTTAATCAACAGGAACAAAATGGAGGAACTCAAATGAACGAGCAAGTGAAAGACCCCACCACCGGCTTGCCGGCAGGGGCAAATGGGGTGACAGGAACAGGGACCACGCAGGATGTGCGGGTGCAGATGTGCGGCTATCTGCTTGATTCGGCTTTGGCCGCGGCCAGGCTGCCCAAACCGGTCTCGGACCGGGTACGCAAGCAGTTTAATGGGCAGGTTTTTGAGGGCGAGCAGCTCAAGCAAGCGATTGAGGATGCCCGTCAAATGGTCACGGAGCTGACCGGACCTGCTGCGGTGGCAGGTCCCGGTCGAATCACCGGCATGGTGACTTCTGAAGAGCGGCTGCAGACGGCTGTGGATGACCTCTTTGGCGTCCCCCGGGATGCCGGCCAGCAAAACCTTTCGGTGGCGCGGCTTTCGGGCATCCGCGAGCTTTACCTGACGCTGACCGGCGACACGGACCTGCATGGCGGCTACCATCCCAACCGGACACAGTTGGCAACCACTGCGGATTTTACCGGTTTGGTGAAGAACGCGCTGAACAAGCTGGTGGTGAATACCTGGGATGCTTTGGGTCGGGCAGGTTACAACTGGTGGCAGCAGATCGCCGTCACCGAACACTTCAACACCCTTAATGACATCACCGGCACCTGGTCGGGACGGTAGGTGACCTGCCAACTGTGGCTGAGGGCGGCACCTACACCGAATTGGTGGTGGGTGATTCACCTGAGACGGCCAGTTTCGTCAAATATGGCGGTTATATTCCCCTCACGCTGGAACTGATTGATCGGGATGAGACCCGCAAGCTGAAGGCTTATGCCCGTGAACTGGCCTCAGCCGGTTTGCGCAAAATCTCCAAGCTGGTCAGCCAGATCTTCACCGCCAACGCCGGCGTTGGCCCCACCATGGCCGACACCAGCGCCTTGTTCAATGCCACTGCGGTCACAACCGCGGGCGGACATGCCAACCTGCGCACTGGGGCACTCACCGCCGATGAATGGGATGCCGTTTGTGGCGCGGTTTATAACCAGCCGATGCTGATCAAGAACGCTGCCACCTATTATGGCACCGGCCCAAAGATGGCCGTCAATCCCAAGTATTTGCTGGTGTCCCGCAGCCTGCAAAAGACGGCTTTCCAGATCCTGCAGGGTGAATTTGTGCGGGAGCAGGATTATGTCTATGACAACATCCTCAAGGGCACCGCAGTGCCGGTGTTGGTGCCGGAATGGACGGACGCCGATGACTGGGCCGCGGTTTGTGATCCTGTGATCGCCCCGGCTGTGTATGTCGGTGAACGGTTTGGCATTTTGCCTGAGATCTATGTGGCGGGGGATGAACTCAGCCCGGCAGTCTTTATGAACGATGAGCACCGCTTGAAAGTCCGCCACTATTTGGCTGTCTGGGTGAACGATTTCCGTCCGCTGCATAAGAACAACGTGCCGGCTTGATTGTAGCTGAATAAGCTTCATATTTTTCTCCTTCGATGAGACCTGTCTCACAAGCGGGTGGGGCAGGTCCGCAAATAAATCAACCTGGGAGGGTCTGATGGAAAAGTTCAAACAACTACTTGGCAGCCGCAAGTTCTGGGCAGCTTTGATTGGCCTGGCGTTGGTGATTGTCAAAGCCTGGCAGCCGGATTTCCCGCTGGCAGAGGAACAACTCACAGCAGTGGTTTATGTGCTGGTGGCTTATATCCTCGGGACGGGGATTGAGGACGGCCTGAGCAGGGCTGCCTAGAAAAAATAAATAGAACCGGCTCTCCGCTCACAGGGGAGCCGGTTGATGAAACGGAGGCATGATGGCACGCAGAAAAACGAACCCAATTGAGAAAGTGGCGCTGCTTGGTGGGTGGTGAACCCCTGGATTATGCTCAGCGCGCAGATGGCACCCTGGTAGTGATCGGTCCGAAGGGGCGTAAAGTCGTTTTCACAGCCGCGGAAGTGCGCAAGGCCGGTGAGAAGCAGAAAGCGGAGGCGACAAAATGAGCCTGACCCTTTCGGATATCAAGATGAAGGTGAGCGCCCACCTGAACGACACCGGCAAGCTGATCTGGAGCGATGTCTTATTGGAATCGGCCATCCGATCAGCTCTGCTGGCAATCGGGCGGGTTTTGGATGAATCCCTGACTTTGGAAGGGCTGGACGGCGCGGCCGTCACAAATTTGGATGACGATCATCAGCATGTGCTGGTGGTGGGGGCGGTGGCATATGGGCTTACCCTGCGCGCCACTGGGCGGTTTGATGACGCCCGCGCTCGGGAAAACCTGCCGGATGCCCTGGCATCCTGGGCTTCGGCGCATATGGCACGTTTCGGGTGATGCTGGGGGAGGTCAAGGCCACTACGCATCAGAAGGCGGCAACGGTTCCATATGACAACTGGGAGTGGGAGGAGGACGAATGAACCAGATTGCAATTGGCAGCTACGATCCCATCGGGGAATGGTTGGTGCTGCACGGCGAGGGAATCATCGCCCCGTTTAAACAGGCGGATTATCAGCCTGTGTTTGGAACGGGGGAGGAGGTGGCTGAAACGATCCAGTTGAGCCTGGAAGGGACGCCGGGTGAACTGGCCGAAGGTGTGGCGGCATTGGAGACGATCCGGCAGCACAATCTGCTTTATCACCAGACCGGCTATCCAGCGCCGCAGTGCCT
>LQAJ01000318.1_pt1 | contig 12472 bp, 19 predicted proteins | sample 1535811 | NCBI WGS metagenome assembly LQAJ01 (sample SAMN04331587, study PRJNA305678) | bioreactor metagenome | isolation source: bioreactor_6 inoculated with Wadden Sea sediment 2nd replicate of a... | place: Germany: Wadden Sea, Janssand Flat
TTTTGTTTCTGTTTTGTTCATGGCAAACTCCTTTGTTTATATATGCCCGGAATTGAGCAATTGCAGGAGTATACACGATTTTGAATTGTTTTTCTGCCGCGATAGCGGCTTCGTTCAACAAACCAAATGAAGCGGACGATACCGCTTATTTGGAAACGTTCGGTGGCTTGGATAAATATAGAGGATATATAGCTTATGCCCACAGTTAAAGAGCATTATAATAATGTCTTATCAGACGTGTATACTTGGATGTTTGGCGGTTTTGACAGTGGTATAAAAAAGAATATCGATTTTTTCCAAACACATAAGATAAATCCTGTTCGTTCTGGTATAGCTATAGATCTTGGAGCTGGAAGCGGATTTCAATCTATTCCATTGGCCAGAGCAGGTTTTACCGTAACTGCCATCGATATTGATAAAAAGTTACTGAGTGAAATGAAAGGCCAGTGTACTGGGCTGCCTATCACGATAATCCATGATGACCTTGTAGATTTTGACAAACACACAGAAGGCAACACCGAGCTTATTGTCTGTATGACGGACACACTTATTCATCTTGATTCCAAGGATAGGGTTGTACATCTTTTTGAGAAAGTTATGACCTCATTGGAGAAAGGCGGGCGCTTCATCATCACCTTTCGTGATCTGTCATTTGAACTTTCTGAGCTTGATCGTTTCATCCCTGTGAAGAGTGATGAAAATACAATATTTACATGCTTTATAGAATACGAACCAGAGAAGGTTAAGGTTCATGATCTTGTGTATAGGAAAAAGATGGCAAATGGTGTCTCAACAAGAGTTACTACAGAAAACTAAGGTTGTCGAAGGAATGGGTGGACGAACAGCTTTCAAATGTTGGCTTTACTCAGATTGAGTTGACCGTTGATCAGGGCTTTGTCACCGTAATAGCAACCAAATAAATATGCACCGAACGAATAAGGATGGATCATGTGAGAGGAACGAACCACGATCTATCCTTATTCGTTATGCATAAAGAAAACGAGGAGATTTCGTGAAAAAGGTTAAAGTTGCTGTTGTTCAAGCTGCATCTGTTTTATTTGATAAGGCAGAATCAATCAAAAAGGCCTGCCAGTTGGTTAAAGAGGCTGGCAATGAAGGAAGTGAAATTGTTCTTTTGCCTGAAGCATTCATACCTGCCTACCTAGAGGGTTTACTTTTGGTATGAAAATTGGCAACCGAAATGAGGAAGGTCGCGCATTGTGGAAACGCTATTGGGATAACGCAATTGACACCTCAGGTTCGGAAGTAGCCAGTTTAGGAAAGGCGGCCAAGGATGCAGGTGTGTATATGTCTATTGGTGTTATTGAGCGAGATGGTGAATCAGGGGGTGAAACACTTTACTGCTCAATGCTTTATTTTTCACCTGAAGGAAATTTAATTGGAAAGCATAGAAAACTAAAACCAACAGGATCAGAACGCCTAATATGGGGAGAAGGTGATGGAAGCACAATGCCTGTTTTTCAACTGAATTCGGGAAAATAGGTGGTCTTATTTGCTGGGAAACTATATGCCACTTGCTCGTATGGCGATGTATGGTCAGGGCATAGAAATTTATCTAGCACCAACGGCTGATTCACGAGAGACATGGCAGTCTACAGTTCGTCATATTGCTTGTGAAGGTCGCTGTTTCGTTCTTGGGTGTAATCAATTTGTTACAAAAGAGATGTATCCGACCTATTTAGAAACAAGTGAGGAATTGGCTGACCAACCTGATGTGATGTGTAGAGGTGGTAGTGTTATTGTTGCGCCATCCGGTGAACTTATTGCGGGACCACTTTGGGATAAAGAAGGCATTTTATATGCGGTGCTGGATTTGGACGAAATTACAAAAGCCAAAAATTGATTTTGATGTAACAGGGCATTACGCAAGGCCAGATGTTTTTCAACTTAATGTAAACACAGAGCCTAAATCACCTGTTGTTTTCAATTCAAAATAAAATGCATAACAAATGAAGGATTAGTAACCGTGCCGAGGCACGAGGCTCGGTAGTAATCCTATGGTTGAACAAACGGCTCTACAAGGATGCCGACCCCTACGCTACGCTTCGAGGTCGGCACCTGTGAGCCTTGGCGTTATGACTTATTGTGGGGTTGGAGAATCCCGAGGCTAAAGGCCAGTGCAGAATGTGTAAAACCAATGTCAACCTTGATTACAGCAGGGGTGTGTTTATTCGAGAATCTTGAATCTTTGACAAACGAAGTCTGTCGGAACCCAAACGGAAGCTTCGGACATTACGGAAATCAAAGACGATTGCACTGAAATTAAAACAAAAGTCCCCAGGCCGGAAGTGTTTCAGGCCTGGGGACAATAATAATTAACTTAAGCGGTTTTCGCCGACTTTACGGGTTTGCCCACAGGACAGGCTAACTCACATTTTCGACAATATTTTATGATTTTTACAGGTTTCTCAAACCCTTCCACATCCTGTTCCTTTGCCTTATCATTATCCACCTCCATCTGGACATTGCAGACCGGGCGGCTGAAACTGCCGTCCTGTCCCGGGAGGATATCCTGGCCATAGGTTTCAGCCTCGTAAATCATTTTGTCAAAGGCATGTTGGGGACAGGCCTTTCGACAGAGCTCTTTACAATCCTTACATGGATCAAAATTGATGGGGCCTGTTGACGGCAACTCGACATCTACGGTAAGGGCCCGCAATCGAACCCTGGGACCATATTCAGGGGTAATAACGATATTGTTTCTGCCAATGCAGCCCAGGCCTGCCATGACTGCGGAATCCTTGAGGTAGGTGCCCCCCTTTTCCACATGGTAGGGTAAATGGACTGTATTGATGCCAAAGCTTTCTTCGATCCAGGGACACAGTTCCCGGCAGACTTTAGCAAGCACCCGGTTGCCCGGGGGATCTACCCGGCCATACCACCAATCCATTTCAGGCGCCTCTTCGGGATGGGCCACTGCGATGACGATGATGGACCGGGCGTTTTCAGGCCAGTTCACTTCCCCGGGTTTCAATCCGTTATCGCTTTTCCGGGTACCGATGCCTTCCCCGGCACTCGGCATTTTCGGGGCAAAGGTAAATGAAGGGGCAGACCGTAAATCATCTACCCGGGCAATGCCGGCAAGGGATGCCCCCAATTCCTTTGCTTTCTTCAATATGGCAGATGATGCCATTAAATTTTTTATCATAATATTCATCCTTTCTGCCTTTAGTGTGCAGGTTTAATGTCTGCAGGAGGCAGGGCCCTAACCGGAGTTTTAACAATTTCTCCATAGTCTTCATTGAGCCATCTCATCAGAGAAATAATCATGAGGAGTAGCACGGGAATCATGGGTAAAGCCACCACAATGGATGAAAGCTGCACCGCTTTCAGTGCTCCCGTTGACAAAAGCCCCAATGCCAAGAATCCCAGAATCAGGCCCCAAAGGGTTCGATTCCAGCGTGGCGGTTCTTCGTCCCCGGAAAGTTTTTTGGTGACCTGGGAAGAAAGGGTGTAGGCAGCAGAATTAAGGGTCGTGGCCAAAAAGATGGAGCAGAGGACGGTAAATACCGGAATGAAGATATACTTGCCGCCCGGCATCGCCTTGAGGATGGCAACAATGGTGACGTTATTGGACCAGCCGGAATCCTTGAGGATACTGTATACGTCCAGACCGCCGGAGGTCTGCAGATGGATGGCATAGCCACCCCAGATAGCGAAAAACACCCAGCAGCCCAGGGAACCGTAAACCAGTTCACCGATGACCACCTGCCGAATGGTCCGTCCCCTGGAAATCCGGGCCACAAACAGACCCATCATGGGGGCATAGGCAACCCACCAGGCCCAGTAAAATACGGTCCATCCTTCGGGGAATCCGCCGTTGGATATGGGGTCGGTCCAGAGGCTGAGTTTGAAGAAATCGGAAAAAAGCAGGCCCAGAGAATTGCACCAGTTGTTGAGAATGAATGTTGTGGGGCCAATGATGAAAACATAGATCAAAAGAAAGTAGGCAATATAGGTGTTAAGGTCGGCCAGTTTGGCGAGCCCCTTTTTCAGGCCAGCCCAGACCGTTACCGTAAACAGTGCGGTCCAGACGATGAGGATGACCACCTGGAGAGCAAATGTTTCTGACAGGCCGGTCATTTCACAGACCAGAGCCGTTCCCAGGGGGACTGCCAGGCCAAGGCTGGTGCCCACGCCACCGATCATGGTAAAGATGACCACGGTGTCGATGATCTTGCCCAGGATGCCGTCAGCCTTATCTCCGATCACGCCCCGGCAGGCGGCAGAGAGTCGAAGGGCCGGGATTTTTTTAACGTGGATGGCATAGGCGATGGGAAAGGTGGGCAGGGCGTAAATGGCCCAGGGAGTAATTCCCCAGTGGAATTGTCCGTACATCCCTGCCAGCTCCCCGATCAGGCCTTTCTGGGTGGTAGGGTCCACATGGAGAATCCCGGTGTTAAGATAATATACCGGCTCGATAAATGCCCAGTAAACAATGGCGATGCCGATACCGGCACAGAAAATCATGGCCGCCCAGGTATAAGTTGAAAACTCGGGCTCGTCATCCGGGGCGCCCAGTTTAATGTTTCCCCATTTTGAAAGGGCCAGCCAGACCAGGAATACGACACAAAACAGTCCGAATAGCAGGAACAGCCATTTAAAGTTGTGAGTGAGGATGGCGAACAAACTGTCCACCACGGCTTTGCCTGATTCCGGGAACAGTGACAACAATAACCCGATGATGCTGGTGACGATAACTCCCGGCCACATCAGGCCGTGATCAATTTGTGCGGATTCTTCTGACATGATTTTCTCCATCAATTAAGTATTAATGTACAAATATAAAGCCTTATCTCCGGTTCCTCCTTCGCAATTTGTGTGCCGGAAACCGGAAAAACCGGGAGACCTCCCACTGCGTGAGGGGTTGAATGGATGTGAGACAATTTGAGATGCAAAAGAATTCGCAAAACTATTTCACTTTTTAGTAAAATAGTTTTTACAACGCCAGTATTATTTACATGAGTTTATATTTGATATCTGCCAGAAGGGGACGCAGCCCCTGTTTGGTGATTTTATGGCCCAGCAGCTGCCGGGAAATTCCTAGAAGACGGGCCGCACCGGCCACATTGCCCTTTGACTGATCCAAAGCGTGGGTGATCATCTTTTTTTCAAGTTCCGAAACGGCCCTGGTGAGATTGAGATCCCGGGGCATTGCCGTTAAATCCGATTCATGGCTTTGGACAAGTTCCGCTGCCAGGGGAACGGTTTCAGCAAACGAAGACGAGACGTCATCTTCCTGTTCCAGGATATTGGCAAAGTAGCAGTGCTCCAGCTTGAGCCGATCTTCCTGTGGCCCTGCAAAATTCACTGCACTTTCGATGACATGCTCCAACTCCCGGACATTGCCCGGCCAGGGGTACTGCCAGAAAAATCAATGACCTCCGGGGCGATGTTTTCAATGGATTTGCCCAGCTGGGTATTATATTTCTGGAGGAAATGACGTCCCAGTTCTTCAATGTCCAGACGTCGATGCCTTAACGCCGGCAGTTTGATATAGATGACGCCCAGACGGTAAAAAAGATCCATACGAAAGGTCCCGGACTTGATCAGTTTTTTAGGAGTCTGGTTCAGGGAGGAGATTATTTTTACGTTGAGGTCCGTGGTCTGAAGTGACCCCACGCGCGGACTTTTTTTTCTTGAATCACCCGCAAAAGTTTGCCCTGGAGGGATAAGGGCATGGAGTTGATCTCATCAAGAAAAATGGTGCCCCCGTTGGCCTGCTCAAACAGGCCAGCCCGGTCCACCGCGCCGGTATAAGCCCCCTTGGTCGTTCCAAAAAGCAGGCCTTCGATAAGGTTCTCCGGAATGGCCGCGCAGTTGATATCCACATACTGGCCCTGGTTTCCGTAATAAAAATTATGGATGGCCTGGGCAAAGAGTTCCTTTCCCGTACCGGTTTCACCGTAGAGCATCACCGGAGACGGAGAGTTGCCAGCCATTTTTGCGGTTTTCACGGCATCCACAAACCCAGGATCGGAACCTATAATACTGGCAAAGGAATACTGGGTACCCTCGGCAAAATTCTGGTTGTTTTTTGGGGAAAGAAACGCTGGAATGGTCCGTTCCAAAATGTTGTAGTCTTTTACAAAACAGATAGTGGCAAAAATCTTTCCCCATGAAACAGGGGAAAAACACTGTGGATGGTATTGCCCACATTAGAATTGTCCGAACGATAAGAAAGGGCATAGTTAATGATGGGCTTGCCGTGGCTGATCACCCGCATGCAGGTGGAGGAATCGTTGTTATATCGATACACCTCGGTAATGGGCTTGCCCAAAACATCCGCCGGGGCCATCTTGTCGATGGTGGCCTGGACATCATTATAAAAATCATGATGCCCTTATCGTCGGTCATGAGTACGCCAAGATCCATATCGCAAAGCAGATCCATAAAGGCTATCCGGCTGAAATCCACTCCGGCCAGGCAAAACCGGCTCACAGTATTTTTATCCAAAACCTCCATGCCTGCATTTTGACCAAAAAACAGGATAGGGTCAAGGATTGAAAAATAATTCCCCGACCTTTGAACCTGACGGGCCAGGTAAAGAGAGGAAACAATGCTGTTAAACAGTCTCAAATGACTCGGAAGTCCATGACCTGGCTACCCTACCATTGAAAGCAAGGCTGTCATCTACTCCGTTTTATAGTTAAAAACCATCGTTTCACGGATGGGAACAAGCGAAGCGGCGCCTTTTTATTTGTAAATTTCCTGAATCGGAACAACCGCATGCTGCAGGCGGTACAAGAACACGAAAAAGGATGCTTGCTGGGAAACCACCACTCTGCCCAAACATTTCCACCGTATCCGGTATCATGGATTTCATGGCTGCGGCTGTGAATGCGTTAATGACGTAGAATAATGTGTCTCCAGGTTCCATCCCAAAGGCCTTCTTGACTATCTCCGCTTTATTCTGGGACAGACCGAACCGTCTTCTGAAGGTTTCAATGGATGCCATGAGGCTATTCACATGGGACTGGTGAGACAGTAAGAATCCCTACTGATGGTTAAAAGTCGGGAAACATAGAAAATTGGCCCGGCCTTTAACGAATAACCAGTTGGAATATTTAAGAGCATTAGGATTAAATTAAAAAAAAAATTTTACCGTGCCTGTGGGGGATAGGCAATTTTATACAGCCTCCGGAAAAAAGGCAAATTTACAAATAAGGGTGTGGAATGTCAGTTGTGACAATAGTGACCAATTCAAAAAATTGGTACTATCCATTCAAGCCAATTCAGCTATTTGGACAAAAATTTACAAGATGGTGAGCAATATTCATACTATTTGCTGATTGATGATGATGGAATATTCAGTGAACCATCAGATACAATAACAATCAAGACCAAGGATCTTCTGGGCACACCACAGAATTTTCAATGCTCTCACAATTCTATGACGAGCAGCATATATTTCTCTTGGGATCATGTTGATTAAGCGGTATCTTACAATGTCTATCGACAACAATTAATTCGAGACAAATTGATTATCAATACTCCAGAAACTTCCTATCGATTACACGAGACATTTAAAAAGCATTCGAAATATTTATTCTATGTAACTGCGCTTGACCATTCTTCCCGTGAAAGTTTAAAATCCATGATAGTTACTGTTGAAATATGAGCATGAGCCGATTTTCTCAACTTTCACCCAGAAAAGGAAATAAACGATGAAGCACAGAAATAGGGAAAGCAGCTTAGGAAAGGATTTTTCAATTGGATGTGGGACCATAGCCCTCATCTTATTTGTTCTATTGGTTGGAATTCCTCTTTTATTCTTTTTTCTGAAAATTAGTTTTTTACTTGCTGTGCCCGTTATTATTGGCATAATAATGATTTTCTGTATTGCTTGTTTTGGAAGAATTATCAGATTCATTTCTCAAAAATGGTGATGGAGTCAATCGAGTTAGCGTTCAAAAATTCTGAAAATGGGAAGAGTATCAGGACCAACGTTTCGAAAAGGTTTCATGATGTCAAAAGAAGCTCAAACGAAGAGATCTTTTCAAGACTGATGAGCGATGAAGAATTCAGGAAGATGGCTTCCGAACATCTGTTGAACAAAGTCTACCGAACTAAAAAAAAACGAGAGGGCAAAAATTCAACCTTGACAAAAGTATCAATTGATACCAAAGTCTATGGCAAGACCAACACATAAAGAGTTGACCAATAAAATTAAGAAAGTACGGACATTTGTGAAAAATGACCTGGTTTTCTTGATCAATCAGACCGCACTGGCAGTGGATGCACTGGAATTGGATTATTCAATCGAAAATGACCTGTTGGAGGTGCTCAATGAACTGGTCGACCAAACAGACCCCACTCACTACACGGGTAGCAGGCCCCCCCAAGATCGTATGAGGATGCCATATCCGGTTTGGATCTCATTGCTTTTGTGGTAGAGATAGATCGATTCTCTCAACCCGTATACTATAAATTTTTAGTTTTTGAAGATGCGCTCTGGCTGGTGTCTTTACACAAAGATAGAAAATAACAAGGAGGTACCATGAAACAGATGTTTTGCCCAAAAGGCCACGGTGCCATGGAACCGCAAAAAAATACCGAACTGTCCCTTTTAGAGGGATTGAACTAAATATTAGTGAAGATGCTTTTGTATGCCCGGTTTGTCAGCTGACCGCTGGGATTGTAAAATCAGCCGGAAAGATCCAGCAGACCATTGCCGACACATATCGGAAACAGACAGGGTTGCTGACAGGAGAGGAAATTAAAAGGCTGCGCCATGACAAAGGCATGACCCAGGCAGATCTGGCAGCGGTCAGTGGGTTTGGCGTGGCGTCCATCAAGCGGTGGGAAACCGGTGCCATTCAAACGCAGTCCGCGGATAAAACATTGCGTTTACTTCTGCTTGATAAATGCATTGAAGACACAATGACAGGGAACAGGGATTTATCCATTCCCCGGATTAAGCTGGTAGCCTGTGCATTTGAAAGTGAGCTTGGCCGAGCCATACTTATTGCCGGCGATAAAATGCTTTTGTCGCCAAGTATCTGTGGTATGCGGACATGTTGGCCAAAAAAGTATTAGGCAAAAGTATGACGGGTGCGACATATGCTCATCTGCCCTATGGACCACAGTTAAATAACTACAATGAGTTATTGGAAGATATCCAGAATGCAGACACTTCTAAAGCAGAAAGCTTATCTGATTCCGAACTGAACATTATCCACAGAATAGCCAGACGTTTTCCTGATGATCAGATGGTATATGATGCCTCTCATAAGGAGCCAGCCTGGCTGGAAACAAGAAATGGAGAACTGATCTCTTATTTATGGTCAGAAAAACTTGTTGCTAAAATAGATTAGTTTGGTCAGCGTGTAATCAAATTCCATAACACTTTCACAATCTCTCAAAATCCCCGTCAATAAACCCAATCACCCCCATCAACCACCCCATTTTTTACGCACCGTTTCCCAATTTCCATAACACCGTAACACCCGGCGTAACACTTTAACACCCTGCCTGACAACACCCTTTCAAATTTTCCTGTTTCCATTTCTGGCGCTCGAAAATTATTGGCCGGGATTTTAATTGTGAATGAAAATCATGATAAAAATCCATGATAATGAAACCACAAAAAAAGGCCACCGGAGTGTTAATTCCAATGGCCCTTTTGCTGTGCCTACTGTGCCCAAATTGTGCCCGTCAAGGTCAATTAGTTGCAACAGGTTCCAATCGAAATCAAAAGAATGGATCAGAACCAGCTGAAATTTAAAGATTTATTTTTATTGCAGATTTTGAAAATCCAAAATCAGGATTAGGAATCCTATGCTCTATCCACTGAGCTACGGGGGCGGATTGAGTTATTCAACAATGAGCTTCTGGCCGGGAAAAATTTTGCAGGTTTTGCTCAGCCGATTTAAACCCAGCAGGCGATTTAAACTCATATCGTGTTTTTTTGCAATCAAAAAAGGACTGTCCCCTGATTTTACATAATAATAGGATAACGCAGCAGTGGATTTTTTAGACGGTGTGATGGTCAGCGTCTGGCCCACATGAAGGGTCGCGCTGGACAGGCTATTGGCTGCCATGATATCTTTGGTGGTGGTGGAAAATTTTTTGGCGATCACCCAGAGGCTGTCCCCTTTCCGGACTTTGTAACGGATCGGTGTCGTTTTTTTTGGATTCTTTGGCGCTGTTTATATTGTTTTGAGCGGTCGCTCCGTGTTTAGGAACCTTGAGCACTCTGCCTGCAACGATTCGGTGGGTTCTGGAAATATTGTTGGCCCGGGCAACGGCATTGACTGTGGTGCCGTATCGGTTGGCAATACTGGACAATGTTTCCCCTCTTCGGATTTTATGATATCCAAGCATTTGAGGGGCGGCATAGGCGGTTTTTATTTTATCCAGTTTTGCCAGAAACTGATCTGATTTGTTTTCAGGGATTTTCAACCGGTATGTTTCCGGTGGAAGAATATCGTACCGAAGTTCCGGATTCAGGGCTTTGAGTTCGTCAGCGCTGACTGAAATTTCTTTGGCAATATCCGTCAGGCGGATCTGTTTGTTGACATCAAAGGTTTTGTAGGGAATGGGGCGTAAAGGATCTTGCACAATGATGCCATAGGTATCTATGTTCTGTATGATATGCAGGGTTGCCAGAAACCGGGGAACATACCGGGCCGTCTCTCTGGGCAGATTTTGATAAAGATCCCAGAAATTGTCCAGGTAGTTCAAGCGCTGGTTGCGAATGGTTCTCAACACACGTCCTTCACCGCAATTGTAGGCAGCCAGAACCGTTGTCCAGTCGCCGAAAAGATTGTGGAGCTCTTTGAGATAGGCAATGGCAGCCCGGGTACTTTTTTCCGGATCCATCCGTTCGTCGATATATTGGTTACGTGTCAGGCCGAATTTATACCCGGTGGACGGAATAAACTGCCATAATCCCAATGCCCTAGCAGAGGAAAGCGCCCTGAGCTGGTAACCGCTTTCAATCAATGGCAGCCAGGACAATTCCTCGGGAAGGCCCGCCTCTTTTAACTGGGACAGGATATAAGGCCGAAACCGGCCGGACCGTTCCAGGGAATTGATAAGAAAGGCTTTTTCCGGACCGGTCAATCGGTTGATTTCATATTTGACATGCTCATTCAGAATAATAGGAATCTCATCATGGGACCCGGCTACTGCCACATGCCGAGATGCGTAAATTTCAAGAATCCGTTTGGAGATCAGAAAACGGACATCTTCTTTCTGCTGACTAATGTCCAAAGAGGCTTCCGCATCAATATCCAGGATGATGGCATAACTGTCATCCAGATAGGCCAGCGCCTCTTCCAGCCTGCCTTCTTCCCACATCTCCTGGGCGATGTTGCACAATTCCAGCGCTTGATCGATTTTGATCTGTTCTCGATAGGCCTGCTGAGGTATCGCCTCATTCTGAACCAAAGGATCTGACCCGGGTTTCTCGGCGGTTACACCAAAATCAGAAGACAAGGGCCGGACATGCGCAAGCCCGGTCAAGGCGTTCTTTCTGGGCGAACCGGAATCACTTGCCCGTGGCGGGGGCAGTTGTTCATCAACATCTGCCTGGGTGGCAAGCTTTCCTGTATCGCCCTGAACCGGGGTAATGGTGTTTTGTTGGTATGTTTGCTGGCATCCGTTGATCAAAAAAAAGCCGATACTGATAATAGTTGCCACGAGTTTAAATTGATGCATTAAGTCCCCCTTGAAATTCAAAAAGAGTTGAATTTGCAAAATAATTAGTAAATTATGGGGGCCATGTCAATAGACAAACCCGCTTTTAAAGGGGATATCCCAAAATAATTCTATTTTTTATTTATTTTTCTTGAAAAAAAAACATTTTTCGATTATATGTACCAGATTGCATTTGATGAATTGAAGATTCATCAAATGCAGAGAAAAAAAACGCTGAAAAAATTTTGCTTGATAAACTCGAAACACTCTGCTATAGTCATTCGGTCATTTTGTTGTGGAGAGATCCACGCAGAAGAAAGGCCGATATAGCTCAGTTGGTAGAGCATCTCACTTGTAATGAGAATGTCCTCCGTTCGATTCGGGGTATCGGCTCCAAAAATAAGGGTGGGGTTCCCGAGTGGTCAAAGGGATCAGACTGTAAATCTGACGGCTCAGCCTTCGGAGGTTCAAATCCTCCCCCCACCACCATAAATGTAGGAGATCTTGATAGCGGTCGTTACTACATGACAACCGATACGGAATCTGGTTGTGTGTGTTATCGTTAAGCGGGAGTAGCTCAGTTGGTAGAGCTTCAGCCTTCCAAGCTGAATGTCGCGAGTTCGAGCCTCGTCTCCCGCTCCAGCCATCAAAGATCCCCGCGTTGTGGAAAGCGAGTCAGGGTTAATTATCATTTGCCGTATGATGCCCATGTAGCTCAGTCGGTAGAGCGCTTCCTTGGTAAGGAAGAGGTTCACCAGTTCGATTCTGGTCATGGGCTCCATATTAATTGGCAGGAGGGATTTAAAAA
>LQAJ01000319.1_pt1 | contig 12455 bp, 15 predicted proteins | sample 1535811 | NCBI WGS metagenome assembly LQAJ01 (sample SAMN04331587, study PRJNA305678) | bioreactor metagenome | isolation source: bioreactor_6 inoculated with Wadden Sea sediment 2nd replicate of a... | place: Germany: Wadden Sea, Janssand Flat
TCATATTCCACTCCCGGAACATGCGAACCTTGTATTATGTAATGGACTTTGCCTGAGATTGCAAAGCGACTCGAACTATTCAGACGACTTTCCACGAGATAAACCGCTTGACGCCACAAAAAACATTGTGCAATCTTCCCGTTATGCAAAAATACCTGCCATGCGCAGCTTTTTCTTTTTTTATGAGCTTTCAATAGGAAGCTCGTGGCATAGCATTGGTAAAAGAAACACAGACGAAACCACGGGCTTCCGAGACCGTGGTTTTTTTATTTTGCAATCCACTGGTCAATCATAGCCCTTCAAGGAGGATGAAAGGATGATTTACGACGTGCACAACGAAACCCTGCCAAGGGAAGATCTGGAAAAGCTCCAGCTGAAACGTCTTCAGGCCCTTTGTGACCGGGTGTACGCCACTGTACCTTTCTACAAAAAGAAATTCGACGAAAAAGGGATCAAGCCGGCAGACATCAAGAGCCTCAAGGATATTTCCCTGTTGCCCTTCACTCAGAAACAGGACCTGCGCGACCAGTACCCCTTCGGCCTTTTCGCAGTCCCCAAAGATCAGATCGTCCGCATCCATTCCTCCTCCGGCACCACAGGCAAGGCCACAGTTGTCGGATATACCAAACGCGACATCGAGAACTGGGGACAGCTCATGGCCCGCTCCTACATGGCAGCCGGAGCCACTTCCAGCGACACCGTACATAACGCGTACGGCTACGGCCTGTTCACCGGCGGACTCGGCACCCATTACGGTGCGGAAGCACTCGGAGCGACTGTCATCCCCGTCTCCGGCGGCGCTACCCGCAGACAAGTCATGCTCCTCAAGGATTTCGCCCCTGATGTCATCTGCTGCACTCCGTCCTACGCCCTCTTCCTCGCGGAAACCGCCGAAGAGATGGGCATGGATATTCGAGAGCTTCCTCTGCGTGTCGGCATCTTCGGTGCGGAACCGTGGACCAATGAAATGCGCAGGGAAATCGAAAAGAAACTCGGCATCACCGCCATCGACATTTACGGTCTTTCCGAAATCATGGGACCGGGAGTCGCCATTGAATGTGCCGAGGCCCAGGACGGCCTGCACATTCAGGAAGACCATTTCCTCGCCGAGACCATTGACCCGGTTTCCGGCGAACCTGTCGCAAAGGGAGAGGAAGGCGAACTGGTCTTCACCACACTGACCAAGGAAGGCATTCCGCTTATCCGCTACCGCACACGGGACTTGACCACCCTGAACACGACCCCCTGCAAATGTGGCCGCACCACTGCCCGCATGCATCGTGTCACCGGCCGCAGCGACGACATGCTCATCATTCGCGGCGTCAACGTATTCCCGTCCCAGATCGAGTCCATCCTGATCGAAACCGAAGGACTGACCCCGCATTATCAGCTCATCGTAGACCGTCAGGCAACCTCGATACGCTGGAAGTACAGGTGGAAGTCAACGAATCCATCTTCTCGGATGAGATTAAGAATTTACAACGCGTTGAAACGAAGGTAATGAAGAACATCAAGGAATTCCTCGGTGTCACGGCCAAGGTGAAGCTCGTCAACCCCAAGGAGATCGAACGCTCCGTCGGCAAGGCCAAGCGCATCATTGACAAGAGGAAAGAAGGTTAACCCGCGAAACGCGAGGAGAATACAATGAAAGTCAATCAGCTCTCCATATTTCTGGAAAACCGCGCAGGCCGTCTGGCCGAGGTCACCCGCCTCCTGAGCGAAGCAGGTGTCAACATCCGGGCCCTGTCCCTTGCCGACACATCCGATTTCGGCATTCTGCGCCTCATCGTATCCGACTTTGATACCGCCAAGACCAAGCTCAAGGACAACGGTTTCACCGTGGGCCGCACTTCGGTTGTAGCAGTGGAAGTCTCCGACGATCCGGGAGGACTGCACAATATTCTGGAAATGCTCCAGAATGCCGGCATCAACGTGGAATACATGTACGCTTTCGTACAACAGAGCGGCGACAGCGCGGTACTGATCTTCCGGTTTGACCGCACAGATCAAGGTATCGAACTGCTCCAGAAAAACGGCATCAACATCATCCCCGGCGATAAGCTGTACTCGATGTAAGCGACATTACAGCCAATAAAAAAGGGGAGCCTGACGGCTCCCCTTTTTATTGGCATCCTTTTTATATCTACCTATATTTCTGCAGTAAACGCTCAAGCGTCCCGTTTTTCTTAATCTGTCGCAACTTCCTGTTTATTTCAGGCAGTACTTTTTCCCACCCCGGCACTCTATTGAAGGCAAAACGCAAACTCACGGCACCAAGCGGTTTCGGGGCAACATAAAAATCCAACATGCTGACATCTTTCATATGTCGAACAATCCACCCAGCGCTGATTCGATCAATAACCGCAGCATCAACCCGTTTCGCCTTCAGCATTCGCAACTGAACCTGATCACTGTTGACGTCATAACGAGTAGCTTTGCCCGACCGAAACAATCCTTCAATAAACGGATATGAATAATTCCTGATGCACCCGATGGTTTTTCCTTCAAGACTATGAAGACCCTTATACTCCAAAGGACGATCAATCGGAGAGCAAAGACTGGTAACCAATGGCAAGACGGGATCACTCCACCAGTAGTCGAACTCAGTCCTCATCCATTCTCGAGCTTCCAGACGGACATACACGCCCCCCTCGACAGAATACAAAGACCGGCGAGGTGCCGGCATCGGGGTAACAGCAAGTTCAACCTCATCGGGTAACACTTCTTTCAAGATATCAACGGCCAAACCATGAGGCTCACCGTTCGTCATCATTTCCAGAGGCGGCCACCCCCGCGAAAAAAGAGCATACGTCAACGTTGTTTTCGCAGCCTGCGCCGAGACTGAAAAAACAAAAAACGCGACAATTGCATAAAACCAAATCCGAATCACGAAAAACGGCCTCCCAAAAGCAAACAGCCCATTATTTTTGCCTGTTGATAATCAATTTTATGTTGATTGAAAAGAACTCCCCAAAAGAATTTTTCATCATCATAGTCCCCCCAGAAACGTGAAGACTTTTATCTAAAAAGTATTGCCCAAAAACGTCCAGCACCGTATAAGAGGACTGATGTGGTTGTGCTCAAGCAAACCGCAACTTAGGGGAAAACATGGCGGATAAAGAAGTAATAGACAGCAAATTCCTGGCATCAATGTCCACCAAACAACCGTTTCTCAAGCGGATGTTCACGGTGTTCATTTCTCAGGAACCAAAACGAATCCAGGAAATAAAAGATGCCCTCAAATCGCAGGACGTTGAACGTCTGCGCCACCTCGCTCATGCCCTGAAGGAGGAGCGGCCACCATGGGAGTCGAGCGGGTACGCGACTGCTGCCTTGAATTGGAAAACGCCTCGAAAGCGCAGGATTTAAGCGCAGCCCAGTCGCATCTCGGAGAACTGGAAAAAGAAATGCGCCACGCCTACGCCTTCATGTTCAACTATCTGGCTGACCACTAGCCCCCAAAACCGCAAATCCCCTTCGAGTCAGATGTAGGGGATTTTTCACGTCCGCACCGCAAGCGGAGCATCCCCGATCCCCGGCCAGACTCGCGCAAGCCCAAAACCGGCACGAATAAAAGCCCACAAAGCGGTTACACTCCAAATAACGACAAGCATCTGCCCCGGCTCAACGTTCGCCATCCACACAAGGAGCCCGAAACTGAGACCTACGGCGATGAACATGACATTACGCAAATAACGAAAATCTCCCGTTCCCCAATGAATGCCGTCAGTGGCAAACGACAGGGACCCAATAGGTTGAGTCAACGCCACCACCAGCCAAGCCGGACCGAACACCTCATAAGCAGTCGGCGGAACAAGCAACCAGACAACCCCTTGTTCGCCGAGCAGCATGGCAATACACATGCACACGCCTGTTCCGACGCTCCACCGGCATACGACAGCCGCCACCCGTCGGGCATGCGACACAGCCCCCGCACCAAGGAAGTATCCAATCAGGCTCTGCCCGGTAACGGCAAACGCATCAAGGAACAGCGCGGAAAAAATGAAGAACTGCCGAATAGCCTGATAAGCGGCCCCTTCATCTGCCCCCGCTTGATTGGCATACCGCGTACATAATCCGAGAAAAAGCAACACCATGCCGGTACGCATAAACAGATCGCCGCCGATCTTCATCAGCTTTGCCAATCCAGCACCATACACATGAACCGTCAGACCAAGACGCCGCGACACGACAAACAAGGCCCATATGGCTCCGCACCATTGACTGATTGAACTGGCTATCGCCGCACCGCCAACCCCCATGACCGGGAACGGTCCGACACCAAAAATCAGCAGCCAATCGAGGATCACGTTCAACACGTTGATACCGACCGCAACATACATCGGGGTGCGCATATCCTGCACGCCTCGGAATGCGCCGAAACAGGCGACGACAACAAGCACGGCAGGCGCTCCGAACAGGCGATACAGCATATATTCCCTGGACAGAATACCGACTCCCCCCTGTGCCCCCAGTACCCCGGAAATCATATCAAGCGCCGGATATGCCAGAAGCATGAGCGCGCACCCGATACACGCTGCAAGCAAGGCAGCAAGCGAGACAACCTTGATGGCTTGCCCATGCGCTCCACGCCCGACAGCCTGTGCAATTTCAGTTTGTGTCCCTATGCCAAGAAAAGAAAATGCCCAGAAAATCGAAGAAAAAGCCACGGTCCCTATGCCAAGCGCGGCAACAGGCTCCGAACCGGGCAAACGCGCCACAAATGCGGTATCAGCCAATCCCGTCAAGTTCCGCAACAAGCGCAAAAAGCACGGGTACGGCAAGCTGTATCAAGGTTTTGTTGGGTGCAGTCAGAAACGGATGCTCATCCGCGCTGCCGATATGCATAGTCTTCACAGTTTCTTTTCCTTCCGGCACAGCGTCAAAAAACAACAATTATTAAAAGGGACAAGACAGCCTGTTCCACTTTATCCAAATACATGCTAGCAAAGACGTATGGAATCTTTGGACTTTCAGATAATGATCGGCCTCTTCAGCCTTTTCTATACAGTAGTTGAAATCACTGCAATCTTTGCCGCCATCTCAGCAATTCGCCATACCCGCACCCCGCAGGGGCTATCGCCTGGGCTATCTCGCTTGTCACCTTCCCATTGGTTACCCTCCCCTTATTCTGGATTTTCGGACGCAGCAAATTTCACGGCTATATCGACGCCATGCGTTCAGGAGAAGAACGATTCAAGGAACTCATCGGAGACAAACGCCCCGTTTTCACGGCAAGCGCAAACAATCCGGACAACCAATCCAAGGTGCCACACAGAACCTTTGAAACACTTTCCGAGACCCCATTTCTGGGTGGCAACAAACTGAAATTGCTCATCAATGGCAAGGCGACCTTCGATGCAATCTTCAAGGCCATCGCACAAGCCGAACGATACCTGCTTGTCCAGTTCTTCATCGTACACGACGACGACCTCGGGCAACGCCTCAAGAACCTGCTGATCGCCAAGGCAAAAGAAGGCATACGTATCCACTTCCTCTATGATGAAGTGGGCTGCCATGCCACTCCGGCAGCATACTGGCAGGAAATGCGGGACGAGGGAATTCAGGCGCAGCCTTTCCACACGACCCGAGGCCGCGGCAACCGTTTCCAGCTTAACTTCAGGAACCACCGGAAATAGTCGTCATTGACGGTTACACCGCGTTTGTCGGCGGACACAACGTGGGTAACGAATATCTGGGTATTACGGATCGCTTCACCGACTGGCGAGATACGCACCTGCACATCACCGGCCCTGCCGTAGTGGGAATACGAACGAGCTTTGCGAAAGACTGGTATTGGGCCACACGAGAAGTCTACGAACTCGACACGTCCATTCCCATGCCCGCAGGTGATGCCGAGGTCATGGCCTTCACGTCCGGCCCAGCGGACGAACTCGAATCCTGCTCCCTCATGTTCATCCGCGCCATCAATACGGCTCAAAAGCGTTTCTGGATCGCAAGTCCCTACTTCGTACCGGACAGCCCGGTTCGCAAGGCACTGCAACTGGCAGCAATGCGCGGCGTGGACATCCGCATCATGCTACCTCGCAACCCGGACCATCTGCTTGTTTACCTTGCCGGATTCGCCTGTCTCAACGAACTGAAACTGCACGGCATTCGCATCTATCGCTACAATGAAGGATTCCTCCATCAGAAAGCGTTTCTGGCGGACGATCAGCTTGCCGGCGTCGGCACAGCCAACCTCGACAACAGGTCATTCCGCCTCAACTTCGAGATCACCATGCTTGTGGACAACCAACCGTTCTGTACTGAAATCGAACGCATGTTCCTTGATGATTTCGCCAATTGCATTGAAACAGACATCAATGAATTCAATCGCAAGAATGTCGTCTACCAAACCGGCATACAGTTAGCACGCCTGCTTTCACCCATTCTATAATGCCAGTAAGCGGCTAGCTATCCGCCTTCAAAGATATCACACGAAAAAGCCCTGAAACTTTCATTTCAGAGCTTTTTCGAAAACATATTTGCGCAACCGTACACATTCACGGAAACGCAACAAGAATTTAGAAGATGTCAGCCATGGCGTAGAGCTTGCCGGGATTCTGCTGTGAAAGCCACTTGGCTGCTCGAAGTGCGCCGGAAGCGAATGTCTCGCGGGAATGGGCACGGTGTGTGACTTCAATGCGTTCGCCGGGACCGAAGAAGTACATGGTATGGTCACCGACAACATCACCGCCGCGCAAAGTCTGCACGCCGATTTCCTCTTTGGGACGCTCACCAATGATGCCGTCACGGCAATGCTTTTTCACATCGTCATATTCCCAGCCACGGGCCTCGGCCAGACACTGCGCCAGCTTCAGGGCCGTGCCGCTCGGAGAATCCTTCTTCATCTTGTGATGCGTCTCGACCATTTCCATGTCGTAATCAGGTCCAAGCGCCTGTACGAGCGCGGGAAGGACCTTGAGCAGGACATTGACGCCAACGGACATATTGGGTGCCCAGAACAGCGGAACCTGCTTGGCGGATTCAGCCAGCTCGGCCTGCTGTTCGTTATTGAGACCGGTTGTGCCGATAACCGCCGGATTACCGTGCTTGGCAGCAATCTTTGCCATGGCAACCGAAGATTCGGGCGAAGTAAAATCAACAATCACCGCACCGGAACCTGCGGCAGCAGTTCTTCGAGACAATCGGAAGCAACACACCCTTCATGCTCAATGCCTGCGGCATTCCCCTTGCGTTCGCATGCGCCCACAAGGTTCAAGTCTTCATCCGCCAGAGCCATATCGACCAAAGTATTACCCATGCGGCCTTTCGCGCCGAGGATGACAACATCGGTAGCCATACCGCCTCTCCTTGTAAAATGGTGAATATCTATTCGGCCTTCCGAAGTAATTCCATGAAGGCATCAAAGTCAATAACCTGCAATCCGAGTTTTTCCGCCTTGGCAACCTTGGAACCGGCCTTTTCTCCGGCCACGACATAGTTCACCTTCTTTGAGATGGACTTGACCGCAGAACCGCCTTGCTCCTCAACCAACACCTGCGCCTGATTACGCGTCATATCCGGCAAACTGCCCGTAAAAATGAACACTTTCCCGGCAAGCGGCAAATCACCAGACGGAGCAGCGCTTCCCGCACCGCCTTCAGGCCAGAAGTCGGCCGCCTTGAATCGCTCGATAAGCTCACGGGCTTCTTCACTCTGAAAAAATTCGAAAAGGGACTCGGCCACAATGGGGCCGACATCCTCAAGATCCTGCAACTCTTCACGAGTCACCTTGCCTATGGCTTCCAAATCTTCAAAGTTTGCAGCCAGGGTCCGTGCCGTCTGCTCGCCGACATGTCGGATACCGAGGCCGGCGATAAGCCGCCAGAGCGGGGCCTCGCCCTTTGCCTTGGCAATGGCCGCAATAAACTTGGCTGCCGACTTGTCGCCCATGCCGCCGTACCGAAGCAGCGCGGTCTTCTCCAAAGTAAAAAGATCCGCAGGTGATTTCACGACTTCATCTTCAGCCAGACGCTGCACCCATTTCTTTCCCACGCCTTCCATATCAAGTCCGGCCTTGGAAACAAAATGGATGATGCGCTGCACGGTCTTGGCCGGACATGCGCTGTTCATACATCGCACCGCCTCGCCATCCTCCCGAGCCTCGCCATGACAGACAGGACACTCCATGGGAAATTCAAAGGCCTCGACAAACTCCGGCCGCTTGTCCATATCCACGGACAAGACCTGCGGAATGACATCCCCTGCCCGCTGGATGAGGACGGTATCGCCAATACGAAAATCGCGTTCTTCAATGTACCCCTTGTTGTGCAGGGTCGCATTGGAAACAACAACACCCGCAAGCTGGACAGGCTCAAGCTCGGCAACAGGGGTCAGTACGCCGGTGCGCCCCACCTGAATCCGTATGGACTTCAAGAGAGTCTTTGCCTGTGATGCGGGAAATTTGAGCGCCATGGCCCACTTGGGAGCACGGGACGTAAACCCAAGCGCGCGCTGCATGTCGAGGCTGTTGACCTTTGCCACAACACCGTCGATCTCAAACGGCATTTCTTCACGCCGCGCCATGAGTTCCGAAAATAATCAGCCACTTCCTGACGAGAGCCGCACAGCTTCGCTTCCGGCGCGACGGCAAAACCTAGTTCCGCCAGTCCGGCCATGATTTCCTGCTGCGTCTTCCATGCGTTCGCAGCAAAGAGCGGTGCCCACTGAACACGCCCGATGCCATAGCCCATGAACCGGAGCGGACGCGCCGCCGCAACCTTGGGATCAAGCTGGCGAATGGACCCGGCAGCCGCGTTGCGCGGATTGGCAAAACCTTTTCTCCGGCCTCACGCTGCCGCTCATTCAACGACGCGAATCTGTGTTGGACATCACCACTTCTCCACGCACCTCAAGTAAATCCGGTACAGTGGAGCCATGCAGTTTCATGGGCAGGTTCATGACCGTACGCATGTTGTGCGTCACATCCTCACCGATACGCCCGTCACCACGAGTGGCAGCACGCACAAAGCGGCCCCTTTCATAAATGACTTCGATGGCCATGCCGTCCATCTTGGGATCGGTCCAGTACGCAACATCAGTTGTTCCCACACCTTTGTCCACGCGGTCGGCAAAACCGAACCACGCGTCGGTATCCATGGCGTTATCCAGACTGTACATGCGCTCGACATGTTCATACTGGGTAAACCCTTCGGCAGGCTTGCCACCTACACGGCGCGTCGGAGAATTGGGATCGTCAAGTTCGGGATATTTTGCTTCCAAAGCAGAGAGTTCCCGAAACAGAATGTCATATTCTGCATCGGAATTTCCGGGTCATCCAATACGTAATAGCGATGATTGTGATATTCGAGTTTTTCACGCAACTGTGTTGCGCGTTTCAAAATGTCCGGGGAAACCATATTTTCTGTTATTCCGAAGTTATAAGATGTTCTTGATATCGTTCAGGTCGCTCTTCTTGCCGACCGCAAGCAGCGTATCGCGAGAATTGATGACCTCTTTGGGACCGGGATTGAAGACCATTTCACCAGACTCCTTCTTGATGGCGATAATAATGAGATTGAAGCGAGGCCGAATCTTGGACTCGATCAGATCCTTTTCCACCAATTCAGAAGTAGGCGTAACCTCCAGTTCTTCCATCTGAAGATCAATGCCACCACGTACTGCCAGCTCAAGGAAGTTGGTAACCGTGGGACGAAGTACATTCTGCGCCATGCGAAGTCCACCGATAAAATGCGGCAGGACAACACGGTCGGCACCGGCCAATTCAAGGCGGGAGATGTGGGATTTGTCACCCGCACGGGCGACAATGATAATGTCCGGGTTAAGCTGGCGTGCCGTCAGGGTCACGTAAACGTTGGCAGCCTCGCTGGTCAAAGCGGAAATAAGTGATTTGGCATGCAGCAGACCGGCATTCAGAAGCATTTCGTCGCTTGTGGCATCACCCTCAAGACACAGAATACCATCCTGCTCCATTTTATCGATGAGTTCGGGGGTCTGCTCGATGACAACAACATCATGGCCTTCCGCCATTATTTCCTGTGCCACGATACTGCCGATGCGCCCATGTCCACATATGATAAATGATCCTTCATCTTACCTATTTCTTTCATCATTTTATGCTTACCCCACAAAATTTGCAATCGTCCGTCGATAATGATCTGCGCAAACGCACCTGCAATATAAACAAAACCACCGACTCCGCCCATAATCATGAAGGCAGTAAAAATTCGTCCCTGCTCGGAAAGCTGATTGACTTCCATGAAGCCGACGGTGGAAAGAGTGATGACCACCATGTAAAATGAGCTTGCAAAATCCCAATCTTCAGCTCCCATATAGTAGCTGATCCCCACAAAGAAGACGATCAGGAGATATATCAGGCCGAGAATAATACTCCAAAAAGACCCGAGCCGTGCTCTCAGACGCAGCATCTGCCGGTGTATCTTTTTAAACATAGGCTACCCCAACTCCAAAATACGTTCACGCAGGAGCGCGATGCGATCCCTGAGTTCTGCCGCCCGCTCAAATTCAAGCTCCTTGGCGGCATTACGCATCTCTTTCTCCAAACGATTGACGACTGTTCTCAACTTCTTCGGATCCGAACCATACCCAGCGCTTTCTTCGGCAGCCTTTGCCATGCTGCCTCCGGCTTTAGCGCTCTTTGAATCACCACCGCCGAGATCACCGAACAGATTATCCACTTTCTTGCGAATGGTGGTCGGCGTGATATCATGCTCGGCGTTGTAATCAAGCTGTTTTTCACGCCGTCTGGCCGTCTCTTCCATGGCACTGGCCATGGAGGCCGTCACCTTGTCCGCATACAACACAACCCTGCCGTCCGCGTTACGCGCAGCGCGTCCGAATGTCTGTATGAGTGACCGATTGGACCGCAAAAAGCCTTCCTTGTCCGCATCCAGAATTGCAACCATGGAAACTTCAGGAATATCAAGCCCCTCACGAAGCAGGTTGATACCGACAAGTACGAAAAACTCTCCGGCCCGCAAGGCCTGGATAATTGCCATCCGCTCCAGTGTATCAATGTCCGAATGGAGATATCGGGACGGCACGCCCATCGAATTCAGATAGTCGTTCAGATCCTCGGCCATCCGCTTGGTCAGCGTAGTGACCAGAACCCTTTCATCCCTTGCTTGTCTTTTCTTACACTCTGCAAGCAAATCGTCAATCTGCCCGTGAGTTTTTCGCACTTCGACATTGGGATCAAGCAACCCGGTAGGACGAATAATCTGCTCGATAACGACACCCTGCGCGAGGTCCATTTCCAATGTCCCCGGCGTTGCGGAAACATACACGGCCTGTTTCACGCGCTCCTGAAATTCATCGTAATCAAGCGGTCGGTTATCAAGGCAGACGGCAAACGAAATCCGAAATCAACCAACGTGGTTTTGCGGGACCTGTCTCCCTTATACATGCCGCCCACCTGCGGCAATGCGATATGCGATTCGTCCACAAACAGAATAAAATCATCAGGGAAATAATCCAGCAAAGTAGCAGGCGGTTCCCCTTCGGATCGCCCATCCAGATGACGCGAATAGTTTTCAATACCGCTGCAATAGCCAAGCTCTTCAATGATTTCGAGATCATACATCGACTTCTGTTCAAGCCGCTGGGCCTCGACAAGCTTGTTGGCCTGCTTCAATTCTGTCAATCGCACCTGCAATTCATCGCGAATATCCGTCACTGCTCGATCAAGGTTGTCCTTGTCCGAAACAAAATGGCTGCCGGGATAAATGACTGTTTTCCTAAAACGGTCCCGCACCTCGCCAGTCAGCGGGTCGGTCTCGGCTATGGAATCAATCTCGTCACCGAAAATTCGATACGCAGGGCCTTTTCCCGACTGTAGGCAGGAATGATCTCAACGACGTCGCCACGCACGCGAAACGTTCCTCGATGGAAATCATAATCGTTGCGTTCATAATGAATCTCTACCAGTCGACCAAGCAGGGATTCCATGGACATGGTCTGCCCTTCTTCAACGGGTATGACCATCTTGGCATAAAATTCCGGTGATCCAAGACCGTAAATGCATGACACCGAAGCCACGATAAGAACATCAGACCGCGTCAACAGCGCATGAGTGGCGGCATGACGCAATTTGTCGATGTCATCGTTTATAGACGAATCCTTTTCAATGTAGACGTCGGAGTGAGGAAGGTAGGCTTCCGGCTGGTAGTAGTCATAATAACTGACAAAATATTCTACGGCATTATCAGGAAACAGCCCCCTGAATTCCGTATACAGCTGGGCGGCAAGCGTCTTGTTGGGCGCAAGGACAAGAGCGGGACGATTGAGTTCCGCCACCACGTTAGCCATGGTAAAAGTCTTACCCGTACCCGTGGCACCAAGGAGCACCTGATCCCGCATGCCCTGTCGAAGACCGGAAACAAGCTGGTTGATAGCTTCCGGCTGGTCCCCTTGGGAGTAAATTCGCTGACAAGTTTGAAATTCGGCATTCTGTTCGCTTGAGAAAATTC
>LQAJ01000320.1_pt1 | contig 12324 bp, 13 predicted proteins | sample 1535811 | NCBI WGS metagenome assembly LQAJ01 (sample SAMN04331587, study PRJNA305678) | bioreactor metagenome | isolation source: bioreactor_6 inoculated with Wadden Sea sediment 2nd replicate of a... | place: Germany: Wadden Sea, Janssand Flat
TACTTTTTTCAAGACTCGTTGTTGTTGGGCTTTCGGGATCAGCGTCAGGAAGAAGAGCAGGCCATAGAAGAGTAATAACCAGAGTGCATTGAACTTTGGCAGAGTGAAGTCCCCGCCCGGCAGACGGGCCAGCAGGGTGACTACCTTGATGGTGTAGGTTATAAAAGGCGCTGCCACCACAGCCAGCAGGCGGCCTAACCCTGGCACGAGCATACCCCCCAGCATTGCTAATCCTCCAAGGATCATCACCAGCGACTGAACCGGCAGGATCAGGGGATTGGCAATGAGGGCAATCCAGGAGATACCGCCAAAGTGATAGGCCATAATCGGAAGGGTCATCACCTGGGCGATGATGGTGAATAGGAAGAACTCTGAGATTGGGCCGATCAGCCGCTCTGCTTTTTCCTCCGCCATTCTGCACTTCATCACGTCCAGGAACCACTCTTCAATGGGCTGCGCATAGAGCACCAGCCCAGAGTGGCAGCGATCGAAAGCTGGAACCCGACATCCCAGGGGATATTGGGATCGTGCAGCATCATTGCCAGGGCGGCCATACCCAGACTATTGAGCCCGTTTTGCCGACGGCCAAACATACCGCCAAAAACACCTGCTGCGCCCATGATGGCAGCCCGCACCACAGCGGCATCCGCACCAACCAGGATGGTGTAACTGCTGATGCCCACTAAGGCGGCAATCGAGCCCCATTTTCTTCCCAGCAGGCGGGTGGTGATCCCCGTGAAGAGTCCGGCCAGAATCGCGATATTGAACCCTGAGATAGCGATGATATGGGTGGTACCGGTCCGCTGGAAGGCCTCTTCCAATTGGGGTGAGAGGCCTTGATCCCGCCCCAGCAGGATCCCGGCCAGCAGGTCGGATTCTGGGGAAGAGTAGAGCGTATGCAGGGTGGCGTAGCCTTTTCCCGGAGCCTGAAGAGCGCTGCCCGGATAGGACTGCCACCGCCGCTGTCTATTCGACTGACCGAGGCATAGGCCATCAGGCTATGGATCCTTTGCGGGAGAGGTAATCCTGATAGGAGAAATCAGCGTTGTCATAAGGAACCTGGAGCTCGCCGGTGATCTGCAGCCGGTCGCCATAGACCCAATCCTCACCGGGTGGCACCTGCAGCAGCACTTTTCCTGAGACCTCCAGGGGATTGACCTGAGTGGGAGCGGCTTCAAGGGGCCGCAGTTCTTCCACCGTAACGATCAAGTTGATGCTGGTGTCACGGGGGTCCGGAGCGTCAACGACCATTCCGATCAACTGCACGGTGCCGCGATTGTTGTAATAAGCCAGGTCCTGGGGTGTGCAGTTGGGGAGTGCAGCAGCCATTCGCCAGCCGCCCAACAGGGCAACAGCCACCAGGAGCGCGGTTGGTAAACGCCGTTCAGCCCCGACCCACCGGCGGAGGCGATGGGTGAACGAGAACTGCTTAGGCAGCGTATAGGCGAGTACCAGACTACACAGAGTTAATCCAAAGCCTGCTGCCCAAAGCCAACCGGTTAACTTGAGAGTGTCTTCGATCAGGATTCCCGCGGTACAGGCCAGTGCCATCCAGAAGAAAGGCAGGAATCCCTGAAGGGGTGAACGGGCTGGTTTGAGGTTCTGTGGGGCTGATTGCATCTTAATTTCCTCCCTACAGCTCAATTTTATCAAAGTTTTTCGTAAAAGTCTGACCCTAGGTGGATGTAACCAAAAGTGGATAAGCATCATCATAATAAATAAAACTAAGGAGTTATGGCGTTATGAAAACATGAGTGGTTTAGATCGAATTTTACGCATTATCATTGCCGCTGGAGTCGCAGTACTTTATTTCACTGGTGTGCTTTCAAGCACCTGGGCGATCGTTTTGGGCGTTCTCGCAGTAATTTTCCTCATTACTGGGTTGATTGGCTTCTGCCCATTGTATAAAGTATTTGGGACGTCCACCCTGAAAAAGAGTGAATAATTTATTCCTTAAAATAGAACATATATAGAAAAAGCCGCCGGTTATAACCGGCGGCTTTTTGTTAACTATATTCCAGGCGGACTTTCGCCAACACTTCCAGGATCTGGGGGTGAATGATGGGATTGGCCGCCGCAATGCTGATAGGTTCTTTGAGGTAGTCGCTGCTGCCAAAGACATTGGTGGCCACGCCGCCTGCCTCATGGACGATCAACCCGGCGGCTGCAATATCCCAATTGTGTACGCTCTTTTCCCAGAAGCCATCCAGTCGGCCGGCCGCCACATAGGTCAGATCGAGGGCAGCGGACCCTAACCGGCGGACAGTTTGGGCAGCCAATGAGAAATGATAGAAATCGTGCAGGTTGTCATCCGGTTCGCCCCACTTATTGCCAGGGAAACCCGTGGACAGCATGCAATCCACCAATTTCTCATAGGACGAGACATGGATCGGTTTACCATTGAGATGAGCACCTTCACCTAATTCTGCGCTGAAGCACTCCTGGCGGACGGGATCATAGACCACACCCAGGGTCACTTCGCCCTGATAGGCATAGGCGATGGAAACGCAGTAAAAGGGAACCCCGTGGGCATAGTTCAATGTGCCATCTATGGGATCGATGAACCATTGATGCTCTGCCGTTCCGGATGTGTGACCTGATTCCTCGGCATTGATGGTGTGATCCGTAAAGGCTTTCTTGATGGATCCGATGATGAAATCTTCTGAGGCCCGGTCCACACGCGTGACCAGGTCTTTCTCGCTTTTGTGTTGAATATCCAACTCGCCATCGGCCATATCCTGCAGGATCTTTCCGGCATCAATCGCGAGTTGTTTAATAAAATCGAGTGTAGGCTGCATGAGCTCCTCTAATCAGTTGTTTATTTCCACCGGTTGATTCTAACATAGAGCGCCATTCGAACCAAACCCATTCAAAAGTCGACTGTTTGGCGTTTTTGGGGCACAATGCAGTAAAATGGAGTTAATATTGGTAGCTTTAGCTCACAAGTGAGGTCCAAGCATGTGGGCACGAGAATTAAGACAAGTTAGGATGGCAAGCCATGTCAGAGGCCAAACCTCTCCCAAAATTTGCTGTATTGCAGCTTTCAGGCTGCGCAGGTTGCGAAGTTTCCCTGATCAACGCTACGGAATGGGTCGATAAATATCAACTGGTCTATATGCCGCTGGTTGTCTCTACAGCTGCTGTACCGGATGACACTGAGATCCTCTTGGTCAGCGGTGGGGTGCGCAACGACGAAGATATCTACAATTTGCGAAAAGCAACTGCGAAAGTGGATCGGGTCATCGCTGTTGGCACCTGCGCCATTTCCGGTGGCGTTTCCAACCTGGTGACCGGGATGATGTTCGCAATATGTTCCTGGCCCAATCCACACGGCACCACCTACCGCACCTCTTACCCAAAAGCCACCCGATTGACGCCTTTGTGGATGTGGACCTTTACCTGCCGGGCTGCCCGCCCACGCCGGAACTGTTTATGGCAGCGCTCACCGATCCGGAAGGCTATGAGGCTGGCAGCATCGTCTGCGTGGAATGCGGACGCAAGAAGCTGAAAGATATGCGCCCCAAGCATTTGGTGGGTTTCCAGCAGGGTGAAGTCCTGCCGGATATCTGCCTGATCAACCAGGGGTATCTTTGTGTGGGATCATCCACTCGGGGTGGCTGCCGGGCGATCTGCACCAAACCCGGGCACCTTGTGTTGGCTGCCGAGGACCATCCGATGCCTATATTGAAAAGGAATCTTCGGTCTGGTTTGACCGAGTTCAGCAGGTATTTGAACGGATGACCGATATTCCGCCAGAAGAGATCAAGGAGGCACTGCATTCTCCGCAGCTTTCACTGTTCCTGTTTCAATTTACGGATTATTCCGAAGGCGGCCGTCCGCCGAGACCGAAAGAAAAGGTGCTGTAAGATGACCACCCTCAGATTCCCCCTCAGTCGGATTGAAGGCCACGCCCGCGTTGAAATGGAAGTTCAGGATGGTGAGGTCGTTTCAGCCCAATTTCAGGCAATCGAGATGCGTGGATTCCGCTATTTTGTACAGGGGACGCCCGCCGAACAAATGCCGGTGATCGTGCCCCGGATTTGCGGCGTCTGCTCCACAGCGCATCATGTCGCCTCGGTCAAAGCCTTGGAAAATGCCCTCGAAGTCGAACCGCCCAAATTGGCCAATGAGATCCGGGAGCTGCTCCTGCTGGGTCAATTGATCCAGAACCAGGCAACCTCGCTCTTTATTTTCACCATGCCCGACCGGGTGGGTGCCAGCTCCATCTTCCACATGGAGGACAGCGAGGCGAACCCGGAACAGCAGCTCAGCCTGGCCCAACGAGCGCTTAAAGTGCGGCAGATCGGCACCAAGTTGATTACCCTGGCCGGCGGGCAATTTATCCATCCGGTGAAAGCGATCATCGGCGGTGTAACCAGCGGGATCAAAGCTGAAGACGCCAAACAGATGCTAAAAGAACTGCAGGATACGATCACGACCGCCTGCGAGTTATTCGATGAGTATTGGGATATGTCCCTGGCGATGAAGGAGCGGATCGGCACCTGGGGGATGACGAACCAGCTTGTTACATTGCCTCGACAGGCGTTGACCGGCCGGAATTCAACAGCAGCGTCATCCGGGTACTGGGTCCCAATGGAAATGAAAAAGCAACCTTCCTGCCGGAGAACTTCCGTGATTTTCTGGATTATCAAACAACGGACTACAGTTTTGCCGGGAAATCGAGTTTTGAGGGGATGGTGCTGCGGGCCAACAGCCTGGCAAGGATGAACCTGACCCGTTCCATGGGAACGCCCTGTGCGGATTATTATCTGGAACGGTTAACCGCGGAATTTGGTAAACCGGCGCACCCGATTTTACTCTTTGACCTTTGCCGCGGGATTGAACTGGTCTACGCCTTTGAACGTGCAATTGAAATGCTTTCGGAAGATTTAGACTACGAAGACACCTCGGTGCCCTACAGCCTGCGGGATGGCGAGGGTTACGGCCTGGTGGAAGCGCCGCGCGGTCCATTAATCCATCATTACACCATCGAGAATGGCCTGATCGCTGATGCGGAATTCATCATCCCCACTGTGCATAATATGGGTGCGATCGAACGTGCCCTGAAAGTGGCCGGTGAACGGTATATTACCCCGCAGGCATAAACCTGGAACTGGAAAAGGCTGTCGGACGGGTCGTCCGAGCATTTGACCCCTGCATTGCCTGCGCGACACAGTAACGATTTGTCATTGCGAGGAACACCCGTAGGGCGTGACGTGGCAATCTAAGAATTTCATATTTAGGTGAATTTGGAAAGAGTACCTACTCTTAGCTAAATATAAAGCTGAGATTGCTTCGCCGCGCTTGGCAGCGCTTCCTCGCAATGACAAGAATTACCCCTGTTGATTTATGAATTCCTCTAATAATCCCAAAAGCTCGTGCGGTAGATAAGTTTTTCCCTTCTCAGCAATCCCCTCTGGGATGCCATAAAAGGCCTCGGCGATCCCACCGGTGATATTCGCCAGCGTGTCGCTGTCACCGCCCAGAGAGATGGCGAGGCGGATCGCGCTTTCAAAGTCCGTGGACTCCAGAAAGGCAATGACCGCTTCCGGGACTGTCCCCTGGCAGGAAACGTCGAACTGGTAGCCCGGTCGGATCTCAGCTACGGTGCGGTTCAGGTCATATCCAAAGCGACCGTTGATTTCATCTCGGATGACTGCCTTATCCACGCCCTGACGGGCCAGCAGGATGGCCACGGCGGTGGCCTGAGCGCCTTTGATACCCTCGGGGTGGTTGTGGGTCACGGCTGCGCTGCGTTCGGCTTCCGCCAGGACGTCGGCAACTGTGTCGAGGGCGAAACCTAATGGACTGACCCGCATGGCTGAACCATTGCCCCAACTGTAGTAGGGTTGGGGATCATCCGACCAAATCCATTGAGCATATCGCCCGCCATAACCGCGGCCAGGGTAGCGGCGGGAGAAATCCTGATAGGCGCGGGTGTAATCCCCATCCGTCAGCAAGGCATGCGCGGTCGCCGCGGTCAGCACGGTGTCATCGGTGAAAAAACATTCAGGCTTAAAGAGTTCAAAATCGGTGGTTTTGATGTTGTGCCATTCATAAACCGAACCGACGATATCACCGATCATTGCTCCAAGCAACGCCACCTCCTTGTGATCTTATTTAAATGGATTTCTCAGTTGTTGAGGGCTAAAATCTCCGGGCCAATCCGGTGAAAGTAAACCCGGCAGCTTCCCATTGGGCCTTATCCCAGGATTTGACGCCGTCAAAAACAAGCTTTGCGGGGGTCATATCTGTGATCTCGACGGGGTCCAGGGCTTTAAATTGGTCATGAGCCACGGCCAATACAATCAAGTCAGCGTTCTGGAGGGCTTCTGCGAGGGTATTCACCTGGTGGATACCAGGCAATCCCGCTTCAGGTTTAAAGGCTCGTAGGCCAGGACTTTCGCTCCACGGGCTTGCAGGTCATGGGCCAGCTCAACGGCCGGGCTTTCTCGCAGGTCATCCACATTGGGCTTGAATGCCAGCCCCAAAAAGGCAATGGTCTTTTCTTTTATGGTGCCGGCGGCTTGTTCAACCAGATCCGCGACGAAAGTGGGTTGGGCATCATTGATCTCACGCGCTGTACGAACCAGGCGGGCGGTTTCCGGTGCGGCTTCGACCAGGAACCAGGGGTCCACGCTGATGCAGTGGCCGCCGACGCCGATCCCGGGGCGCAGGATCTCCACCCGGGGGTGCCGGTTGGCAATGCCGATCGCTTCCCAGATATCCACGCCAAATTTTTGCGCCAGGCGGGAGAACTCGTTGGCGATGGCGATATTGATATCGCGGGAGGTGTTTTCCATCAGTTTGACCATTTCAGCTGTGGTGGCATCGGTCAGGATGATATCGCCTTGGACAAAGGTCTGATAGAGATCTCGACCAGCTTCCGCTGAGGTGCGGTCCACACCACCGATGACACGGGCATTGCCCACCAATTCTTCCAGGATCCGGCCGGGCAGCACCCGTTCCGGTGAATAAGCCAGAAGGAAATCCTGACCGGCTTTCAAACCGCTCTTTTCAAGGATGGGCGCAACGATATCAACCGTGGTCAGCGGGGGAGAGGTGGATTCAAGGATCACCAGGTTGCCGGGCCGTAGGTGGGGCACGATTGATTCGGCGGCCGATTCAACATAGCGCATATCGGCTGATTTATCATCGTAGAAGGGGGTTGGAACGGCGATGATGAAGGCATCTGCAGGGGAGACTTCTGTCGCAACCTGCAGCATACCTGTTTCAATTGCCTGATGGAAGAGTTTTTGTAAACCGGGTTCAAAGATATGGACTTCACCGGCCTGCAAGTGCTTGATCACCTCAGAATTGACGTCCATTCCGATGACATTTAGGCCATGATTGGCAAAAACGCTTGCGGTCGGCAAGCCGATGTATCCCATGCCTATGATACAAAGCGAGTTAAATTTCATCATTTGCTTCCTTGTATTGAAAAGCTTTCATTATAATTCCAGCCAGAATTTTACCGCAAATAATTCGGCTGGCCTGTTTAGGTCACATCTATTTCAGCCACGGTGAGATTAATCAGAAATCTCGTTGACTTCAATGAGAGTGAAGGGTATCCAATCTGAATTTGATAGAATGACGGTAAACTGGCTTGCTTCCTCGCCTGCGGCGATTGCCTCTTTTATTTCCTGGGATGTGTACTGGGGGTAGAGCACATAATCAATATCACCTGAATTAATAAACTCTTCAAACTGGTCAAGATTGCTGAAAGAGAAATTGACCTGCCCATGAAGCCCTGGAATGTAGTCCAATGGATAGGAAGTTAAAATTCTAATATCGGTTGGCTTATCAGCGAAGTAGGCCAATAATTGCTCATTTAAACCTGGACTGAATAATTGTTTTTGGAGGTCAAGCTGTCTTTCAACGAGGAACGATTCATTATACGTGTGATTTAGGCCAAAGAGCAGCCCGGCAATGAGCAGGACCAAAGGGAGGAAGAGTGGGAGTCGTAAGAGTTTAATCTTTTGAAACATGTCAAGGACCCGTTTGGTGAATCCCCAAACGCCCAGGCCAATGATTGTGGTATATATCGGGAAGGTAATTGCCAGGTTTCGAGTGTCATAGCTGGCGTATGTGGACCAAATTAGTGTGTAGGGAATGACGAAAAGGATAAGTATCCAGCGCCAGAAGTTGTCAATGAAAAGGGCGGCTGGGATTGCGAGTAAGAAGAAATAGAAATATTTATCTAACTCAAGCAGGGCAGAAATCGCTGTTTCTACCAGGTTATCTCCCTGATGTACTTTATTTGTGGATTGAATAGGCGTGGCAATATGCGATTGCGATTCGCCTTGGATAAATTGGACAGCCTTAATTCCATACCATGGTATTGCAATAAGGATAATTATTGAGACGATGATAAGGATTCTCTTCCAGTTTGCCACAAAGGCTTGTTTGATTTTGATTCCAAACATGAAATAAAAATCCCAAAAAGGAAATTTAAACCGAGGATATAAAGCCCCGCTTGTTTAGTGAGGGCCGCTCCTGCTGAAAAAAGAGTAGAGAGGATCCACCATCTGTATTTCTTGTCGGTGTCGGTTTCCTTATAGACATACCATAAGAAAACAGTGGACATTAACCCGAAAAAGGTCAGCGGAATATCCACATAACCGGAGGCTAAGTAATCGGTCAGGAATTTCTTAAAGACCAGACGCAAGGTGATAATGGAGATAAAAAAGCCGGGATTGTTAGTTTGAATACCCAGACTAAGTAGGACGAGCATGATCATCATGGCAAAGAGCGGCATGATTGACTTGGCAAAGAACTGGATTCCATGATTCCCGATTAGGACGTAGATCATCGCCCAATTCGTTGGGATCAACTGGGGATAATCTTCTGTTTGGGTGGGGAAGGTATTGGAGCTCCAGATGGTTGCCCATTTATTCCATGAGAGGACCGCATCCCATTTGTTAAATATTTGGCCAATATTGTAGCGGAAGATTCGAAAGGTCAGTTCGATGGCGACTAATGCAGCCACGAATAACAGGATAGCAAAGATATTAAGGATTGCCTTGTTTTTTTCTTCTTCATCTTCAGTGTTGAGCTTTGGAAAGATTTTATAAATAGGGGCTATGAGTCCATGCCAGAAGGTGACTATGAAATCACTGATCGAGGTAGCCAGGATTTCTTTTCGGTAAAGATAAATTAATGCCCCTATTTCCAAGATTAGTAATATTATGGCTGTGACTTGCGTGAAGATACCCAGCAGGGTTGAGATGAATACAAATAAGTAGTTAGTGATCAGACTGATGCCCATTATTGCGGCCATTCTGAGCCAGAAACCTTTTGGCAAATCAAAGAATTTTCGGACGATCAATCCAGGAAGTAAGAGAACCTGGAGTATTCCAATAGTACCCAAGATGAACATATATACTCCGAATTATTGGTGACTTGTGATATCCACAAATAGCATATTTCGCATGTTCTAGATAGTAATGATTATAGCAGGTGAAAAGTTATATGTATGTTTATTGTCTTTTGGACAAACGAGTTGTTAATTTATCTCCCAAGAAGAGCTTTTCATGCTCATCGGCCTTGACCACTGATCACCACCCAGACTGTTTTGATCATGATATAGAGATCCAGCCAAATGGACCAGTTGCTGATGTAATATTCATCAAGCTGCAGCCGCTCCTGAAATGTTGTTGCGTTGCGGCCCATGACCTGCCACCAACCCGTTAGCCCGGGTTTGACCGTCAGGATGATTTTGGCGTGTTGGCCCATGTCCGGCAGTTCCCGGGGTAGGTAGCTGCGCGGCCCAATCAAATTCATGTCTCCCTTGAGCACGTTGATCAGTTGGGGAAATTCATCCAGCTGTATCGCCGCATGAACTGCCCAATCCAGGTGACCCGTGGGTCGTTGGTCAGCTTGTGGTAGTGCTTGTACTCCTGGGCTGCATGGGGATCATTAGCTAGCAACTCACTGAGTTTTTCATCAGCGTTTTGGTACATAGTTCTGAATTTATAGCTTCTAAATTCTTTTCCGCCCAACCCAAGCGCTTCTGGTTATAAAGCACAGGACCCTTGGAGGATATTCTGACCAATAAGGCCAGAAGGATAAAAAGCGGCCAGCTCACCAAGAGTATTAGAATGGTCAACAGTTTATCGGTTGTGAACTTGATTAAACGCTCAGTCTGATTGAGCAGCCGATAATCTGTCCCGACGAGCAGTGTGCCGTGTAAATCTATCGTGTGTGACCATAAGGTGCTTATTGTTGGGGTATTGAGGATGAAGAGCATGTGCGGAAAGAGGTCCCGCATCCAATAGATGTCAGAAGTCAGGTCGGTATCCAATTTATCAGTGAAGACAATATAGTTAATCGCCTCTTCGCCCGCGATTTTGAGTAGATTGTCCTTATCCTTGATGAAAGGGATGCCCTTAATCGTTTCGGCATCATTGCCCTCTGGATCGTAAACATAAACCGGCTTCAAACCAAGCCGTCGATTTCTCAGTAACATTCCGACGACCGGCATGGCGTTTTCCGGCGAACCAAAAACGATTAGCGGAGTCCCCCACCAGTTGAGGCGGGAACAATTCTTCCGGAGGCTAAAACGCGCCCCTAATATCATCGCTACGGAAAGGAACCAGGTCATCACGAAGATCAGGCGCGAATAGGATGGGCCTAATTTCTGGAAAAAGAGAAGAATGCCCAGAAAGATGGAAGACAGTGTGACCACATATAGCACTTTCTGCATTTCCTGGACGGACGCCAGACCCAGGCCAGGGTAGAGCCCTGTGAGCCAGGCCAGGATAACGGTGAAAGGGACATAGAATAATAGACCCTGGAAAATCAGGGGCCAGTTGATGCTGCCGCCCATGAGCGGGATCAAGAGCTGACGGATCAGGGTGGATAAAAGGATCGCAAAGCTGGCTGCCAGGGTATCTGAGAGGATCAGGACGATGTTCATCAGATGTCCCTGTTGCCTTTTGATAGTGTGATTGCCCTTTGAATCGGTTCCCATGGGTTGAATTAACCTTTCCTCAGTGATTTTTCTCGAATGCGTGAATCGACGAAAGTTTTCAACACTGTCTTGAACCGATCCTTATCGAATCGTTCCGCATTTTCCCGGATTCTCTCAGGATTCAAGGCAGGAGCGGATTCAAATTGTTCAACGGCTGCAATTAATGAATCAGGTGTTTGTTCATCAAAGAAAAAGCCCGTTTCACCAGGAATAACGGTCTCCAAAGCGCCACCCTTGCCATAGGCGATTACGGGTGTGCCACAGGCCTGGGCTTCCACCGGGACAATTCCGAAATCCTCTTCAGCGGCAAAGATCAGGGCTTTGGCATCCTGCATAGCCTTGGCCACGGCTTCATTATCCTGAAAGCCTAGGAGGTTGACATTTGGGGCGTTGATCTGTTTTAGACGCGCCATTTCGGGGCCGTCACCGATCACCACCAGTTTTTTCTCGGGCATCCGGCGGAACGCTTCAACGATCATGCCAACTTTCTTGTAGGGCACGAGGCGCGAGACGGAGAGGTAATAGTCCTGTTTTTGGGGCTGGAGGGTGAAGCGGTTGGCCTCCACAGGGGGGTGGATCACCGCGGCTTCACGCTTGTAATGCTTCCAAATCCGTTCAGCGACAAAATGTGAATTTGCAATAAAATGATCCACGCCCGGCACGGTCCGCAGGTCCCAGATGCGGATATAGTGCAGCAAGGCGCGGGCCAGGAAGCCTTTCAGCCCGTGGGTGAGCCCTGCATCGGCCAGGTATTGGTTCTGTAAATCCCAGGCATAGCGGATGGGCGTGTGGACGTAGGCGATATGAAGTTGTTCCGGCCCGGTGATGACGCCTTTTGCGACGGCATGGCTGGACGAAATCACGACATCATAATCTGAGAGGTCAAATTGTTCAATTGCCAGGGGCATCAGGGGCAGGAATTTGCGGTGATTACGTTTGGCCCGTTTAAAACGGTTGATAAACGAGCCGTGCACCTCGGTGGACTGAATGATCTCACGGCAAGGTCCCTCGGGATCATAAATCAGGGTGTAAATCGGAGCGTCCGGCCAGATCTCAAGCATCGTCTTGAGGACCAGTTCCGCGCCCCCATAAGATGTTAGCCAATCATGGACAAGACAAATTTTCATCAGGAATGCTTTCTGCCCAAATCTGCAGGATATCCTTTTAGTATAGCCTTATTATGCAATCTTCGCAGGCGCTATTGTTGATTTCCCTGGGATATCACTTTTTCATAACATGCTATGAGGCCGTCAAGATGGCGCTCAAGGGTGGGTGGGTCCTGCCAGAACCGGTCATAGGCGGCCTTGCCCAGACGGGCCAAAAAGGCGGTCATCTTCGAGCATTGTCAATTT
>LQAJ01000321.1_pt1 | contig 12275 bp, 16 predicted proteins | sample 1535811 | NCBI WGS metagenome assembly LQAJ01 (sample SAMN04331587, study PRJNA305678) | bioreactor metagenome | isolation source: bioreactor_6 inoculated with Wadden Sea sediment 2nd replicate of a... | place: Germany: Wadden Sea, Janssand Flat
TAACGTTCCCGCCATTCCCGATGTGCCCCACTTTTTATTACTCTTAATCTATATATTACCATAAACTATGTATAAGAAATGCCACTTCGTATAAACAAAGGGGCATTTTGGGAATGGACGTGTTAGCAGATGGTTTAAACACATTTATGACACGATAACTCATTCGAATATATCTTCGAAAATAGTTTTTCCGTACTTATCTTTTCTCTTCTGTGCTTCTACATAACTCTCATTATCTGCTCGTAGTGATACAACAATAATATTCATCACTTCTTTTGTTCTTACTATTGTATAAACAACCCGAATACCAATTCCTCTATACTTGATTTTAAAAAAACCGGTTAAATCTGTTCCACCTACATTTCCTAATGGTTTTCCAAAACCACCTTCATTTTGAGGTAGTGGATTCTTTTTAACTTTTCTAATCCCAACCAAGACTCTTGAGCGCAAGCTGTTGTCCATTTTTTTCATGTCCTTCTTTGCTTCAGGACTAAATTTCACTTCCCACATTATTCGATCACCACAGAGTCTTCAAGATCATCTAATTCATCATCAGTAATATCAAATTCCTTCATAACATCTTCAAAAGATGTATACTCAGATTGATCTGCATCTTTAAGTCGTTTAGTTGCAAGTAATAACAATTCAAGTTCTTCTTTTGATTCAAGTAACTCATTATATTCATCCACTGACATTATAATTGCCTGTGGCTTATTATTCTTAACTACAATAAACTGTTCCTTGCTCGATTCTACACTCTGAATTACCTTTGAAGCTTTACCTCGCCCTAAATCTGACACTGAAATAATATGATCTAGCGCACCACGAAAATCCTGTCTTCTTGCTAACATAATATCACCTCTCTTGGTCATATTATATCATATTCACACGCAAATTTACATGCAAATTCAACCCGTGTTTAAACTGTTTGCTAACGTTCCCACGGTTCACGCTCGTTCGCCCACTTATTGCAACGTGAGCAACGTCGTATAAACATTTCCCTGCTGAATATTCCAGAACACCGTCTCCACAAGGCGAATGGCGGGACACCGCTGTGTTAGGTGTTGTAATTTTGCGATTTACGCTTCTTAAATTTAATATTATACCTTCACCATTTCCCAGTGGAATTTAGATAGATATAAACTACTGTGTATAAACTAGACAATGCAAACTGAAAGCCTATACCTATTCTTTGTCTTCGACTTGGTGGCGATTCCTTGTCACTTACTTTCAAGTAAATCATAATGGTTAACCCCCATATGACATATACAGAATCATCAATCCCTGTAAAATAAGATAAAGTATACGTTAGCAAAAGTAGCAACAGTATTCTTAGAAATTTTAGAATCAAATAAACCTCCGACCTTCTATAGACACTTTAAATTTTATTGTGAAATTACTAGAAAAATTATGATACCTAACGTTCCCACGGTTCACGCTCGTTCGCCCCAGCTATTTCAACACATTAAGTGTAGTAAAAACATTTCACTGCGGAACATTCCATAACTCCGTAATCACAAGGCGAATGGCGGGACACCGCTGTGTTATGTGGTGTAACTCAATATTTTCTCGCTTTAAACTTCATAATAGCATTCCATGGATATTACCTAGCACATGTACGCTAAGTCGTTCGATCTCTTCTGATCTGATAAACACCTACAATTTCTAATCCGATACCGATGCCTAGACCTAAACCTATAATGCCATGAGGTATACTTTCTACCTGTCTCAAAAGTAAAGTTAAACCTATTACTATTAATCCTATATATAAGAAGTTCTTCTTCATTATTTATCTCTCCGTTCGATTACTTATTGAGTTATTCTACATAACGTTCCCACGGTTCACGCTCGTGCGCTCGATTCTTAACAATATTTGTGGATGTCGGGAATATTCTAAAAGCCCAGTTCAAAGTTAAACTCTATTCACTCGGCGCATGGCGGGTACCGCTGTGTTATGTATTGTTCAAGGCCAGATTATCATTCTCAAGCTAACTAATTTTGCTCACCAATAAAACACACTAACGTCTTTGATTTTTTAATTTCACTTTTCAAAGCTGTGTTATACATGTTGACCACAATTCTAAATAAAGTCATTTTCCAATTAAAATATTCTATTCAGAAACTCGCCATAGCTCTCTATGCTGATATTCTTTCTTCACAACTAGCTTAATATACTTCTATGCTAAGACTTGGTCTTGAATTTTACATAACGTTCCCGCCGTTCCCGATGGTCGCCCTCTGATTACAAAACTCAAAGTTCTTAGTTAACTCTAATTTCATAACAACCACAAACTTTGTAACCGCAAGGCGTCTGTTGGGAACGGACGTGTTAGGCGATGTCAAAATTACACTTCAACTGTGCCAGTATCAAACTCAGTTCCACTTTTTCGTATCCATTCTAGAACTTGAGACATATAATTAATGCAAGATATAGCTTGCAAACTATTTATCTTAGTATTGTAATCAACAACTTCACCGTGTAACACCTGATGTCTGTTAAGGCCTATAAAATCTGACCCTCGGTCTTTCTCAGATGCAGATATTGGTAATTTTAAAGTTAACGGTGATAGAATTGCGGATTTCAATGTCTGCCCTTCAATTTCTTCAATAGCTGATTTCAATTCCCATTTTTTCATGAACATATAGCAATCAGATATTTCCTTACATATGCCATCAATTTGTGTAAAAAGTACAGGAATTGATAATTCATACTCTTCACGCCTATGAGCATTAAACGCCGATTTGAGAATTATGCGTCTCAATGGAAACTCGTCAACTAACTCAGCTTCAATTTCATCTATTCGGTTTTCAAAATAATGAGTTAAAACTTCATTAACCTCGCCGTATTCTTCATTCTCTAACGCTTTTTCAATAGCCCATAATGCTGGGAGGGGCATTTCCATGTCATAAAACCACCCATGCTCAGCAAGTTTTGAGATAGCTTTACGAGTCCTGAGCGGAAGTGAATGTAAGTTTTTAGAGATTTGCATTATCTCATGAGGGATCGAATTATAAACTGTTTCAACGACTCTACGTACATTTTCAAATTGAGATGTATCAATAGCAATTTTAGGAATACTTGGCATTTTGATTCTTTGATACTGATTTATAGTACTTATGATTTTTTTGATGTTGACGAAAACTCTCATACACCTGTTGATTAACATTTATGAGTCGGTTGTTGACTGGATTGATCACTTTGCGATAGGACTCCAACTGCTTAGCTATTTTTCTAACGCTTTTGAGTGAATCAAAAGTGTTAAAACTTCTATACTTTATATTCTTGTTTTTTGAAGTCATAGTTTCCTTTCTCAGTAAGTCATAAAAGTTATAACCAGATTTAACTGTAATTTTGATTTTGCCTAACGTTCCTGCAATTCCCGATGTGCCCCACTTCGTCTTCACATTAACTATTTTAACATTATTTTACTGTATACTAACGCGCCGTTTCGTATAATAAACGGGCATGTTGGGAATTGACATGTTATGTGTTGTTCAAATTGGTTTTAGTTCCAACTTTCTATTTCCTTTAGTAGTCTCTTAATATTCTTCTCAAGCTCTTGGTTTTCAGCTAAATTATTTTTATTAATAAAGTTGCAGCATTGCTTCGCGAACTTAACCTTGCTTCGAGCATATTTGACCCCAAGTCCCTTTTTTATACACTCAAGATAGTCTTCAATATTTTCAAACAATCCTAAATCGCTCATTATATTTTTACTAATTGATTTTTCTATAACATCTGCTGTAAGGTAATTTTCTATTTCCTTGCCCTTAGTTATCCAGCAAAACTGATTCTGTTTTCTATATTCTTCTTGAATTCGCTTCTTTGTCTTATTCAATCTTCCAAACTTAGTTCGTTTGTCACTATCAATCAATATTACACTATTTTTATTCAATAGTAGCAAATTGATCAACTCATCAGTCTCTTTATTACAATTATCAGGATCGTCTAAAGTTAAGTGAGACAATAATCGTCCACCATAGAACATGATTTGATAATGAACATTTTCGATGAGTTTCTTATTTGAAAATTCCTCAATCCACTTGTTCATATATATTCTGTCGGATGGTCCTTCTACCCATATAACTCCATTTGACTGCAATATATCACTTGCCTTAACTTCTAGGTCATCAAGGATTTGATACTTACATACTCTACTTTGGATATAGTTAAGATCTCCACCTGTTTCATTCCTTGTGACATGACCAATAGTTGCATTGTCATAGCTATCAAATAAGTTAATAGCAATGTGAGAATGAGTTGTAAAAACAACAGTAGAATTATTTCTAATAATCCAATCAGCAACAAATTTAAACAGATTTCTTTGCAATGCTGGATGCAAATTATTCTCTAATTCTTCAAAAGCAAATATAATTTTGCTGGGTGATTTCTCTCTGGTGCTAGGCAATAAGATGAGATTGATTAACACTAGAATAACCGTCTTTAATCCACTTCCTGATTTTGATAACGGAACTCTAATGCCATTGTTCTCTTCTAAGAATACTTCCCAAACAGGATTACCTTGAGCTTGTATTTGTTGAACTACAATGTCTTTATAATGATTATCAGGAGCAACAATCTGATTCAATGATTGAAGTAGTTCAACTTCAACCTTACTACTGTTGTAGTTGCTGTGATTGATAAACTTATGTATAGTATTTGTTGCACCGATACCATTTTCTAAACAGTTAATATCTTGGGCATCTTCCTCGGGTTGAATATCTCGCTCAGCTGATACCCTTAAAACATCATACTTTTCCAACGGATTTCCAGCCCTACTTGCAATATCTGCCCATTTACGATTCGCTGATTGATCGAGCATGAATTCTTTGTTGTCTTTAGATAATCGTGTCTCGTAATCACGTCCATTCCTTTGACCTTTAAACAAGTCTACTCTTATCTCTTCTCCTTCAAAATTCATACCATACTTATAATGATCTCCAGGTAGCCCACCACCACTCGTACCTTTATGAAATCCACCAGAAATATGGTTCTCATTCAACTGATATGTAACAGAAATTCTGTCAAAGCTGTCATAGCTATCTCTGAATTTTTGATTATCTGTGCAATATTCAATAATGTCAATTATGCTCGATTTACCAGAATTATTTCTTCCAATTAATACATTAATACTGTCCATTTCAACGGATTGCTCATTTTGTCTTTGAAAGCACTTGTATCTGTCAAATCGGATATTTGTCTTCATATTACCTCCAATTTTAATTACACATAACGTTCCCACGGTTCACGATCGTTCGCCTAGCTATTTAAATACGTTAAGCGTCGTATAAAAATTTCACTACGGAACATTCCTAAACTACGTCACCATCAGGCGAATGGCGGGACACCGCTGTGTTATGTGGTGTAACAAGCCGGTTCCTAAACATTACACTTTTTAACCAACTTTCGCTCAAGATGTTCAATCATGTGTCCATCTTTAATCTTTCTTGTTAACTCAATCTCTATATCATATTCAACATCGAATAATTCTTTTTAATAGCTTCGCTGACTCTATTCTTAACTCTTCCCATAAAGGATGATTTTCTAATACTTCACGATCCCAATAGAAGTCCTCATCTCGACCATCAAACTGTTCAAGGTAAACAGCAAATCGATCAAGCTGTTTAATCTGTCTTGGATTTAGTAAACCATTATTGATATATACTTCTTTTTTCTCTAAATAATAGTTGTCAAAATCAATTAGAATTTCCTCACCAACACAACCAAAACCAGTTATTTCACACTGTCTTTTTCCTGGTAGAGAAAAAACAACCAACGTGATTATTAGTTCAGAGTATAAATAATCAATCATTGCTTTATCCATAAAGTTGCTCCTTCCCATTATTAGCTAGGTTTGTTATTCCGCATAACGTTTCCACGGTTCACGCTCGTTCGCCCTAGTTATTTCAACACTTTCAGTGACGTATAAACGTTTCAATGCGGAATATTCAAAAACTCCGTAACCGCAAGGCGAATGGCGGGACACCGCTGTGTTAGGTGATGGTTTCAAAGCTTATTCAAAATCGACACTTCTCCATTAACATTAATAAGTCGGATGAAGGATGTAATATATCCACCCATAAGCAACAGCATTCATTAAGAATCCTATAATCAAGAGTCTTGATCTACTCTCTTTCAAAACTAGCAAAATTAGTGTTGCTATTACTGATCCTGGAAGAATAAATCTATAAACATAATCATAGTAATTAAGATATGCAACAATTATTTCAAATTCACCTGCTACTGCATCGAGATACCTACTTAAAAACTTATGAGCTATACCCGTCTGAACTAGATTACTAAATCCCAGTATTATGGTTATTATTCCAACCCATTTTTGTACCATTTTCTTTGTATTATCCATGCTTACTCCTTATCTAGTCAGATAGCAAACTGTCACTCGATCTGTACATATACCGCTTTGAAACTTTTACCTAACGTTTCCACGGTTCACGGTCGTTCGCCCTCTCATTGCAACGCATTCAACGTTGTAAAAACATTTCACTGCAGAACTCTCACAAATTTAGTATCCACCGGGCGAATGGCGGGACACCGCTGTGTTATGGGATGTTATTTTCCTTACTCAACGTTGAATTTATAGCCAATGTATATTTATTTAACATGAATTTTCAATCATAAATTTTTAAATGTATATTAATCAGTTTCTAAAGTACAGTTTGTAATTTGGACACAATCATACCGTTATTCCACTTTGTCATTTCCTGCAAACTATACTGCCTCGAAAGTAATTTCACTGCGTTAAATCCAATATTGTACCCTGATCTAATAGGAACTCTTTTATTGCTAGAGCTCATACTAAAATATTGATTGTATAAATCACTGTCTTTAAATTCTAGAACACTTCTCGCATCTTTGGATAATTCTATCAATATATCATTACTCTTTTTCCAGTAATCATAATACTTGTCACTTGTCCAGATATACTCATGTTCATCGTGTCCTTTGAAAATAATTTTTGTAACATATGTGGCTATTCCTTCATCAAATATCGACACACCTAAATTGCCATTTTTCAAATCAATATTTCCAACTTCGTGATACAAAACATGGGCAATCTCATGAGCTATCAACATATTTAGATAACTTTCATTATCATAAAACTCAGCTGCGACAAATATTGATTTTTTCCCCTCAAACGATGTAACCCAACCGTTAGAACAATAAAATCCAACTAAAATAATTAAATTAATTTCTAGATCAACTTCTCCAAATATTCTCTCAACGTCATCAACTATTTTCAAAAATCTCTCTTCGATTCCTTCAGCATTACTCTTAATATTAGTTATTGACTCAGAATATCTTGCTATTGATTTATCGAGTAGTTCCATGCCACCCCAGTTCGTGAAATATACATCAAATATCTCTTTCCATCTCTCATGGTACTTGGTACTCCACAATGCCTTCTTCTCATCGACACTCTTCTGATGAGCATTGTTCCAGTATTCTAGAAATGTTGGAACTGTATTAATTACATTAACTTTCATTTTTCCACCTCAGCAGTCTCAAAATTGGAATGTACATCAGATGAATATTGATTTTAATCGTCTAAATTATATTATTTTGAAATTCATTTTCTTTATTAATAAGACACTTGGAAAATAATGTTCCATAACGTTCCCACGGTTCACGCTCGTTCGCCCTATCTATTTCAATGCTTCCAGCTATATTAAGACAAGTAACTAGATTATAGCATTAGGTCTGTTTCCATAAGGCGAATGGCGGGACACCGCTGTGTTATGTATAGTTTCAATTTGATATCTTCACCATTATCTTTGTACAACTAAAAATCTATTCCTTTAAGTTTCATAAACAACTCTTTTTCACAATAGTAATCCTCATCGAATGCAACTACTTGAATCTCCAACTCTCCTTGTTTCTGATACTGCAAACTACTAAATTCTAGTTGCTGAGTGTAATCTAGGAGAACTTCTCTTTTACAATTAAGCGCAACCAATATCTTATGTAACGCTCCCTCTGAAGACACAATATTGACACAGTCATAATAATAGTATTTTGCACCATCATATTTATACTGTGTTCTATTAAGACTATATTCCGGTAAAAGAATCTCAACAACTTCACATTTCTCAATAACTCCGTTAAGAGTTAAGATTTCGAAGTCTGCTCGGATTCTCTTGTTTAAATGTTTATTGAAATAATGTATTATACTCAAAAAATAATGCAACATATAACGTAACATATAGCATAGCTTTCATTTCATTGACAACAAGTCCTGAAAGTAAACCTATTCCTATTGCAAATAAGTATCTATATTTTGTGCTCATCAAATCCTCTTTTACTTTTTTACATTCATTTTTCAACTTATACAGAAATAAACCCAAATTGGAATTTTACATAACGTTCCCGGGGTTCACGACCGTTCGCCCCTGTACATTGACTCAACAAAGTAGTTCTAAAGCCACTTACTTTTTCACAGCATTAATTCTGTATAACATAGGCGAATGTCGGGACACCCTCGTGTTAGATGGCGTGACTTAAATGATGAATTGCAGAATAATAGACAGCTGGACATATTCAGTGAGGCACTACACTTAGACAACCAATACGTTGATGACAGGGACGTTTTTTCAGCGGAATATTACCTTTACCCATTTAGCGCAATTCACCCAGACAAAAAAACTTTCATTCAGTGAAGCCAACCTTTTCAGTAAATATGGAGCTGTGTACTCAGATCACAAATAATTGGCACTATACTATTCAAAAGTAGCTATAGCCGGAGTGGTCCAATCTTATAAGTTTAATATCAGCACAAGGCTTGTTCAAACTTAATTCAGCGCTGCCTTAGAGTGTTCTTTCAGACTACCAGTGCTTGCTTCTTTTATATTTTAGGCGATTTTCGATTTTTAATTGCATGTAGAAAACTAGTCATTTAATGAATAGTATAAGGCCTACTGCTAAAAGTTATGATGCCATAACCTACATGAATTCATAAAAGCAAATAGGAAATTTCAAAACAGGCCGAAGTCAAAAACAAAACTAATTTAGAGGCCCAACAGCCCCAAAATGCAATTTAAATGAAGAAAACCATGGAGCCGCCCAACTGAATTAATGGATACGATATGTCAGTACACCAACTATTTTCATTGCAAGCACTCACTTATTTAATGAATTGCAGTCAGATGAACATTATTCCCAAACGCATTCAAAGCGCTGGTTTTAGTTTAAAAGAACAAGCCACTAATGCTAACATATAAAGCCATTTCCCAGTCTGAGGCGCCGATGTAAAGTCTTACCTGGCATTTGTGTGCCAATTAAACTTACTGCTACAACTTACACCCGAATAATGCCACCTAACGTTCCCACGGTTCACGCTCGTTCGCCTTCTATTTCAACGCTTTCAGCTATTTCAATAATTCAAATTATATAAGATCACAAACTCCGTCACCACCAGGCGAATGGCGGGACACCGCTGTGTTAGGCGAAGTTAATTTTTGCTTAGTACGGCATTCGCATCTGATAAAAATTGCTGATAACCGCTATTACTAAAAAATGAATTTAACATTTCTCTTATTACGAGATTACTATTTGCTTTCATTAGACGATTTCTTAAATAACGTTCTAATTCACGTGTATCAATATCAACTATTGCCTTGTTACCGTAAGTTATCTTATCAATATTTCGAATGTCAATATTTCTTCTCTGTATAAAACTTTGGAATCTATAGTCGTCGTCCATAAACTTCATCAAATCAATAAACTGCAAGTATGATGGCTTGAGGTATACAACTGGGAGTTCATTCATGTATTCCTTCCTACTCCGAGTTTGTACATCTTCATCAAACACAAATAGCATATTACCATTCAATTCCTTTAATTTTTCAAATAGTTTTTTAGATTGGAAGCCCCCACCAAGTGATACTACAGATATTTTATTATAGTTTAACTTCTTCTCAAGGTCGAAATCATTGACTAATATGTCAAAAACATTCTCATCTATCTTTCCTTCTGTGTAGATTATTAACTCCTCATTTTCTACAACATTCTCTTTAGCTTCTGGTTTCAACTTTGGAATTTGCTTATAGTACGCCTCAATTCCATTAATACGATTAACTCGTCTAAATAAAGGTATCCACCCATTTAAACTACTCCACACAATTGGTAAAGTTGTATTAGGTGTATTGTAATAGAACACCAATAATGCACCGATACCGCCATATCCCGTAGGCATTTTTTTTAGCACAAATCAAACCATAGTGCTTAAGCCTTTCTTGTATACCTTTTCGTTTGTCATATGGAATATTCTCATAAAACTTTGAGTCTAAGGAAGTAATAGTATCTTCTTCACCATACTCATATGCTGAAAAGACATGAGCTTTTAGTTTGCTCTTCAACGTTTTCTATACCATTCCTGAATCCACAGACTGTCAATACAAATATGTTTTGTACACCTAATGGGAGGAATTTTTCTGTTATTTTATGAATTTCCTTAGTAGCTTGTGTACCTGATGATAATACATCATCTATAAGCACAATATTTTGAATCATACCTTGTTCAAAATACTTAACAGAATCTTCATTTAGGAAATTCTCTTCTGATAGTTCATTTATAAGTCTAAAATGATAGCTAACCATAGATCCACTTTTACCATCCTCGCCCATACCAGCAAAGATAGTATTTTTACTATTGATTCGCGACCCTTTCTCAATAGATTTTCTCATGAGTTTACTGTATGCTACTTCCAAAGACCTCTCTAAATCTTTAGCTCCAATAACATTTAGATTTCTTACTACTCTCATTGCTAAATCAAAATCCTCGTTTTCAAACTGTAAGATCCAACTGATTACATCATGTATTTCAATATCTATTGGCCATTCGTCTATTATTTTTCTAGCTCTGATACTTTATTTCTAATTCTTACAGGATACTTCATACCACACCTCCAAAAATTCATTTTGCCTAACGTTCCCGACGTTCCCGACGGACGCCCTCTGGTTACAAATCATAAAATTTTTAATTCACTTTATCCGCGAACTCAACTCAAACTACTTAACCACAAGGCGTCTGTTGGGAACGGACGTGTTAGGTGTAGTTTCACGATTACATAATGATTGTTGCAAAGTCACAGAAGTGTTCTAAGCATTTAACAAACTTCTGATCTAACTTGTAACCATCATCTTTAATTGAAATCACATTGTGTTCAATTAATTTAGGAATGATAAAGTTTCCTCCTCTATTACCATATGCATATAAATAAGATCTGTTTTCATTCTTTTCAGCTTCAGTATTTGCCTGATTTCTTTTTTCTTTCCACCTTTTAAATCTACGCATTTCCTTATTCATGTTTTCCTCATCAGAAAGCAACTCGTGAACCTCTTCTAAGATCTCAAAACTGAATGATTTAAATAGTGAAAATATGACGTCATAATGCTCATTATCCTTGTACTTCTTTGACTTCTTATATTTTTTTATTACTTTTATTTTTGTTATACTTTTCAATCGATTCTATTGTAATAATTATTATTCCTAGAATGAACATAAATACGATTAATGCAATAAAAGTATAAGCTACTAGTCTTATAATATGAACATATATATTTCCTGCGAATATCTGATTAAGTAATCCAGACTTCTCTTCATCAATACTCGTTATCAGTTTTATTTCTTCTACACCAGCTATTTTTCCAGTTGGTATAATATTGGGAATTTGGTTTTTCGATGTTAATATCAACATTTTAACTGTAAACTCCTCATTATTTTCTATTATAATCTCTGGAAAAACATAGCCACTATTCAATTCGCTAATTGATACATTCTCCAGCAGATAGGAATTACTCGCTGATATAATAGTTGGATAATCAACTACATGACCATTTTCAACTATAAATCCCAGTGGTGTCTTTGGATCATAGTCATTTATTTCAATATTCTCATTTCCAAGATTCTGCACAGTAAATGTTAGCATTTTCAATGAGTTACTTTCATTATCGATGAGATCTTTGTCGTACATAATTTTGAGTTTGCTAACATTCTCTTTCATATCAACTACGTTAGTATTTGTTAGCACTCGATATGTCAAGTCAGGTGCCGGGTGATGGAAAATATTGCATAAATTGATATTCCAATACCTATGATTCCGATAACAAAACCAAGGAAAGACCAACTGAATTTGCTATCTAGATTTTTTATTTTCATTATAAGTTCCATATCTACTCCTCACTATTATCTAAGTGAAATTACACCTAACGTTTCCACGGTTCACGCTCGTTCGCCCTCTATTGCGACAAATCCAAC
>LQAJ01000322.1_pt1 | contig 12272 bp, 13 predicted proteins | sample 1535811 | NCBI WGS metagenome assembly LQAJ01 (sample SAMN04331587, study PRJNA305678) | bioreactor metagenome | isolation source: bioreactor_6 inoculated with Wadden Sea sediment 2nd replicate of a... | place: Germany: Wadden Sea, Janssand Flat
AGGCTGATTGCTGTAATCCAGCATTGGGCCGCGGGGAACGTACATCACGCTCATCTTCAGCGCAAACCCACCGGTGCGGACTGTGCGCTGCAATAACAGCGCACCGGCGCAAACCGTGCCTTTTTCATCTCGCCAAACAAGGGGGTGGGCTTGCCAGCCAACCTGCGCCTTGACCTGTCCCCATTGCCAGGTTTGCAGGGCATGGGCGTTCTCCAGATTGACGATCAGGTCATTCCAATCGCTGGGCTGTTTGACTTCGACGGTTTCCATCCGGTAGGTGGGAGCGGTCATGCGGGGGTGTTCCCTTTCCGTCCGGTGTAAATCTGAGAGAGCTTGTAGAGCAGGGGCATATAGACTTTATCCCAGGTGCCAATGGTACGCCGCACCTCGCCGCCGAAGCCGCGCTTGAAGCGGTAAACACCCCAAAGACCATCTGAACGATCTGCGAATTTCGCTTCCAGTTCGGACTCGGGTTGGTCGGGGACGCCCCAGAGATCATAAGTCCGGCAGCCTTTTTCTTTGGCCCAGCGCATGGCCTCCCATTGCAGCAGGTAGGTGGGCATCCGGTTGCGTTCACGGTTATTGGAAGCACCATAGAGGTACCAGGCGGTATTGCCCTGCGCAAAGGCCATCAATCCTGCCAGAGGTTGGCCTTCGTAGCTGGCCATCAACAGGGTGCAGGTGCCATCGGGGGCGAAATGATTATAGGCGGCCTGGTAATAGTCCAGGCTGTGAATCCCAAAAGCATCCCGTTCACCGGTGGTTTCCATCAGTTGGTGGAAGGCGCTGATATCACTGCTTTGACGGACGATTACGTCCTTGCGCTGTGCCAGGCGGATGTTATAGCGGGTCTTGGGCTTCATCGCGGCAAGCCAGTCCTCTTCGGTTCCGCTGATATCGATCAGAATGGTGCGAGGGGGCTGGGTAGTCTGCTGGCTGGGCTGGAAACCGGGCAGGTGGGTTTCGGTGAAATCATCCGGAACAGGTTCCCAGATTTCCGGTTCCACCCGCAGGAAAATGGCATGGCGCTCTCGGCTGAGGGCATCCACTGCTTCCCAGAGCTTGGGCCAGTCGCCTTTTCCGACCGGGCCGCGGGGGACATAGGCCACGGTGAGCCCGAGAGGCAGGTGCCGGAAGAGGATCATCACGCCCAGGTCGTCCTGGCGTAAATATTCCGGCGTCCAGCCATAATCACTTTTCAGGTCGCCCCAGTTGGGAGTTTGCAGGAGGTGGGCATCCGGGTGCTTTTGAATGAACGCATCCCATTCTGCTTTGGTAAGCTTGGTCATGATTTCCTTCTAAAAGTTGATCGCAAAAATTGGGCGATTGGATCAACAGGATTATCTGATTGGATAAAGGGGCATTATTCTACCATATCCAGATGCGCACCCTGGGCCTGGATGGCTGCACCTGGGATCGTCTGGCTGAGGATCTCAAGGATCTCATCGGGTTTCCCATCGTGCGCCAGCGTAATGAGATTATCCAAAATGGCGTTGAGTTCTTCGTTCGAAAGGGCTTCTTCACTGTCCACCTGGTTGATATCCGGGTGTTTGGTGTGGGAATAGGCGAAACCCTGGTCCCAGAGATCTTCGCTGAGTTTCTCACCTGGACGGATGCCCGTATAGATGATTTCGATGTCCTTGTTGGGCTCGAGTCCGGAAAGGCGGATCAGGTCCTCAGCAAGGTCCTGAATCTTCACCTGTTCGCCCATATTCAGGACATAGGCCTTCTCCACCCAGGCTCATCGCCGAGGCCTGCAGCACAAGATGCACTGCTTCGGGGATGGTCATAAAATAGCGCTTCATTTCGGGGTGGGTAATGGTGATCGGACCGCCTTTTGCGATCTGCCGTTTGAAGCGGGGAACCACACTGCCTCGGCTGCCCAAAACATTGCCAAAGCGGACAACCGTGAAGGCTTTATGATAGGTTCGGGCGGCATTGAGCACGATCATTTCGGCCAGGCGTTTGGTGGCGCCCATCACGTTGACTGGGCGGATCGCTTTGTCGGTGGAGATCATCACCAGGCGCTGAACGTCAAATTCCAGGGCCGCCGTGACGATATTGCGCGTGCCCAGGATGTTGTTGGTGATGGCTTCTTCGATGTTGCTTTCCATCAGCGGGACATGTTTGTGGGCGGCCGCGTGGAAAAGCACCTCAGGATGCCAGCGTTCAAAGAGAATTCGCAGCCGGCCAAGATCGCGTACATCGGCAATCAGGGGCTGTGTCTCAAGGCTCGGGTGATTATCCCGAAGTTCGAGCATGGTCTCAAAGATGCTGTTTTCACCATGCCCAAGCAGCAGGATTCGGGCGGGTTGGGATTGGGCGATTTGCCGGCAGAGTTCACGGCCGATTGAACCGCCGGCACCGGTGACCATGACGGTCTTGCTTCTGAGGACTTCACCCAAGGCAGTGGAGTCCATGTGGACCTGTTCACGGCGCAACAGGTCGGAAATATCCACTTCCCGCAGGCGGCTGACATTCACCACACCACCCAATAGCTCATACAAGCCGGGCATCGTGCGGAAAGCCACCCCTTGCTGGCGGCAGGCATCGGCGACTTGCCGGAGGATCTTGCCGGATGCGCTGGGGATGGCAATGATCACCTCGTCTACAGGTTGGGTCTCCAGCACTCGATCCATCTGGGATAGTGAGGCTAAAACCTTGATGCCATGAATTTCACTGTTCAATTTCGCGGGGTCATCATCAATGAATCCAATGGGATTCATATTCAACTGGGGATTCTTTTGCAGTTCGCGAACCACCATCGCGCCGGCATCCCCGGCCCCGATCACCAGGACATCTTTTTGCTGATGCTTGTTTTTTCGGGCACCGTGGGCTGCGGTTGATGTTGTCTCAGCCACCAGCCGGAATATGAAGCGCAAACCGCCAACGAATAGGATGGACAATAACCAGTCAATGACCAAGACCGACCGGGGAAAACCAGTGAATACATCGGTGGCGAACAAAGTGATCATGATCGCAGATACGATGATGGAGGCCGTTGAGACGGCATGATGATCAAAACCAATTCGCGGATGCTGGCATAACGCCACAAACGGCGATAGATTCCAAAGAAATAGTAAACAATCGGTTTGATAACGATGACGAGCCCCAGCATCCAGAGCAGCGAAATTCGATAGGTATCAAAGATGGCAAACAGTTCCAGGCGGATGATGAAGCTGGCCATGACGGAAACCAGACTCAAGAAGATATCCCCCATCAGCAAATAGCGATTACGTATGCGTCTTCCAAATATATCCATAAGGGGTTCTTCCTGGGGCTATTGGCCTTTAAAACCGATGACCGATCCCACGGTGCGCAGGATGATGGCGATATCCATAAGGATGGTGCGGTGCTCAATGTAATAGAGATCATATTCCAGTTTGATGGCGGTTTCTTTGACGTTCCTCGCATATTTCTGGTTGATCTGAGCCCAGCCGGTGATGCCGGGTTTGACCAATAGCCTTGCCCGGTAGAAGGGCAGTGCTTTTTGGAATTGTTCCACCATCTGCGGCCTTTCGGCCCGGGGACCCACCAGGCTGACATCCCCCCGGATGACATTGATGAATTGGGGTAGCTCATCCAGGTGCGTTTTTCGCAGGAACCAACCTACCTTGGTGACCCGATCATCATTTTCTTCGGTCATCCGCGCCTGGCCATCCTTTTCGGCATCAACAGTCATCGTGCGGAATTTGAGGATGTTAAAGGATTGACCACCCCGACAGAGCCTTTCCTGCTGGAGGAAGATTGGGAAGCCTGATTCAAGGATAATCGCGAGCGAAATCAGAGGGAAAAAGGCGGCCATGATCATGAAACCGACCACGCCCCCGGCAAAGTCAATTAATCGTTTGGAAAGTTGATAGGCCAGGCCGGTGTGGGCTTTCTCAACAAAGGACCGCACGATCCATTCCGCCTCGAGCAGGAAAATGGGCACTCGGGAGAGAATTTCTTCATAGATCACCGGCATAGAGGTCAGATTGACGCCTTGCTCTTGGGCCGCGAGGATTGCCTGGAACATTTTTCCGTGCATCTTTCCAGTGATGGCCAGGATTAAGTCAGTGATTTCCTGTTCTTCAATGATCCGAGGTAAATCCTGGCTGGTGCCAAGAACAGTGTATTGACCAATCTGCGTACCTTCAAGTGATTCATCATCGTCAATCAGCCCTGCAGTGAAGAACGGTTCGGGCGATTGAGCATCAATCACATCCACAATAGCCTGACCGGCTTTCCCTGCGCCAACGATCAGCACCCGCCGCTGAAGGGCAGGTGCGGTAAAATCCGGATGTAAATCATCCGCCAGGCAAGGGTGAGCAGCGCAACGAGGATAATGAAGACTGCAACACCCCGGCGGGGGAGGGAATTGGGTGGGGAGGTGAAGTAGATCAGCAGGTAGGCAAGCCCGTTGATCAGGGTTGCCAGTCCGATGCCCTTCAGGGTGTCCTGGGGGTTGCTGGCCCGGTGCACATCATACAGCTCGACCAGCAGGATAATCCAGAAGATCGGCAGCATGAAGAACCAGACAGGGGCCTTTGGGTGATGAATTCCAGGGAGAATTCCATCCAGGCGTCACCAGCCGCCCAGTAATAAAGCGCCAGGAACAGCGCTATGGCTGCCATTATGACGTCGCCTATGAACAAAATGAAGACACGTTCAGATGCGCGTAAATACCATCGTCGTGGCCGAGATTGCGATTTCATATTTTACATTTTAACATTTATTATGATTTTGGGGGAGAAACCAGGCTCCAAAGAAACCCAGTTCCCCATGAAAAGTGCATGGTGGCAATGCCCAGAGGGACCCCAATCAACATTGCGGCGTCTTTTTTCCCGATTGCAAGTTGGATCCCAGCTAAAAGAAGGGCAAAGGTATAAATTACCAGGATTCCGGCCAGGGCCCAGCGGGCCAGACCGAGGAAGGGTGAGGCCACTAGCAGGATTGCCAGCCCGAGGACAAAGAGAGGCGGCAAGGCTTGACGCCAGCGAAGGGTTTGCGGGTAACGGCGGAGCATTTGGCGTTTCCAGTAGCCATAGCGCCAATATTGACGGGCCAGCGCACGCAGATTGTGACGGGCAAAATAGACGGACCGGATCTGCGGATCGAGCCAGACCTGCCCGCCGGATTCACGCACCCGGGCGTTGAATTCATAATCTTCATTGGCAAGCAGGGTCTCATCATAGAGGCCGATCTTGTCAATCAGCTCCCGCTTGAAGGCGCCAAAGGGGACGGTATCCACTACGCCGGCCTGATCGGTGAAGCGGTAACGGGCATCACCCACACCAATCGGATGTCCGGCTGCTGCGGCAATGCTTCGGCCAATCCAATTATCGCTGCCAGGCTGGATATCCCAGACCCCACCGACGTTTTGACCCAGTCCGGCATGAAGCGCCGCAACTGAACGGGCGACATATTCATTCTGAGGTTTGGAATGGGCATCCAGCCGCACGATGATCTCACCGTGCGAGGCTTTGATGGCGGAATTGAGGGCTGCCGGGATGCTGTGGGTATGATCTTCGATCAGGACCACCTGCAGCTCGGGATGCTCAGCCTGCCATTCAGCGATGGCTGCCTGAGTGCCGTCGTTGGAGCCGCCATCTGCAATGACGACCTCCATATTAGCGGCAGGGAAGGATTGGCCCAATAAACCATCCAACAGGGGCTTAATGGTCCGCTGTTCGTTATAACAGGGAATAATTACAGAGACTTGGCGTTTGAGTGTGTTAGTCATTGTTGTAGGGGTAGTTTTACCACAAAATGACTGCCTGCCCCAGGTTGACTTGTGACGGAAAGTTCTCCGTTATGGGCCAGTACGATTTGTTGACAGATTGCCAGGCCCAAACCATAACCGCGGACTTCTCCGCCTGTCCGAGCTTTATCTACCTGGTAAAAACGTTCGAAGATTCGGCTTTGCTCTTCCTCAGGGATTCCCTCGCCAGAGTCAATCACATGGACCCAGACCGTGTCGCCATTGATCTCACAGCGGAGGGTGATCGTTCCACCAGCAGGTGTGAACTTCAAGGCATTATCCAGCAGATTATCCAGTAACTGCATCAGACGGTCCGGGTCACCGCGGACGATGGCGGCGCGTTCTGATTTTTGCACTTCAAATTGGATGCCAGCGGCTTCCGTTCGGGGTGTGAATTTGTGTTGGGCGGCATCCAGAAGCGGGTTGATATCCAATGTCTCAAATGAGAAGGCGATTGAACCGGCATCCAACTTGGTCAGGGTCAACAGGTCCTGCACCAGGCGATACATTCGGGCGGTTTCCATGCCGATCACATCTGCGGCCTGGGCCAGCTCTTCAGGGGAATGGGCAGTGCCATCTTGAATGGCGTGGGCGAACCCCTGGATGGAGGTCAGCGGCGTCTTGAGCTCATGCGAGACATTGGCGATGAAGTCCTTTTGGGATTGCTGGCTCTCCTGCACCTGGCGGGTCATGGTATTGAAGGAGGCGGCCAGTTGTCGGACTTCTTCGGGTCCTTCCAGTGGGATCGGATGGGCGCGTCCGTCGGCGACCTGCCGGGCTTCCCGGCTGATCCGGCGCAAGGGCGCTGTGATCCAGCGTGACATAAGCAAAGACAGGATGAAGGCTACCAGGAGTGCAAGCAAACCGGCTTGTGCGAGAGGTGCCAGAAATTGATCGCGGAAGATGGTGACAATTTGAAACCGAGGGCGATTGACTGCGAAAAAGGCCAGTCGGTCGGTATTGATCCGTTCGATGATGTAATACCAGTTTTGTTTTTCAGAATCGCGATAGAAATTCGGAAGGGAGCCGATTTCTGTGAGGATAGGGGTCTCGCCAAACTCGGGCAGGTTGGCGCCTTCCTCATTTAGTGAATCGGCCACAACTTGTCCGTCATTAGTCAGCACCACGATTCGCCCGCGGATTTGGTTGGTGTTATTGACGAGTAAGGTTTGGAGGATATCTGCGTCCAGGTCACCCACGGATTGCAGCTTGGGCAGGGCATTGACCCGCAGGGCTTGTAGGTTGATGGCGGCTTGCTGCAGCGGGATATTGCCGCGGTAGACGACCAGCACGATGGCCGTGCCCACCACAAACAGCACCAGGCCGATCAGCAGGGCATAAGTCAACCACAAACGGGAACGCAGAGAATTGAACATCAGACAACCAGCTTATAACCGATGCCGGTGACCGTCTCGATTTGGACTTCACTGGCAGCGATCTTTCGGCGCAGCTGGGCGATGTGCACATCAACGGTCCGGGTTTGGCCATAGAAGTCATAGCCCCAGGCCTTGCTCAGCAGCTGTTCACGGCTGAGGACGATGCCCTTGTTTTCAGCCAGGACTTTGAGGACTTCAAATTCCTGGGTGCGCAGTTCTATTGGGCTGCCGTTGATGCGGATTTCGCGCCCGGCGAGGTCAATTTCCAGATCACCGATTTGAAGCGGCGCTTCAGCAGTCTGAAGCTGAGGAGGCACGCCCCGGCGCAGGACAGCCCGCACCCGCGCAACCAGCTCACGGGGGTTGAAGGGCTTGGTCAGGTAGTCATCCGCGCCCAGTTCCAGCCCCAGGATCTTGTCGATATCATCATCGCGTGCGGTGACCATGATGATCGGCACGGGGTTATCCTCGGCGCGCAGCCGGCGGCAGACTTCAAAGCCATCCACCTGCGGAAGCATCACATCTAAAACCACCAGGTCGGGATGCTGGCCGCGTACGGCATCCAGGGCTTTTTGGCCGTTGCCAACGGAACTGACGGCATAGCCATCTCGTTCGAGGTAAAGGCGCGCCAGTTGAACGATATTGGGTTCGTCATCAACGACCAGAATTTGCTGCTTTTCCATCAAATTGGCCTACTTCTCTCCTTAGGGCAGGAGGGCCACGGCTTCAATTTCCACTGCTGCGCCTTTGGGCAGCGCACCAACCTGGAAGGCTGAGCGGGCGGGGAAATCGGAGGTGAAGAATTCGCCATAAATCGCATTCATCTGGCCGAATTCATTGATATCCTTCAGAAAGACTGTGGTCTTGATGACCTGATCCAAACCGGTGCCGGCTGCTTCAAGAACGGCTTTGAGGTTGGTGAGCGCCTGGCGGGTTTGCGCCTTGATGCCGCCCTCAACCAGATCGCCGGTGGCGGGGTCCATACCCAGCTGACCAGCAGTGAAGACCAGATGTCCTGTGCTGACTCCGGCGGAGTAGGGTCCAATGGCGGCGGGCGCTTTTTCTGCGACGACAACTTTCTTTTGATGGCTCATGGAATACCTTTCTGGGAAAATTAGTGAAAAATCTTATAAAAATTATAACATTTTGGTCAGGGGATGGTGTAAAGCGGGGGTAAAAATCAAAAGTGAAATAAAAGAGGGTTAGCTTAAGTATTGGCTAACCCTTTATTGTTTTTGAGTGTGATTGCCTACTCAAACTTCAGCCGTTCCAGAATTTCCGCCAGGCAGCCATCGAAGATTTCCTGCATGATGGCAGGGTCCGCCTGGTAAGCGCCGCCATACATCCCGTCGCCATAAATCTTCCGGATGGCATCTTTACCGTGGATATAGTCGCCAGATTTGGGCACAGGTTTGGTCTCTTTGGGCATCTCGGACACGATGGTGAAGTCGAAGGCTTCTTCCCAATTGGCGTGCTGATTGATGAGGTCGTGTTCCTGGCTGATCTGTGTGACAATTGGCCGCGTCCACCAGGCATACCAGCGCATCATCAGATCCGGCAGCTCATTGGCTAATTCCACGAGATGATCCCGCACCGGGGTGTTGCCCCCGTGACCGTTGAGGATCAGCACTTTGCGGAACCCAGCGCCGTAGAGTGAGCGGAGGATGTCTTCGACCAGATCGAGATAAGTGTGCAGGCGCAGGCTGATCGTTCCGGGATAGGAGAGAAAGTAGGGTGAGCAGCCGAAATTGAGAGGCGGTGCAAGCAGCACACCGCTGGCTTCGCTGGCAGCCTCGGCCAGCTTTTTGGGAATTTTGGCATCCGTGAGCAGGCTCAGGTAGCCATGTTGTTCACATGCCCCCAGAACGAGCATTACCCGGTCGTCTTTTTTGAGATATGCCTCAACGCCCATCCAGTTGGTGTCTTCAAAACGCATGACGATTCTCCTTAATTATCAATAGAAAAGGCTGCCCGGAAATCGGCATAAGCATCAAAATATGAGAGGCCGAAGGTATCTTCAAAGGCTGTGGCCGATGAATATGAGCAGTAATCGAGCATGCTTTCCAGGCCAAATGTATCCACAAGGTACTTTGTGAACAGATAGGCTTCAGGATAGGTCAATGAATTGCCGGGATAAGCAAGATACTTATTTTCCTGGTTGGTATAGGCTGCGATGGACCAGGTGGCCATCCGGGGATATTCGATATCCAACAATGGGTTGGATAAAGCCACCACGGCCATTGCTTCATAGACCAATCCGTTATCAATGTCGTTCAAGGTTTCAGGATAATCAGATTTGGAGAGGTAATATTCCTGCATGGCAGTAAGGAAAAGAGCGTCATCCCCTGTCAGGTCATCGGCTGAGAGACTGAAATAATTATAAAAACCTAGATCCGGCACATTGGCCATTGTGAACATGTATTCCCCTAAACCGACACTCTTCCAGACCTGCGTCTCACCCTTGGGTTGTGGGAATAGGTAGAGTGTTGTCTCGTAGATCAAGTTCGATAGTGAGTAATTGGGGAAATAGAGACTGGCTTTTGACGGCTCTGAATAGGATCGTCCCAGGCTGCCATCGAAATAGAAATAGATGGGCGCTTCCCAGATCGGTTCGACTTGGGCGTAATAGCCTGGGGCTGCATCCTCGATATAGGCCATCACATTCTTCATCCCGGTATTAAAATTGGATAGCAGATACATCATGGGTGTGGGAGAATCGGCGAAATTATCAGAAAAAGAAAAGGTCCTGTTCGCCGAGGTGAAAACCATGGTGTAGTCCTCGGAAGATGAAAAATCCATCTCGTCTAGGAAGCCCAGGTCGTCCACGGGTTGGTAAGTGCCATTGACACCAATCGACTCCAGCCAGGCCTGGCTGTAATCGGTCTGTGAGATCGTTTGATAGAGCGCATCTGGTCCCTCTTTAGCGGCAATAAACTTGACCAGTGAGGACGCGGTATCCCGAGCAGTCTCGAGCGTGTTATGGTCAGTGTAGACCCCGAAGAAATATGAGGGGAAAAGGGAGAGCGTCCGATAGTTGGACTCGTCGCTGTAATATTCCTGGAGAGCATCGATATCGATTTCATCTCCAAAAACCGCGCCTTCCACACCGGCGAGTTTCCAGGGCAAGCTGAAGCCTGTATAGGCATTTACCAGGGCAGTTTGGTAATAACCCTTTTCCACATCCTTCACGGTGCAATAGATGGATGTGCCATCCAGCAGGACATCATCCACCAGCGACTCTTCCATCACGTAAATGTCGAGATGCTTGTCCGCCTGCAAAAGGGTGGAAAGGGCTGTGTAGTCCGCCAGTAGGAAGTCATAAAGTTCCTGACCCTTCTCCTTCTCAAAGATAGAATCCTGGATATGCAGGTCAAATTGGGCAGTTGATACTGTTTGAGTGGTAAATGCTTCTGGGATAACGTCATTGCCCGGATGTTCGCTGACCTGAAAATCCAGTTTTTGGCCTGAGCAGCCTACCTGAGATGCGAGAAGGAGTATACCGAGTAGCAGGATGATTATTTTGCGGGATTGTTTCAGCCCCATGTTTTTGCCTCTTCATTCTTTTCAGCGATGATCTAATGCCACAATTTTACACGAACCTGGATTTAGTGATGGTATTTCAATAATTTCAATCTTAAGTTAGCTTGATGGGGGCTTGTCTCGCCTAATACATAAAAAACAGAGGTGGTCGCTAGACCACCTCTGCTTATGCTTGTTGATGCATATGTGATGGGTTAGATCACAATGTTGACCAGCCGGCCGGGCACATAGATCACCTTGCGAGGGGTCTTGCCCTCCAGATAGGCAATCACGTTCTCGCTGGCCAGGGCAGCGGCTTTGGCGTCTTCTTCATTGACATCCACCGGCATCACAATGCGGTCACGCAGTTTGCCGTTCACCTGAACAATCAGGGTGATTTCGTCTTCTTCGGTGGCGGGCTCATCGACTTCGGGCCACAGTTGGGTGTGCACTGAGTAGTCATGCCCGGTCTTTTCCCAGAGTTCCTCAGCGATATGCGGAGTGATGGGAGCCATCATGCGTATGTAAATGCTCTCGGCTTCCTGCCAGGCTTCGCTGCCATATGCGCCATTAGCCTTGGCAGTGGTCATTTCATTTAGCAATTCCATCAGGCCGGAGACAATCGTGTTGAAATTGAAGGTCTCAAAATCGTACGTGACGGAGGCCAGGGTTTGGTGGACCTTGCGGCGCAGGACCATGAGGGTCTCCTTATCCGCTGTGTTGGCGTTATCCACCGGCTCGAGGAAGTTGTACCAAACCTTGCGCAGCCAACGGACACTGCCTTCGATGCCGCTGCTGTTCCAGGGGGCACCCAGTTCCCACCGGGCAAAGAACATCAGGTAGGCTCGGACGGTGTCAGCGCCATAATCGGCCACCAGGTCATCCGGGGAGATCACGTTGCCGCGGCTCTTGGACATTTTCTCGTTGTCCTCACCCAGCACCATACCCTGGTTGCGTAACTGCAGCATGGGCTCTTTGCCCTTGGTGATGCCCAGGTCACGGAGGGCCTTATGGAAGAAGCGGGTGTAGATCAGATGCATGGTGGCATGTTCGATCCCGCCGGTGTAGATATCGACAGGCATCCAATAATCATATTCCTTCGGATCGAAGGGGGCTTGATCATAGTTGGGGCTGAGGTAGCGCAGGTGGTACCAGGAGGAGCACATGAAGGTGTCCATGGTATCGGTTTCGCGTTCAGCCTTGCCGCCGCAGACCGGGCAGGTCGTGAAGCGCCAGGTTGGGTGCAGCTTCAGTGGGCTTTCACCGGTGGGCAGCCACTCGACATCCTCGGGCAATAATACAGGCAGATCCTCATCAGGCACAGGCACCGCGCCGCACTTCTCGCAGTGGATGATCGGGATCGGCGCACCCCAATAACGCTGGCGGGAGATCAGCCAGTCACGCAGGCGGTAGTTACAGCGCGCTTACCCACATTGCGTTCTTCAATATAAACAATTGCCTTATCGAAGGCTGATCACCGGGAGTACCGGTCAGCGGGCCGGAATTGACCATTGAGCCTTTGGCGGGAACCGCTTCAGTCATTTCTTCCACGAGGATCGGGTCCATGTCGTCCGGTTGGATGACAATGATGATAGGCAGGTCGTATTTACGGGCAAATTCAAAGTCGCGCTGGT
>LQAJ01000323.1_pt1 | contig 12175 bp, 15 predicted proteins | sample 1535811 | NCBI WGS metagenome assembly LQAJ01 (sample SAMN04331587, study PRJNA305678) | bioreactor metagenome | isolation source: bioreactor_6 inoculated with Wadden Sea sediment 2nd replicate of a... | place: Germany: Wadden Sea, Janssand Flat
CAGTCTTTTTTCTATTGTTCTTTATAAACGAAGGTCGTCTTTTTGCGTTCGCACGTGCCCGCGAAGCGCACCAAAAGTTCTAGAGGGTGTCGGGAACCTCTTTCAAGAGGTTCCCGACCCGTCGGAGACGCCCCCGCGGCGAGCGGTTATACCAGTCCGGACAGATCGTAGGTCGTGGTTTTTCTATCTCCACGTCCACGATTGTCCCGATTTCCAGTTCTTCCTCGGGCGGGGCGCTGACATAGGTCACGCCGTCCACTTCCGGAGCCTGGAACCATGTCCGCCCGACGTAGAGTCCCGGCCATTCGGGTGAGGGCTTTTCAATGAGTACGGGCAGTGTTTCTCCCACATATTCGCTGAGGATTTCCTCACTGATCCCGCCTTGCTGTTCCATGAGTGCGTCACGGCGGGCGATCTTTATTTCGTCGGGAACCTGATTGTCCATGGCGGCGGCAGGTGTGCCGTCTTCAGGCCAGTAGGGGAATACGCCGAGATGGTGGAAGCGCGTTTTTTCGGCAAAGCGCATGAGCGTTTCGAAATGTTCGTCGGTTTCACCGGGGTAGCCTACGATGAAGGTGGTGCGCAGGGCTGCTTCGGGAAAGAATTTCCGGACACGTTCAATGACTCTTTCCGGGTTGCGGGCAAAAGGCCGTCCCATGGAGGAGAGCACTTCCGGGTGTGCGTGCTGGAGCGGGATGTCGAAGTAGGGCAGGAACGGTTTTCCCGTATCGCGCAGGAAGGCGAGAAGATTTTCGGTCAGTCCTGCCGGGTAGAGGTACATGATGCGGAGCCATTGAAGCGATGACAGTCCGGCCAGACCGGTGATGAGCTGTTGCAGATTGTCGCCGCTGTCGAGATCCGAACCGTAGGCGGTGGAATCCTGCCCCACGACGATGATTTCCGGCACGGCTTCGGCAAGGTCTGCGGCCTCGGCCACCAGCTCATCCACATGCCAGCTTTTGTGCGGGCCGCGAATCGAGGGGATGGTGCAGAAACGGCAGTTGTGGGAGCAGCCTTCGCTGATCTTGAGGTAGGCAAAAGCCGGGGAAGTGGACAGGCGGCGCGGAGTGGTTTCGTCAACCGGAGCGGACAGGGCTTTGGCAGCCATGGCGGGCCAGAGTTCAATTTCCTCGGTGTTCAGCCAGAGGTCCACCTCGGGCATTTCGTCCTTGAGGTCCTGCCCGAATCGACTGACCAGACAGCCCGCCACTGCGATGAGCGGTTTGTGTCCTGTCTCCTCTGCGGCCTCTTCGGCGTCTCGTATGGCATCAAGGATCACGGCAACGGATTCTTCAATGGCGGGTTCAATGAATCCGCAGGTGTTGATGAGCGCGAGATCCGCCTCTGCCACTGAATCAGTGGCTACCATGCCCGTGCCGAGTGTGCCGAGCAGTCTTTCTGTATCCACGAGATTTTTAGGGCAGCCCAGACTGACTGTATGGACTTTTATAACGGATTCAGTTGCTTGGCTCATGTCATTTCCTTTGAAATGGTTGTCTAAATGTATTAATGTCTAAAGACGCCTCTCTCTCGTGAGGAGATTTAGAGAGTGCAACAAGTTCGGACAGGAGGTCAACGTTGGCTGCACAATTCAACGACGACATGCGTTACGTCATCGGTGTGATAGGCGACATACCGGCCCTACTCGCATTCTGGCAGATGTTCAAGGACCAGAGCAACGATCAGGTCCTCAAGGAAATCGGGGTCGTGGCCGCGGCTTTGCCCGGTGAGACGGTTCTGCCCGAAACGCATGACTCCGGTCAGCTTATTCCGACCTATGCCGGATATCGGTCCATGCTTGAGAATCATCCGGAAATCAACATGGTGATCGAGGCCACGGGGCGTACCGCACTTGTTCACGAATTGCGTAACTACCTGCCTGCAAGTGTGACTCTTGTGGAGCGCAATGCCGCGAATTTCTTTATCAACCTTCTGACCTCAGATAAAATATGGGTGGCCTGCAAGGTCGATCTTCTTCATACCCAGAATATGCTCAAGACCATCATTGATCAGATGGATCAGGAAATTCTGTTTCTTGATGGGCGGGGAACTATTTTGGATCTGAACAAGACCGCGCTCGACCATGCCGGGAGGTCAAAGAAGGCGCTTTTAGGCATGGCGTATCGTGATATTTTTCTGGATAGCGGCAAGGCGGAGAATGGATATGCAAGCGATCCGCTTGTTGAGACCGTCGAAACCAATGCCCCGGCAGAGACCGTAACCAACATGGTCGATGAGCGCGGGCGCATGCAGTATTATCGGGTATATACGTTCCCGGTTTTTGATGAAGACGAATCCGTTAATCATGTTGTCGCTCTCAGGCGTAACATCACCCAGCGGACATCCATAGAACAGCGGTTGCAGCAGGCCGAAAAGCTCGCGTCCATCGGTGAACTCTCCACTTACATGGCGCATGAAATCAGGAATCCGCTGTTCACCATCAGCGGCTTTGCCAATTCGCTCATGCGGGTCGAGGGACTTGATGAAAAGGCGCGTGAAAAGCTTTCCATTATTCTCGATGAATCCAGAAGGCTCGATGAAATTCTGAAGAGTCTTATGAATTTCACCCGGCCGACGGAAGCCGAGGTGGCAGAGGTGGATCTCAATGCGCTGGTGACGGCCACGATGGACGTCATGATTCTGCCCTGCACCAATCAGGGGGTGGAATGTACTGTCGATCTTGATGAGGCCGTGGCCCGGGTGCATGCCAATCCCGATCTTATCAAGCAGTGCCTTATCAATCTGGTGAAAAATTCTCTTGAGGCCATGGAAGATGGCGGAAATCTTTTTGTCACCACCGGCATGAATCGAGATTTTGCCCTGCTTTCCGTCGAGGATACCGGCGTGGGCATTCCGCTTGAAATTCGGGACAAGGTGTTCAGTCCGTTCTTTTCCACCAAGGGGAAAGGGCTCTGGGCTCGGCCTTGCCCAGACTCACAAGATTCTCGATGAGATCGGCGGCGATATCGAGCTCGTTAGTCGTGAGGGCATCGGCACCAAGATCACTTTATATCTGCCGCCTATTCTCGCGGTTGCGGAACCCGAAGAGACCGAGTAACAAAGTCCCCCTCAACAAACACACCTGAGGGGGATTTTTTCTTATGGATACCATCGTGCTCGCCACCAACAACAAAGGCAAGATCAGGGAGCTTTCCGTCATGCTCGAACCGTTCGGCCTGACAGTGAAGCCGCTGTCCGATTTTCCCGAGATCGGGGACATCCCCGAAACCGGTGATACCTTTCTTGAAAATGCCTTTATCAAGGCGCGTACCGTGGCTGAGATAACCGGCCTTGTCACCGTGGCCGATGATTCAGGCATTGAAATCGATGCGCTTGAGGGACGTCCCGGCGTGTATTCCGCCAGGTACGCAGGCGAACACTGCGACGATCATGACAACAATGAGAAGATGCTCGCGGAAATGAAGGATGTGCCTGACGAAAAACGTACAGGTCGCTACCGTTGCGTCATGGCAGCGGTCGCTCTCAATGGTACGGAAATCCATACCGATGGAGCCTATGACATCCGTGTTGCCCACGGCTACAAGGGGGCAGGCGGATTCGGGTACGATGTGATCGTCATTGATCCCGAACTGGGCTGTCATGTGGCCGAACTCGACAGCGAAGTGAAGAACAAACGCTCGCATCGCGGTAAGGCCATGCAGAAACTCCTCAAGCTCTGGCCTGATTTTTGGGATAAGGCGAACGCCTAAGGGAATGTTCCCGACGGTCTGAGTCTTTGCTGAAAAGCCCTTGGGGTTCTCCTGATTTTTTGGGCGCGGATGTGCGAAAACGGAAGGGGGATAATATGCTCAGGATGTTTGTTGGTATTCCTGTTTCTGACGACTACAAAAACCGGCTTGACTCCGTGGTTGAAACGCTTGGCGGGCAGGTGCGTTCACGAGTGCGCTGGACCCGGCCGGGGAATTGGCATGTGTCACTGCAGTTTCTCGGTTCGGTCGAGGAAGAGGCCGTTGCCGATGTCCGGTCAGCGTTGCGGGAGATTGATTTTTCGCCATTTGTCATGCGTGCCGGTGATATCGGCTGTTTTCCTGATATGCAGAAACCCCGCGTGATGTGGGTCGGCATGAATGAGGGAAATGACGAGTGTGCCCGACTTTCCGAGGCTGTGAAGGATGTCATGGAGCCGTTCGGTTTCAAGCGGGGGACGCAATCGTTCATGGCGCACCTGACCCTTGGGCGCGTGAAGCGGCCGGAGCCGGATGATTTCGACTCGGCGTTCGCAAAGGTCTCGCAGGAGTGGCCTGAACTCAGGGTGGACAAATTTATTCTTTGGAAAAGTGACCTGACCCCGGACGGTCCTGTTTATACTGTGGTGGAAGAATTCCCTTTGGGAGCAGAGAGCGCGTAGATAATGGATATGGCACGTATCAGACTCACACTCGCCTATGACGGCACTGATTTTTCAGGCTGGCAGTTACAGCCGCGTGACCGGACTGTGCAGGGCGAACTGGAAGCCGCGCTCGGTGAGATCCTCGGAAAAGCTCCCCGTGTGCATGGTTCCGGACGGACCGATGCCGGGGTGCATGCCATGGGACAGGTCTGCCATTTCGACTGCGCGGCCGATCGTGCGGCTATTCCATGGCGGCGGGCGTTGAATGCACTGCTTCCAAAAGACGTGCGGGTTCTGGATGTGCTGTTGTTTCGAATGAATTTCATTCCCGGTATTCGGCTGCTGCCAAAACATACGAATACGTGCTCTGGCATGAACGGGAATTCTGCCTGCCGCAGCGCCGCCGGTTTACGTGGAGTTGTGGTCCTGTGGATTTTGATGCCATGGATGCCGCTGCTCGGGAATTCATGGGGGAACATGATTTTGCGGCTTTCCAGAATGTGGGGACGCCGGTGAAATCCACGGTGCGGACAATTACGGATATTTCACGGCATCCCGGTCCCACGGGATTCGAAACGTCCTGGCGGTTCAGCGCAGACGGTTTCCTGAAGCAGATGGTCCGCAACCTGATGGGATGTCTGGTGGCCTGCGGGCGCGGCAAGTTGTCGCCGCAGGAGGCGGCTGCCATTATTGAAGGCGCGGATCGCAGTGTCGCTCCGGCCACGGCTCCGCCGCAGGGGTTGTCTCTCCTCACCGTGGTTTATCCTGATTTCGATTGATTCTTTTTATTTCCAGCCAGTTGAATTGTCGTTTTCCTTTTCGGGGGAAGCTTGAATAAAGATGTATTCCTCAATTGGTATAAAACGTCCGGTCTGTGAAAAGACCGGGCGTTTTCTGCGTTATGTGTTCTCCTTGCAACAATGTATGGAATATAATTGTTGGAAAACATTTCATCCCATATGCTACCTTTTAATGCGGAGTGTCTTTTGAGGGGTTTTATGTTTTGTTTTTATCGGAGGGGATATGAATTACAAGAACTTGAGTTTAAGAAATAAGATTCTTTTACCTGTTAATCTGGTGGTCGTCATTGTTCTGACTGCAATGTTGACCATCCTTGTTTCGAAAGTGCAGACGATTTCCGAAAACGGCGCGTTTCAGACGGCGGAAGAAGTAGCCTACCGTTACGGCTCGGAAGCCAAGGGACGGCTTGATTACCAGATGGGCGTGGCGCGGTCGCTTGCCGAGTCCGTCGGCGGGTTGATGGCGTCCGGGGATACTCCTTCACGGGAAGTGTTCATCAAAATGGTCAGGACGATTCAGAAAGCCAATCCCGGTTTGGACGGTGTCTGGTTCGGCATCAGGCCCGGTGCATTTGATGGTCGCGATGCCGAGTACAAGGGCATGGCAGGCATGGATGAAGCGACCGGAGCTTTTACGCCGTATTGGAATGTGCGTACTTCCGAAGTGACTCAACTGGGTGATCCTTTTGTGGACAAGCCCGGTAATGCATATTTTCAGATTCCCTTGAAGACCGGCAGGGAATACATGACGGAGCCGACAGTTTATCAGTTGCAGGGACAGGATGTTATGCTTGTCAGTGCCAGTGCGCCCATCCGGGTCAATGGACAGATCGTCGGTGTGGCGGGCTGTGACATGAGCATGGGCGACCTTGCAAAGATTACTGACGGCATCAAACTTTTCGGAACCGGCTATGCGGCCATCGTGACTGACTCGGGATTTCTGGTGACCCATCCGAACAAGGATTTTGTCGGCAAGAATCTCGGTGATGTGGTTGATGGTGAATATGCTGACAAGGTCAAGGGAGCGGCAAAGAACAACCAGCCTTACAGCGCGGTGCGTACTTCCACCAATACCGGTGAAAAAGTGTATATGATGACCGTGCCTTTCGCGATCGGCAATTCGGGTATCAACTGGACCATTTCCGTGGCAGCGCCACTGAGTGTCATTTTGGCCGAGTCGCAAACCATCCTGTATCTTTCCATCGGTCTCGGCCTCGCAGCCCTGTTGATTCTCGGGTTGATCGTCTTTTTCCTCGCTCGGGTCATCGTTGCTCCGGTACAGACCGGTGCGGCCTTTGCGGGTGAGGTGGCACAGGGTAATCTGACCGCCACCATTGATATTGATCAGAAAGATGAGATCGGCATGCTGGCTGCGAATCTTCGTAACATGGGACAAAAGCTGCTGGCTGTCGTGGGCGATGTCCGGGCCACCGTGTCCAATGTGAACAATGGCGCGCAGGAGTTGTCGTCCACTGCCGAATCCTTGGCGCAGGGTTCCACGGAACAGGCCGCCAATGTGGAAGAGGTTTCATCTTCCATGGAGCAGATGGTTTCCAACATCAGCCAGAATGCTGAGAATGCTCGTGAAACCGAGAAGATAGCACTTCAGTCCGCGGCAAACGCAGAGAAGGGCGGGGCCGCGGTTGCCAAGACCGTGGATGCCATGCGCGAAATCGCCGAGAAGATATCCATTGTCGAGGAAATAGCGCGGCAGACCAACCTGCTGGCCCTCAACGCCGCCATTGAAGCGGCCCGTGCGGGTGAACACGGCAAGGGCTTTGCCGTTGTCGCGGCAGAAGTCCGCAAGTTGGCCGAACGTTCTGGTGGAGCCGCTGCCGAGATCAGCGAGCTTCCGCATCCAGCGTGGCCGTGGCCGAAGAAGCAGGCGAAATGCTCGGCCAGATGACGCCGGACATCAAGCACACCGCGGAATTGATTCAGGAAATATCCGCAGCCAGCGACGAGCAGCAGGCCGGTGCCGAATCCGTGAATCAGGCCATCCACCAACTGGATCAGGTCATCCAGCAGACGGCAGCCGCTTCCGAAGAGATGTCTTCCACCGCACAGCAGTTGACGTCGCAGGCCGCACACTTGAACAGCACAGTGGCCTTCTTCAACATCGGCGCGGCTGGCGGTGTTCCGGTATCGCGAGTCGTTGCGAAACGGCCTCAGCCTCAGGCGCTTGCTCAGGCTCCGGCCAAGGCTCGACCGGCTGCCCCGGCTCCGGCAGCCGCACCTGCCGCCCCGAGCGGCAAGGGGCTTGATATCGACATGAGCGACGACGAGTTCGAAAAGTTCTAGAAAACCAAAATGAAAAAGGCCGGACTTTGTGAGAAGTCCGGCCTTTTTTTATGTGCTCTGTTTCAGAGACGGTTGTTTCGTCATCCTTTTGCTTTTGGCTGAGCTTGACTGTTTGCAATTCAGTGAATAGCCCTTGCTGTCAACGAAATTTCAGTCAAGACTGTGTGGATAGTCTTTTATGATTTTTTGGAGGATATTATGAAGCGCATACCACTACATATAGAAATTAGCGAAGAGAATCCCGCGTATCTGTGGGCTAAAAAACAATCTGATTCCGTCAATGCCATGGGGCATATAGGAACACATCTTGACTGCTACACCAAAGTCCCCGTCTATAATGCATACAAACTGGATGTTGCCGTTTTTGACTGTCGAGATTTGATGCCCGAGGCAAGGATTTTGATCAGCACCCTCTTCAGGGCAAGGCCGTTCTTTTATTTACGGACACCCTGAATACAAAGGGATATGGCGGGACTGACTACGGAGCGGCAAATACATTTTTTACGCAGGACGCGTTGGATGCGCTGCTCCGACAAAGCCCTGCTTTTATCCTCATAGATGGGTGCGGCATCGGCAATCATGGAGAGGAACACCAGCGGTTTGACAAGCAATGCGAGATGAATGGATGTTTTGTGATTGAAAATGTTCTGCTTACTGAGGATGTAGTCCGTACCGTAAAAAAAATTGACATACGAATAGATTTGGAAACGCCTTCCACGGGTAAACGGTGCGATGTATTCGCTCTTTGCGGTCAATAGGAAACTGAAAATTGTGTCTTTGCAGCGTTAGTCGGAAGAGGGCGCTGCTACCCCAACCACTTCACCCACAGCTTGCGGGTTCTTGGTCCGTCGAATTCGCAGAAATAGATTTTCTGCCATGTGCCGAGCTGGATGTTCCCGCCTTCGACAATGACCATCTGTTCGCAGCCGAACATGCTTGATTTGATGTGCGCGTCGGAATTGCCTTCGGCGTGATGATAATCGCCGGTGTGCGGCACGAGTTTCCGCATGTTCACGAGGATGTCGCGCACCACGTCCGGGTCCGCGCCTTCGTTGATGGTGACGGCCCCGGTTGTGTGCGGGCAGTAGAGCAGAAGCGCGCCGTCGGACCAACCCTTTTCATTGATGAGGCCACGCACCGCGCCGGTGATGTCGAGCATTTCTTCATGGTCGTGTGTGCGGATCTGCAAGGTCTCCATGGTGTCCTCCTGCCGTTTGTTTTCTATTTTCGATACATGTGCTTGAAATTGTCGTCGTAGAGCAGTGATTTTGCCGTGCCTGCGTCTTCCGTGCCCTGACCCGGCAGGATCAGGAAAACGGTTTGGCGCGTGAAGTCGTTTTCACGGGCGGTGTCGGCAAGATGCCCAAGGTCCGTGGCGACCACCTTCTCTTGAGGCCAGCCCACGCGGTATGCTTCCATGACCAGTGTGGAGGGGGCGAGGCCGCCCGCCAGCAGTTCGGACTGGATGCCTTCGGGGTCGCCCGCTGACAGGTAGATGCACATGGCGGAGCCGTGCGCGGCGAGATCGCGCAGGTGTTCGTCGTTCGGCACCGGCGTTTTTCCGGCAAGGCGGGTGAAAATGAGCGTCTGGGTCACTTCCGGCACGGTAAAGGAACGGCATGATGCTGCGGCTGCGGCGAACCCGGCGGTGACGCCCGGTATCACTTCATATGCAACGCTGTCGCGATCAAGCAGTTCCATCTGTTCCCGGATTGCGCCGTACAGGGACGGATCGCCGGTGTGGACACGGGCGACCATGCCGTCTTTGCGGATGGTTTCCATCATCACGGCATGCGTTTCTTCGAGATTGAGCGGGGCGGAATCCTCCACGCGGGCACCGTCTTTGGCGCATTGGTACGATGGATTTCGGGACCAGTGAACCGGCGTAGAGCACGAGATCGGCCTCGCGGATGAGGCGCTGTCCCTTGACCGTGACCAGTTCCGGGTCGCCCGGACCGGCTCCGATGAAATACACTTTGCCCATTACAGAACCTTGTTCAGGAATGCCGGATTGTCGCGCAGGCCGTTGACAGCGATGAGCGCGCAGGCTTCGGCGTCGGAACCGGCGTGGTGATGGTCCAGTTCGATGCCGAGATATTCACAGACCGACGGCAGTTTGTTGGACCTCAGTTCCCATGTCTTGCGGGAGAGTTGCACTGTGCACAGGAACGGTTGCTCCGGTGCGTCCCAGCCCGATTCCTTGCAGCAGGTATGCAGCACGGATTTGTCGAACGGCGCGTTGTGGGCCACGATGAAGTCCGCGCCCTTGAACAGCGGCTCCAGTTCCGGCCACAGGTCGCCGAATGCGGGTTCGTCACAGACGTCTTCCCAGTGCAGGCCGTGGACGCGGACGCAGAACGGATTGAATTTTTTTCTGGGCGGACGAATGAGACGGTAATCCCGGTCCACTATTTCCCCTTTATCCACCACCACGATGCCTACGGCGCAGGCGGAATCCCGTTTGGGGTCGGCGGTTTCGAAATCAATGGCTACGAATCGGGTGTTTTCTATGGTTGGAGACATGAATATCCTTGTCGTTTTCTATGAAAGTCGGCTTATGGCTTTTCGGCCCACAGTATGAAGACCGGGTTCTGGGCTTTGAAGCGCAGGTCTCCGGCCAGTGAATCCGTGGCAGATGCCTGCAATTGCGTCACACCGAAATGCCATCCAATGGATTGGAAATGGGCCTTGGCGGTATGCAGTGTGTCGAGCAGAATGCAATGAGCCACGATACGGCCGCGCGGTTTGAGGCGGTCGCATGCCAGTTTGAGCAGGGAAGTGTCCTCGTTAGACGGTCCGCCCAGTCCTCCGCCGATGAATATGCGGTCCGGTTCCGGGAGGTCGTGAAGGCTGTCGGGCATTACGCCGAAGACGGTCTCCACGAGCCATGCGCCGGTGCGGCGGATGTTCTCGCGAATCATGGCGGCGCGTGTCTTGTGGCGTTCCACTGCGAAGACGCGACCCCGTCGGGCCAGATGGGAGGCCTCGATGGAGACGGAGCCGCAGCCCGCTCCGAGGTCCCATACCGTGGAGGACGGCTCCACGTTCAGGTGCGCCAGTCCTGCCGCACGCACGGGCAGTTTGGTTATGAGATTCTTTTGGTGCAGATAGAAATGATCCGGAATGCCGAGTGTCAGCTGGATTTCCGGCGGATACTGCCTTTCCAGAATGACGAGGTTGAGGTCGGCGAATTCCATGCCCCATGGTTTCGGGCAGAGCCAGCGGGCGGATTTTTTCATCGGGCGTCCCAAGGTCTTCAAGTACGGTCATGGAGAAACAGTCGGCACCGCGTTCAAGCAGGGCACGCGCCACTTCCGCAGGGGTGTTGGTCGCATCGGTAAACACGGCGATGAGATCGGCGCGGACCAGAGCCGCATAGAGCGGCGAAAAATCCGTACGTCCGTGCAAGGAGACAAAGTCCATCTTCTGCCACGGCAGCCCCAGACGCGAGGCCGCCACCTGCATGGTGGACGTGCTCGGTTCGAAAATCAGGTTTTCCCGCCCGAGTTCTTCGGTCAGCCGTTTGCCGATACCGAAGAAGAGCGGGTCGCCGTCCGCGAGGATAACGACTTTTTTCTTCTTAAATGCCATGTCTTCAATTTTCTTGAAGATCGGTCCGAGCGGGCCGGAGATCGGGAGTCGTTCGGCATGAGCGCGGAGCAGGCTGTCCGGGCAGGATGCGAGCAGGCGTTTCCCGCCGACAACCATATCGGCATTGGCGAGAGCGTTTTTGGCAAAGGGGGTGATATCAAGTGAACCGGGTGCCAGCCCGATGACCTGAACGGGTTCCATGTTCGGCATGGCAGGTAATGTAAACAAAAGAGGCGTCGGGGGAAAGGGGAATCGGGGACAGATATGAGATCACATATTGTTTTCCCGGATGCGAAAATGTGGTATGGGTCAAGGAAACTTGAAAATGGGTTGTTTGTTCTACGATTTCAGCAAGGAGGATGCATGCAGTTCTTTCTCGATACGGCCAATCTCGACCAGATGCTCGAAGTAAAAGAGCTTGGATTACTCGACGGCGTGACCACCAATCCTACGTTGATGTCCCGTGAGGGAGGCGATTGGCGGAAACAGGCCGAGAAAATATGTGATCTGGTAGACGGGCCGGTCAGTCTTGAAGTCATAGCTACTACGTATGAGGAGATGGTTAAGGAAGCCAAGGATCTGGTTTCTTTTGGCGAGAATGTGGTGGTCAAGATTCCCATGATCGCTGAGGGACTCAAAGCGTTGCGCGAGTTGCGGGAGCGCGGCATCAGGACGAATGTGACGCTGGTGTTTTCTCCGGCGCAGGCTCTGCTCGCAGCCAAGCTCGGTGCGGCCTATGTGTCTCCTTTTGTGGGGCGGCTTGACGGATTGACGCATAGCGGCATGGAAGGCGTGGATCAAATGCGCACTATCTTTGACAACTACGGGTTCGAGACCAAAATCCTCGTGGCCAGCGTGCGGCATCCCATGCATGTTCTGGAATCAGGGTTGATTGGAGCGGATGTCATTACATTACCATATGCGACGATCATGCAGTTGATGAAGCATCCTCTCACGGATAACGGTTTGGCTGCGTTTTTGGCGGATTGGGAGGCTTTTCAGGGGGAGTAGTTTTTTTGGGAGGAAGAAAAAGGAAGGGCCGCTTGAAGAAGGGCGGCCTTTTTTTGTTTTTAAAGGAGAGACAGAAGCAAAAGGCGAAAATGCACAAATCCAGTCGCTGACGCTCCTTCCA
>LQAJ01000324.1_pt1 | contig 12146 bp, 14 predicted proteins | sample 1535811 | NCBI WGS metagenome assembly LQAJ01 (sample SAMN04331587, study PRJNA305678) | bioreactor metagenome | isolation source: bioreactor_6 inoculated with Wadden Sea sediment 2nd replicate of a... | place: Germany: Wadden Sea, Janssand Flat
ATGAAATGGCTCGGTCTGGAGCATGACGGTGAGATCGTCTTCCAGTCCACGCGTGCGGACCGTCCATAATGAAGTGATCGATCAGCTGATCGAAAGCGGCCATGCATATTACTGTCAGTGTTCCAAAGAGGACGTTGACGCCATGCGCGAGAAAGCCATGAAGGAAGGCCGCAAACCGAAGTACGACGGAACATGCCGTGAAAAGGGGCTGACTACCGGGGTGGTCCGGTTCAAGACGCCGCAGGACGGTGTGACGGCATTCAAGGACTTGGTGAAAGGACCTATCGCTGTGGAGAACACAGAGATGGACGACATGATCCTGCGCCGCACGGACGGTTCTCCGACGTACAATCTGGCCGTGGTTGTCGATGATCATGACATGGGCGTGAACCATGTGCTGCGTGGCGACGATCATGTGAACAACACCCCTCGCAGATTCTGATCTACCGGGCCATGGGTTGGGATGTTCCTGAATTCGGTCATGTTCCGATGATTCTGGGACCGGACAAGAAAAAGCTTTCCAAACGCCACGGCGCACTGTCCGTGATGGAATACGAGAAGATGGGCTACCTGCCCGAGGCCGTGTGCAACTATCTGGCACGGCTCGGCTGGTCGCACGGCGATCAGGAGCTGTTCACCATGGAAGAGATGGTGAAGCTGTTCTCCACGGATCATCTCGGCAATTCCCCGTCCGTATTCGACCTGACGAAATTCGAGTGGGTGAACGGCCAGTACATGCAGAAGGCTGATCCCGAGATCCTTGCCGACCTGCTGATGGATTTCCTGACCCGCGAAGTGGGCGAGGAAGAGGCCGCGAACGTGGACCGCAAGATGTTCGTGAACGTCGCTCCGCTTTTGCAGCCGCGTGCCAAGTCCATCGTGGATATGCTGGAGCAGTCGCGTCCGTTCATTGTCCCGGCAAACTTCCTGCCGTACGATGAGAAGGCCGTGAAAAGTTCCTGACTGACGAGACCAAGCCGCTGCTTGAGGAAATCGCCGGACGCATCGAGGCGCTTGGTGAATTCACCGACAAGGGCCTTGAGGACGTGCACCGCCAGTTCCTTGAGGACAAGGACATCAAGTTCAAGGTCATTGCACAGCCCATTCGCGTGGCAATCATGGGCAAGACGCAGTCTCCGGGCCTGTTTGAGACCATGATGGTTCTCGGCAGGGACGAGACTCTGGCCCGCATGCGACGTGCTGTCGAATTGTAGCCGCAGCCGCAAATACAATAAACGAAAAGCCCGCTGGAACCATTCCGGCGGGCTTTTTTGTGCATGGGGGTGGAGCCGGGACTGAAGTCGGCTCCACCCCGCCACATAAGGGGAGGTGTCGATGAAACTGCTATTTCAACTGGTCTTTCATACTCTGGAATGTATCTTTATCGATTTCGCCTGAGGCGTATCGTTGTTTCAGAATGTCGTCTGCCGAAGGGGAAGCGGGTGAAGTCGCAGTATCCCTTTTGAGAAGCCGGACGGTGAAATATATGATCAGGCCGATGACGAGAAGCTGGATGATTCCGCCGAAATGAAATCCCATTCCTCCGAACCAGCTCTGGCCGCCATGCCATAATCCCGGTCCGCCGCACCAACTGGCTGATGTCGTGAGTAAGCTCATGTAATTGTCTCCTGCTTTTCGGACTGATAAAGCAGGGAGCGTGCCAAACTATAATCTCAATGAATACAGTGCGTTGATAAAAATCAAGGTGTGCTGATATGTGCAGATGTGCAAAGGACTGCGTGCAGTCGGTGTTGCGGATTGCACTTTGGGAAATGTTTTATTGAAGTTTCCCGGCAGGATTGTGCAGGTGAATTCCTGCTCGATGCTATTTTACCGGCAGTTCAATGATGAAGGTCGCTCCGTGTCCGAGAACGGATTCGACCCAGATGGAGCCGTTGTGGTGGGCGACTATTTCACGGCAGATGGCGAGGCCGAGGCCCGCGCCGTGGGGTTTGTCTCCTGCCGGGTCATTGTGGCCGATCTGGTGGAAGCGTTCGAAGATGCGTTCTTGTTCTTCGGGAGCGATCCCCGGCCCGGTGTCAGCAATTTCGAAGCGGACGACTTCTGTGAAGGGGGAGTAAATTTTGAGAGTTACGACTCCCTCAGAGGTGAACTTGGCCGCATTGGTGAGCAGGTTGAGCAGCACCTGGAGCATCTTGTCGCCGTCAATGACAAGGCTGGGTAGATCGTCGGCAACATCGCTGACAAGGGAAAGGGCCGGATTGTTGCCGAACTGTCCGCTGACGGCGTCGAGGGCCCGTTTGGCAAGCTCGTTCGGGGTGATTTTTTCTTTACGCCATTCGGTGTAGCCCATTTCGATCTTGTTGAGATCGAGAACATCGTTGATGAGCCGGGTGAGGCGGTCGCCTTCGTGGATCAGGATGTTCAGGTTTTCAACGATCTGGGAGCCCTTGGTCAGGAGTTTGTGGTTGTCCTTTGCAAGCGGCCAATAGTGTTTGGAGAAGTTTTTGAGAATGAGCTTGGAGAAGCCGAGCAGGGATGTGAGTGGCGTGCGCAGTTCATGGGAAACGGACGAGACAAGCGCAGACTTGATTTGATCGAGTTCAGTGAGACGAAGGTTGGCGCTCTCCAGTTCTTCCTTGGATTGCAGCAGACGGGTTTCCAAGTCTTTGTGCTCGGTCATGTCGCGCACCAGCCATATGCAGTCCTGCCGTCCATCCGTATAATTGATGGGGGCTAAACGGGCTTCGAACCAGCGTGTTCCGATGGGAATAGTCAGTTCGTATTCAATGGATTGGACCGTGCGGGTTTCCAGTGTGGTTTGGATTGCCGTGAGAAATGAGTTTGCTACATCTTCCGGGAGGTTCTCGTGCAGCAGGGAACCTTTCAGTGCCGCGGTGTCCGCAGCCAGAAGGTTTGTTTGTGAAGTGTATATTTCCTGATATCGGCCATCCTTGTCGAGAACGAGCAGCAGGTCTGGCATAGCCTGGATCAGTGCGTTGAGTTGCTGTTCATTGCGGCTGATCGATTCGTTGGCATTTTCAAGTTCCGCGATCTGGCGGGCGATGGAATCCCGCATGTTGGAAAAACTGTCGGCAAGGCGGCCGATCTCGTCCTGACGGTCAATGGATATTTCAACGTCAAGCTTGCCTTTTTGCAGGGCGTCGGCATTTTTTTGTGAGCTTGCTCAGCGGGGCTGTGACGTGTCGGCGGGAGTAGCCGATGATGGCGAGTGAGGTCAGTATGATGCAGAAGGCCGAACCGAGAATGAACAGAAGGGTTATGCGGAGCTTGGCATTCCGGGCGTTGTTGACTCCCGCTTTGATGTAGACATGAAAAAAAGGCTCGGCTCCTTCGAATGCGCTTAGCGGGGTGATCGAAATGATGACCGGACGTCCAGCTTCAGTCGTTCGGATGAGCTTTTGTGAATTGTTGGCAAAGAGGGAGGAGTCTACATTGGGAATGTCGTCAATGGATTTGTCCACATGGTCGGGATCGGAAGCGAAGTAAATGTGTCCGTCTTCACCAACGATCAGGCCTTCGAGAAATTCATCCCCCAGAATATCGGCCATGGCGTCGGTATCTGCCACGGTTTCATATCTGAGTACGCGGCGATTCATGAGTTCGCCCGGGAGTCGTATGCTGGATTCGAGGTATTCGTCGATCTGATGTGAAAAGAGTTCTGTGTAGAAAAGCCCCAGCGATGTGAGAACAAGGAATTCCACAAGGAAAACGACAGCGCTGATTTTGAGTATGAGGCTTTTCTTGAAAGAGAACATGTTCGGGCTCCAGCCAACAGGGTGTTCAGTGTCTTCTGTGAAGATGCTTTTGTTTTGTGGTTATGTCCAGCCATGACATCATGGCGTCGAACGGCATTATTTGAGTAGATGATGCCATAACCTGCTGAGAAAAGGAATGTATTTCAAGAAGAGGCGGAGCGGAAAAGAAAAAACGAAAAAAGCTGCCGCCGAATATATCGGCGGCAGCAATACGTCAGAGACGAAATGTAAAACCGGAGCTTATGCTTCGGGTTTCTTGCTGGCTACGGGCTTGGTGACAGCGCCGTTGCGGATGCAGCGGGTACAGGCTTTGATGCTGACAACCTGACCGGATTCGAGCTGATGGCGAACCTTCTGCAGATTGGGCATGAAGCGGCGTTTTGTCTTGATATGGGAGTGGCTGACGTTGTTGCCCGACTGGGGCCCCTTACCACATATATCGCAAACTTGGGACATGGCGACCTCCTCGCGTATTCTCGTTGAAGAGAATAATGTCTTTTTTAAATTTTTTCCGCCACGAAAAAGAGTGATCTCTCGTCAGCGGGAGTGATTCATTACCGAGCCTTTGGGTAAATGGCAAGGGTTTTTTTCTTGACAAGAGAAAAAGTTCCCATATAGAGAGCTTCGGTTGCCCGAAGACCCCTCATGGTTTTCGGCGGAGTATATTATGATTGAATTGTGGATGCCCATAAGTGAAATTCCTGCGGACGGCAGGGAATACACCTTCGACGATCAGGCCTTGTGGCATGATGGTTGGAAGGAGTTTTCTGTTGCTGTTGAGCCGAGTGAGAATCTTGTCGCCGAAGTGATGATTCTTCCGCAGGGCGATGACGGCGCATTGGTACGTGGCACGCTCAAGGGAGCTGTCTCCATGCCGTGTGATCGTTGCACAGCCAGTTTTGTATTCAAGATCGATGAGACGTTCGATGCGTTCGAGCAGCTCCCGGATGGAGAATACGACGAGGAACCCCGCGTCCGTATGGAAAGCGGTGAGCTCCAGTTGAACATCGGCGCTGTGCTGTGGGAAGAATTCGCTCTGGCTTTGCCGGTCAAGCCCCTGTGTTCCGAAGATTGCAAGGGCATGTGTCCCGGATGCGGCAAGGATCTCAATGAAGGTCCCTGCGAATGCGACCGGGATGAGGGTGACGAAAGGCTTGCGGTTTTCCGCAATTTGAAGATAAAGTAACGGGCTCGGCAGGCGGATTTTTCGTTTCCCGCGCTTCGAGCTTATAAGATTACAAATTAAAGAGGTATACATCATGGCAGTTCCCAAAAAGAAAACTTCCAAGTCCCGCAAGGGCATGCGTCGCTCCCACGATCACGTGGCTGTTCCCAATGTCGTTTACTGCGAGTGCGGTGAACCCAATCTTCCTCATCGTGTCTGCGCTGTCTGCGGTTCCTACAAGGGGCGTCAGGTTGTCAGCGGCGACGATGCCTAGCAACGCGACGCAATCGGCTCCGCGTATTGCCGTGGATGCCATGGGGGGCGATTTCGGCCCCTGCGTTGTCGTGCCCGCTGCGGTGGAAGCCGCACGCGAGGGGATCGACATTGCACTTGTCGGTGATGAGGCGGCTATAAACGCCGAGCTTTCCCGTCTTGATGTCAAGGGGCTGGACATTCGAGTTGTCCACGCCTCACAGGTTGTTGAAATGGATGACAAGCCTTCGGATGCGCTCCGGCGCAAGAAGGATTCGTCCATTCAGGTGGCCTGCCGACTCGTCAAGAAAGGGGAGGCCGATGGCGTGGTCTCCGCAGGCAACTCCGGTGCGAGTGTGGCCTGCGGCATGTTCGTTCTTGGGCGTATCAAGGGCGTTTTGCGTCCTGCGCTTGCGAGCGTGATGCCGACGGAAAAGGAACCGGTCGTCCTTATCGACGTCGGGGCCAACGTGGATTCCAAGCCGCAGCATCTTTTCCAGTTCGGTCTCATGGCGGACGTGCTTGCCAAGTACGTTCTCGGCATGAATGACCCGTCCGTTGGACTTTTGTCCATTGGCGAGGAAGAGGGCAAGGGCAACGCGATCGTACGCGAGGCATTTGATCTGCTTCGGGAATCGAATCTTCGTTTCATCGGCAATGTCGAGGGGCGGGATATCTTTACCGGCGATGTGGATATTGTCGTCTGTGACGGCTTTGTGGGCAATGTGGCTCTCAAGCTGTCTGAAGGACTGGCCAAATCCATGAGCCGCATCCTTAAAGTGGAACTCAAGTCGAGCTGGCTGTCCAAATTGGGCACCCTGCTTTCCATTCGTGCCTTCAGGCGGTTCAAGAAGGTTGTGGATTACGCCGAATACGGCGGTGCTCCCCTGCTTGGCCTGAAAGGTATCGTTATCGTGAGCCACGGCAAATCCAATGAGTTGGCTATCGTGAATTCCATTCGCGTGGCCGCCACAAGCGTACGTAACAAGGTGCATGAGCATCTAGCCGAAGGGCTGGCTGCTCACAGCGATCTTTTCGGCAAGGCCGAAAAGAATGCCAAGACAGCCGCATAGCGTACCGCTCAACAACGCCACATCAAGCCGCCGATAAGAGAATGCTCAGACAGAAGGCGCAGAAAATCCAGGCTTCGTACATGATTTCATGTCGCGAGGGCTGGATTTGCTGCTTTAAAACACCTGTTTGTATTTTCAGGACGGCTTGACCCGGCACAACCATTTGCTTACATCACCCACCATGAATACACATTTCATTCTTCGCGGTTTTGGTCGTTACGCCCCCGAGCGTGTCATGACCAATGCCGATCTCGAAAAAATAGTCGATACATCCGATGAGTGGATTACCACCCGAACAGGTATCAAGGAACGTCATATCGCTGCCGACGATCAGGCTGCGTCAGACATGGCATACGAAGCCGCCAAGGTCGCTCTGGCCGATGCGGGCATGGATGCTTCCGAGTTGACCCACATTGTCTGCGGAACCTTCACCCCGGATTCCATGGTGCCGTCCACTGCCTGTCGAATTCAGGAGAAATTCGGAATCAAGGGACAGGCCTGTGTAGATATCGCAGCCGCCTGCTCCGGTTTTGTCTACGCTCTGGAGACTGCACGCGGATACATTGCCCTCAACCCGGACAGCAAGGTGCTGGTGGTGACCTCCGAGGTTATTTCCCGTCGCATGAACTGGGAAGACCGCACGACCTGCGTACTGTTCGGCGATGCTGCAGGAGCGGCCATCGTCACAGCGGGTGAGGCTGGTGAAGGCCCGGAGATCAAGGATATCAGGCTTGCCGCTGACGGCAGTCTGGGCGATCTCCTGACCGTCAACGGCGGTGGCTCACGTTACGCCTACAAGCTTGGCGAAACCGTGGGCGAGGAATTTTTGTCCAGTTCCAGGGGCGTGAGGTCTTCAAACATGCAGTTCGCAATATGTGCGGAATCTGTGAGACCGTGCTCAAGGACAACGGAATGGTCAAAGCGGATGTGGATGTGCTCATCCCGCATCAGGCCAACTGGCGAATCATTGATGCCGTTGGACGCAAACTGGAAATTCCGGCGGAACGTGTCTTTTCGAACGTGGACCGTTATGGCAACACCTCTGCCGCCTCTGTTCCGGTCGCCCTGTCCGAGGCGCTGGATACCGAGTTCGTCAAGAAGGGCGACACCGTGCTTATCCCCACATTCGGGGCGGTTTCACCTGGGCTGCAGCGTTGATACAGTTCTAATATTAAAACATGTGTTTCGTTGCCTTTTTGTTGCAACTGGGCAATAAGCTGTTCAGATACCCTTGCGGGCCGGATTTGCAGTCCGCGACGGATTGGTATATTGGGTCCTGACCTTATAGAGAATAATAGAGGTACATGAATGAGTGATCTTTCCCGAGTCGCACTGGTGACCGGCGGTTCCCGCGGCATTGGCCGCGTCATCGCCGAGAAGCTGGCTGCTGACGGTTTCGAAGTCTATCTGACATATGTGAGCCGCCCGGAAGAGGCGGACAAAGTCGTGGCTGCCATCGAAGAAAAGGGCGGAAAGGCAAAGGCCTTCAAGCTCGATTCCGGTGATCGCGACGCTGTTGCCGCGTTTTTCAAGGACGAGATCAAGGGCAAGGTTTCCCTTGATGTTCTTGTCAACAATGCGGGCATCACCCGTGACGGTCTCATGATGCGCATGAAGGATGACGATTGGGACAAGGTCCTTCAGATCAATCTTACCGGCTGTTTTGTCTTCCTCAAGGAAGCGTCCAAGATCATGGGCAAGCAGCGTGCGGGGCGCATCATCAACATCACCAGCGTGGTGGGGCAGATGGGCAACGCAGGACAGGCCAATTACAGTTCGGCAAAGGCGGGCCTCATCGGTCTGACCAAGTCCGCAGCACGCGAATTGGCCGCACGCGGAATCACGGTAAACGCCGTGGCTCCGGGTTTTATCGAGACCGACATGACTGCCGAACTGCCTGAAAAGGTCGTGGCCGCCATGCTCGAACAGATTCCATTAAAATCCCTCGGACAGTCCGAGGATATCGCCGCCGCCGTCTCATTTTTGGCGGGCCCCGGAGCCGGTTACATTACCGGCCAGGTTCTCGGGGTTAACGGCGGAATGTACATGTAATCAAGACACTAAAAAAATCGTTATTGGAGGAAATCATGTCCGACGTAGCCGCACAAGTTAAAGCCATCATCGTGGACCAGCTCGGCGTGAGCGCTGATGAAGTTGTTGAAGGCGCCGCCTTTGTTGAAGATCTGGGTGCTGACTCTCTCGACCTCACCGAACTGATCATGGCCATGGAAGAAGAATTCGACCTGGAGATCGATGACGAAGAAGCTCAGAAGATCGTCAAGGTCAAGGATGCCATTTCTCATATCGAGAAAGCTCAGGCCTAATTTCGGTCTGTCTGAATACGATAATGATGTGAGCGTCTTATGCACGAAGGTGTGAGGCGCTCCTTTTTCATTTATACACGTAGGAAATACGGATACTTATTATGAACAGGGTTGTAGTCACAAGCGTCTCTGCCATCACTCCGATCGGTAACGATATCGAGACTAGCTGGCAGAATCTTCTGGCCGGAAAATCCGGCGTTGGCAGGATTACCAGATTCGACGCATCGGATTTCGCCACCCAGATTGCCGGTGAAGTCAAGAATTTTGATCCCACCGACTATATCAACAAGAAAGAAGCCCGCCGCATGGAGACTTTCACCCAGTATGCGGTTGCTTCCACAAAAATGCTGTTTGAGTCCGCCGGCTGGACTATCCCGGAATCCGAAAAGGATCGTGCGGGTGTTGTCGTCGGTGTCGGGCTTGGCGGATTGCAGACCATCGAGGACATGCATGCCAAGCTCATGGCCAAGGGGCCGGGCCGCATTTCCCCGTTTTTCATTCCCATTCTCATCGCCAACATGGCAGCCGGTCAGGTTTCCATTGAGGCAGGAGCCATGGGACCGAATGTCTGTACCACGACCGCATGCGCCTCGGGCACTCACGGTGTCGGCTATGCCTACACTGATATCGCCATGGGCCGTGCCGACGTCATGATCTGCGGCGGAGCCGAATCCACCATCACCAAGCTCGGTGTTGCCGGATTCAACGCCATGCGTGCGCTTTCCACTCGTAATGACGAGCCGGAAAAGGCTTCCCGTCCCTTTGACGCGGAACGTACCGGATTCATCATGGGTGAGGGCTGCGGCTTGCTGCTTCTGGAATCTCTGGAGCATGCTGAAGCTCGCGGTGCGAATATCCTTGCCGAGGTTGTCGGCTTCGGAGCCTCCGGTGATGCGAATCACATGACCGCTCCTGCTGAAGACGGTTCCGGTATGGCCTATGCCATGGCCGGTGCCATCCGTGAAGCCAAGGTCGATCCTTCCGAGATTGACCACATCAATGCTCACGGCACCTCCACCAAACTCAACGATCTGTGTGAGACCCGTGCGATCAAGAAGGTCTTCGGCGACCACGCGTATGACATCAATATCTGCGCCAATAAATCGCAGATAGGGCACCTGCTCGGAGCTGCAGGCGGTGTCGAAGCGGCATTTGCCGTCAAGACTCTGTCCGAAGGCGTCATTCCCGGAACCATCAACCGCGATACACCGGACCCGGATTGTGATCTGGATGTATGCGTTGACGGGCCGCGCAAGAAGCAGGTCAACTACGCGCTGAGCAACTCATTCGGATTCGGCGGAACCAACGCCTGTGTCCTGTTCAAGCGTTTCGAAGGATAATGAAAAGGGGCTGAACGGCCCCTTTCTTTATATATAAAGCGGATCTCCACCCTGTATGGGAAAGTGGCTGCGTCAGCCCCCGGACGATGGAAGTCGTGCGGATGGGCAGCGTGTGAAGGTCATTTATCCTGTCCGGAAGTGGGAAGCCATTCGTATTCACATCCAACACGAGGTGTCATCACCATGGAAGAGCTCTTAATTCAGGATCCGGCAGTCGCCCAGACCATTATCGACGAAGCAGAACGTCAGGTCACCAAATTGGAACTTATCGCCAGTGAGAATTTCGTTTCCACGGCCGTACGTCAGGCTCAGGGTTCCATCCTGACCCACAAGTACGCCGAAGGGTACCCCGGCAAGCGCTGGTACGGTGGTTGCGAACATGTGGACGTGGTCGAAGACCTCGCCCGTGATCGCGCCAAGGACCTGTTCAGTGCAGGATATGCTAATGTCCAGCCCCATTCCGGTTCCCAAGCTAACATGGCCGTGTTCTTCGCCTGCTGCAAGCCCGGAGATACCGTGCTCGGCATGGACCTGTCCCACGGCGGGCACCTGACTCACGGCAGCCCAGTCAACTTTTCCGGCAAACTTTTCAACATGGTGCACTACGGTGTGTCCCGCGAGACCCAGACCATTGATTACGATCAGGTCGAAGCTCTTGCCAAGGAACACAAGCCCACGCTCATCATCGCAGGTGCTTCCGCTTATCCGCGTGTTATCGACTTTGCTCGTTTCCGTGCCATTGCCGATGAAGTCGGTGCCAAGTTGATGGTTGACATGGCTCACATCGCCGGTCTCATCGCAGCCGGTGAGCACCCGAGCTGCATCGAGCATGCCCACTACACCACCACCACGACGCACAAGACCCTGCGCGGTCCCGCGGCGGCATGATTCTCGGTGCCGAGGATCTGGAACAGGAACTGAACTCCAACATCTTCCCCGGTATCAGGCGGCCGCTCATGCACGTCATCGCTTCCAAGGCCGTGGCCTTTGGCGAGGCGCTGTCTCCGGGCTTTGTGGAGTACCAGAAGCAGGTGGTTAAGAACGCCAAGGTGCTCGCCACCAGCCTCCAGGAAGCCGGGCACAAGCTCGTTTCCGGCGGCACGGACAACCACCTCATGCTGGTTGATCTGTCCGAGAGGGACTACACCGGCAAGGACGCACAGATCGCCTTGGACAAGGCCGGTATCACGGTCAACAAGAACACCATCCCGTTCGAGACCAAGTCGCCGTTCCAGACTTCCGGTATCCGTATCGGTACTCCGGCATTGACGACTCGCGGCATGATCGAGGAAGACATGATCGTGGTTGCCGAAGCCATCAACGCTGCACTGGACAACATCAGCAACGACAAGGCGCTCAAGGAAATCAGCGCTGAAGTCGAGGAGTTCGCCTGCGAATTCCCGCTCTTTGCCTGGTAGCAGACTGATTTATCGTAAAGAGAAAGGGCAGCCGAAAGGCTGCTCTTTTTTTTTGGGCCTGCTGTTTTATATCGGTTCATGGAAGAAAGGAAGTCAATGGCGAATATTTTGTACTTGCTGGTCAAATAGGCGTTTGTCTGCTATTATCCAACGAAGTGAAATGGATATAACTAGCTCTATTAAAGAGGTTCTCGGTATTTTCGTGAAAGTGTTTTCGTAGGTTTGATCTGATTACACTGCTCGCAGTTGTGTTGTTCCTGTGCTCTCCGGCAAGTGCATGGGACGATTCGCTTGATTCGTACAGGGAAAAGGGTGTCACCATTTCAGCTTCTCCCTTTTGGAAGCCCTACTCTTTTCTTGGACAGGATGATGAGCCGGAAGGTTTCCTCATTGATTATTGGCAGAAGTGGTCCGAAAAGACGGGCATTCCCGTGCGGTTTCGGCTTGCGCCATGGAAGGAAACCATATCTTTGGTCCGAGATGGAGAATGTGATTTTCAGAGCGGGCTTTATAGTAGCGAAGAGCGCAGCCAGTATCTTGATTTTTCTCAATCGATACACCGTTCCAAGGGGGTCCTCGCCATCAAGAAAGGTGAGTCGAGGGATTGTGAAGTCGTGTACTCCGAACCAGTAGGGGTTATTGCCGGAAGTTACGAAGTGTTCGCCCTTAAAATTAAGCATCCGAATACCCCGGCCCAGACATATGAAACAAGTGAAGCCATGCTTCAGGCCTTTGTGAACGATGAGGTGCATGCCGTTGTGGCCGACCTGCCTACGCTGATGTCGCTTGGTGGGAATTTGGGTATCGTCAATGATATTGAGATATGCGACATCC
>LQAJ01000325.1_pt1 | contig 12140 bp, 16 predicted proteins | sample 1535811 | NCBI WGS metagenome assembly LQAJ01 (sample SAMN04331587, study PRJNA305678) | bioreactor metagenome | isolation source: bioreactor_6 inoculated with Wadden Sea sediment 2nd replicate of a... | place: Germany: Wadden Sea, Janssand Flat
GCCCTGCATTTGCAGGGCTGTTCGTTATCTGTTGAAATGGGGCGAGGATTAGATGAAGATCACGCCGTTGGAGTCGTCGGAGTCGGCCAGCATGGATGCCACGCCAACCACTTCGATCCCATCGATCAATTCTTCCCGCTTGATCCCCATCAGGTCCATGGACATCTGGCAGGCCTGGATCTTGACGCCGTTATCCATGGCGGTCTGCAGCATCACAGGCAGGGAATCGACGTTCTTCTTTTTCATAATGCTCTTGATCATCTCAGTGCCCATCCCGGCCATCCTCATCTGGGAGAGTTGAGCTTTCTTGGTGCCGCGGGGCATCATCCAGCCGAACATCCGCTCGATCAGGGTCTTCTTGACGCTGACATGCTCGTTCTTGCGGAGCAGGTTCAGGCCCCAGAAGGTGAAGAAGATCGAGGCCTTGTGACCGGAAGCAATAACGCCATTGGCGATGATACAGGCAGCCAGTGCCTTATCAAGATCACCGGAGAACATGATCAGGGTCTTGTTCATTCCCATCGCTTTGCCGGGTTCGGCAACTTTCGGGGCACCCTTTTGGATTCTGGCTTCAATCACACCGTTGACGGTATCCAGTGAGAGCAGGCGGTTACCGGTGGAGTTGGCCCAGGCTTCCACGTCGGAGGTGAAGCCAAAATCGGTGGCCTGCACCTTGACGACATCGCCCTCATTGACCTCTTTGATCTTGTTATAAAGTTTCAGGATGGGACCAGGGCACTGCAGCCCACAGGCATCCACTGAGAACTCGCTACCGGAGGTGACGGCCACAGGTGGGATTTCTTTGATCTCTTCCCGGCTGTTGATCGTCACATGCTCAAAGACATCGAAGTTGGACTGGCGCCCAACGGCATGGGAGAAGGTCTTGTAGCCACCGGTCAGGTTATAGGCCTCAAACCAAGTTGGTTGAGGATCCGGGCGGCAAAGTAGGAGCGCTGGCCGGTCTGGCAGTAAAGCAGTACGGGGCGGTCCTTGGGGATTTCGTTGATCTGTTGGCGGATACTCTGCAGCGGGATGTTGATGGCGCCATCGATCATGCCGAGCGCCAGCTCTTCTGGCACACGAACATCCACGATAGTGACATTGCTGCGATCCAGTGTTTTCACCTGATCCCAGGTCATAACACGGGCATCGCCGCGCAGGATGTTGGCGGCAGTGAAGCCGATGATATTTACGGGATCACGGGAAGAGCTGAAGGGCGGCGCATAGGCCAGCTCAAGTTCTTCGAGGTCGAAAACGGTCATGCCGGCATGCATGGCTGTGGCGATGACATCAATTCGCTTATCCACGCCATGGATACCAACGACCTGCGCGCCCAGGATCTTACCCTTTTCGCTGAAAAGGAGTTTGAATGCCATAGGTGAAGCGCCAGGGTAATAACCGGCATGGTTGGAGGCATGGATGATAACATTTTGGAACGGGATCATCTGCCTGTTGGAGGGCCTTGGCGTTCATCCCGACCGAAGCGACCGTCAGGTCAAAGACCTTCACCACGGAAGTGCCGATCACACCGGGGAAGACGGATTTCTTGTTCCCAGCAATATGATCCGCAGCGACGCGGCCTTCCCGGCTGGCGGGCCTGCCAGGGCGAGGGCTGTGGGACTGTCGGTCAGCCTGCTCATCACCTGCGCCGCGTCGCCGACAGCATAGATGTCAGGATCGGAGGTCTGCATATGTTCGTTGGTCACGACAGTGCCACGGACACCTAATTCAAGACCGGCATCCTTCGCCAGTTTGTTCTCCGGGCGGACGCCGATGGAGAGGATCACCATCTCGGTGTCAACCTTGCGGCCGCTGGAGAGCTCGACTTCCATCCAGTCAGCTTTTCCGGTAGCGATGGCTTTCAGTCCATCACCGAGAGCAAGGCGAATTCGTTTGAAGGTCAGGTGCTGGTGTACCAGGGCAGCCATTTCATAATCAATGGGGGCCATGACCTGATCGAGCATTTCAATCAGAGTAACCTCAACACCACGGTGGACGAGGTTTTCGGCAATTTCCAGGCCGATGAAACCACCGCCGACCACAACGGCGCGTGCGGGTTTCTTTTCATCAACATAGGCTTTGATCTTGTCCATGTCGGGCAGGTTGCGTAAGGTGAAAACACCAGGCAGGTCCACACCGGGCAGTGGCGGCACAATGGGTCCGGCACCAGGGGAGAGCACGAGTTTATCATAGGTCTCTTCGTAGGTTTCGCCGGTCTCCAGGTTGCGAACAGTCACGGATTTCTTCTTGCGATCAATGCTGACAACTTCATTGAGAACCCTGGAATCGATGTTCATCAGCGCTTTGAGTTTTTCGGGCGTTACAACCAGCAATTTATCGCGGTCCGCAATAACCTCACCGATATAATAGGGCAGGCCGCAGTTGGCAAATGAGATATAGGGTCCTCGTTCGAGGATGATGATCTCAGCCTTTTCGTCCATCCGGCGTAACCGTGCCGCTGTGCTGGCCCACCGGCCACACCCCCAATAATTATGGTCTTCATAAAAAACACTCCTTAAATCAAAAGGTTGGGGTAATAAAAACCAACCCCACATTTGTGATAAATTTCACCTGAATTATACCATTCTATGTATTAAAGGGACAGAATCGATTCGAATTGGGATGGTTAACAACTGTTTTTTAATACATAAATATTGAGTTAAAAAGTATGGATATGTTACACTAACAACAGAACCAATAGCTACCTCTCGGAATGAGCATCAGATGAATAATCAACGGATCACGGTCAAGTGGATTTGGGCGAAGTTCAAATGGGGAATCCTGGCTGTATTGTGGGCATCCAGTTTCCTGTTGGGATACTGGGGGTTTCAAAGGTATGCCCTGGTTAACCTGTTTGATCACGCACCTACCGAGATCCTCTATCGCACGCTTCAATTGATCAGTATGAACTCCGGCGCCGTGGATGGGGTCAATAACTGGATGCTGGAAACCGCTCGTTTTGCCCTGCCGGGTTTGACGGCGATCACGGCCTTGGAAGCCTTGGCAACCATCTTCCGAGAGCAAACAGTGTGGCTCAGGTTGTGGCGCAAGAAGGGCCATATCATCGTCTGCGGTCTTGGCCGCAAGGGACGTTTTTGGTGGATGACTTGCTTGCCAGTGGTTATCAGGTAGTAGTCATAGAGCAGCAGGTTACCCCGGTGATTGTGGAGGAATATCAGCGCAGGGGGGCGATCATCCTGGAGGGTGATGCGACTGACCCGGAGATGTTGGAAAATGCACGTATCAACCGGGCAAAGACCCTCATCAGCCTATTGGGGGATGATTCCCAAAACCTGCAAGTGGCTTTCCTGGCGGCCCATCTCATCGAGAGAGAACCCCAGGACAAACTGACCTGTCTGGTGCATTTAGTCTCCCGCGACCTTATGGAAGTGGTCCGGGCGAGCGAACAATCCCTGGCTGCAGAGTCCAGTGTGGTGTTGGAGGTGTTTAATACCTATGATCGGGCAGCCCAGCAATTAATTCAGGATGATTCCATATTACAAGCAGATTCCAAGAATAAACCAACGAGTTTTCTGGTCTGCGGCTTGGGCGGCTTTGGCAAAGGTCTCATTCGACAGATGGCGTATATCCTTTATCGGAGGAAATTCACAGGCAAAGTCAATATGATCGTTCTGGACCAGGAGGCGGATGCAGGGTGGATGAACTGCGTGCCCATTGCCCCAAGGTAGAGTCGGTTTTCCAGTTTCAACCGGTCAATATTGATCTGAGCTGCAATTCGGATTTAAGAAACCAATTAACGGCTCTATTGAAGAGGAAAAAACTTACGGAAGTCTTCATCTGTTTGGGAAATCCGGTTTTAAGTGTGCAGGTGTTCCTGGTGATCAAGCAGATCCTTTTAAATACGGATATTCCGATCAGAACCCGGATTGAACAAGGTTCTGGCATGACCTATCTGTTGGAAAATCATCAGGATGGACATTTCTTCGATATCTATCAGCAGACCTGCACGCATGAGTTGGTCATTGGCGGCACCCATGAAATGCTGGCTCGGCAATTGCGGGAGCACTACCTCAAAAGGCTCGATACTGCAGATCCAAAGCGGCAGTTGGCGGTCCCCTGGCAGGAAATTGAAGAAGACGAAAAACAAGCCAACCGGGCTCAGGCCAGCCGAATTTACCGGATATTGAGCGAGAATGGCTACCTGGTCTCTCCCCTGATGGATTGGGATGCTGCAGATAGAGGATTAGACCTTCAGGATGTTGAACTGATGGCAAAAATGGAGCACCAACTCTGGTGCGATTGGAAGCGTGACCAGGGCTGGCAGCATGGTGAAGTTCTAGATAGCGGTCATAAGACCAATCCGGACATTGTCCCCTGGGAGGATCTGCCCCGGAGGAGCGCGAGAAGAACCGCCATTTCATCCGCTGTCTGCCTGAGCTGTTGGCTGAGATCGGCCTTCAAATTGATAAGAAGTCTTTAGCTCAAATCGTATGAAAACACCCCAGATTATCACTGGTGTGAGATAACCCCGAACCTTATAATTAAATTAAAGAAAACAAAATAGCTGGCAAGTTTCGCGTACCTTAGGTCAACGCCTTCTGAGAAGGGAATAGAGGCTATGGACAGGAAATTCCAATTGTCGCTGCAGCAAATCACCCGCTTACGGCAGGAATTGGCGGCTCTCGATGAAAAGAGCATGCAAAGCCCCGCAGCGGAACAAGCCCAGTTCTCCCAGCGGATTGTCGATATCTGTCTTGAGATTGAAGCGATCGAAAGCCAAATCAGGGTGGAAAACCAAAAAACGGCAGCTTTGATCAATGAGCTGCGTCAAAAGATCATCACCTCCCTGGAGCAGTTCAATCAGTGGCAGAAAGCCATGCGTGAAATGGAAAAGTTGTTCCTGGTCAATTTCGTCCGGCCAGGTTTTATCCTCAAGCAAGCGGTTCGGCAAAGGGAATACCTTGAGGCAGCCTTGATCCGGCTGCGGACCCGCATCATCAATCATAAATTTCAATCCCTAAGCGATTTGGATAACGAAATCCGAAGTGTTCTCAGCCATTCAGATCACGGCTTTGTAGCTGACCAGCGCAGCTTTGAAGACGAGGAAGTCCAGACGGAGAGCTTCTGGAAAATGATTCAGGAGCTTGATCCGCAGCCACTGGTGGAAGGGGTCAGTGAGGACCAGATTGAACGGGAATTCCGAAAGATCGTCCTGCCAGCCGTCCACCCGGACACCTCCGACACGCCGGTTGATACCTTCCTGACCGTAAAGACTGTTTATGAGCAAAATGACACTCTCCTGATGGAGGCCTATGTGGCGAAATATCGGGGTGAGACCACTCTGGATGAGAACGCTGACCTTCGGGAGACACGCGAAATGCTGGAAGAACAGGAACGTCAATATCAAAGCCTGGCGGAGCGACTGGACCGCAGGCTCAATGCCCTTAAGAAGGAATTGACCGCCGCTGAATTGGAGGACCCGGAGAAGGTGAAAGAACTTCTCCATGAGCAGCGGGATGAAATCAAGAAGCTGATTCAGGCGGAGACGGAAAAGGTCTTCGATTTACGCAGTCGGATTATGGATCTCATCAAACTCTACCGAGACCTTTCCAAAGGAGAAACTGGTGCCTGAAAACGGATTGATGAGGCCATCCAATGCCTGGCAGAATAAGAGTGATTTGAGAGCTCTCTTCAAGCAGTATTTGGAAAAGGGAGAAGCCCCGGAGAAAATCCAGTGGGATTCAATCACAGTCAAGGATGGGCTGCCGAATAATTGGATTTATGACCTCTATCAGGCTGAGGATGGAAAGATCTATGCCGGAACCTGGGGCGGGGGATTGGGTGTATATGCCGGCGGCGAATGGCAGACGCTCACAAAACGAGACGGCCTGGCCAGCAATGCTGTGACCTGCATCCGGCAGGGGAGCGATGGCAGGCTCTGGCTGGCAACCGATAATGGCTTGAATGTGTTGGAGGGTGGGAAAATTCATGATGGTGGTCTTTACGGGAAGAGCTTGCTCAATCTGACCTTCGACCGCAAAGGCAACCTTTGGGCAGGTTGTTGGCGAGCGGCCTCCTCCGGTGGCGGACTGTTTCGCTATGACGGCAATCAATGGCAATCCTCACAACCCGTGACGGGCTTCCCGGGCAGGAGATATTAAAAGTTTTCGAGGATTCACAAGGCCGAATCTGGGTGGGGACGTATGAGCATGGCATGGGCGCGGGTGTGGGCTGGACGGATGGGAGAGACTGGCATAACACCACCCATGCCGATGGCCTGGCCGATGATTGCGTCTATTCCATGTTTGAAGACCCATCCGGGAATATGTGGTTTGGCACGATCAATGGAATCAGTATCCTTGAAGGGCATAAGTGGCACTATCTCACCTCAAGGGATGGCCTGGTGGATAACCGCATCTATTGTATGTGGATTGATTCCCAGAAGAAAATGTGGTTTGGGACCGAGAAGGGTATCAGCCGCTTTGACGGAACGAATTGGACGTCTTATAAGAAGAAGGACGGCCTGGTGGAAGATCTGGTGAGGACTATTCTGGAAACTCAGGAGCACGACCTCTGGTTTGGAACCTATCCTTATGAGCAGGGCAAGGGGGGCATCAGTATTGCCCGGTTTGATACGGTGAAAAGCCTCAAGGATACGGTGCTGGACCTGCTGCCAGACCCTGAACGCTACCCGCGTTTGGATGGTGGGGATCAGGATAATAATAAGTAAGCGAATTAAACCCAATTATCCACGAATCTCAGTTCTGCTCGTTTAAATAGTCTTCCAACTCGTCCGGCAGGGGATAGTTGGTCAGGAGAGTCATGGCCATCGGCTTGCCCTTATACCAAAACAGCTCGCCATAATCGACTTCCTGATCGAAAATTCCATAGAGCCCACCGTTGTTTTCCAACAGGGAGATAAATTTCTCCCGGATGGAAGTGGAGTAATAAAACAGCATACTCATCTTGGTGCCGGTCGTTCCGAATTGGAATAGAACGATATCCGCCGGTTCATCAAAGGCCCAATGGGAGCTGATATCCGCATAAACGGTCAGATAGATAAATCCGATACCCCACTGCCGGACGTCACCATCTGGTGGGCTGCGGTCACTCAGCTCATCCCCTCGCGCAATCATGTAGTCCAGAATCGCATCATCCTCATCAAAGATCTGCGATAGGGCAAATTCAAATTCCGGTTCGTCATAACTTACCGGCGATTTGGACATGTAGGAACCTTCAAAGGGCAGAGTTAGCACATGGTCAGGGAAGTTGATCTGCGTTTCACAGGCCCCACCTAAATCCGAGAATTCTGGCCAATGCCTGCAGGACATCCCAGATCCGATCCTTTTCAAAATAGAGCAGGTAATTGAAATTCAGGCCCATTTGTACCTCCTGCGCTAACGAAGGTGAATTAAAGAAGGGTGTTGATGAAATGCTGCGCGATTTCCGGAAATTTACCCAGGTTGAACTCACGGCAGTCTGAAAATTGAACGAGCCGCATATAGGTGGGCAGGCTGGCGGAATAGAGATAGACCGGCAGTAAAACGGGGTCTTCCGATTCCCGATGGCGGCATAGGGCAATATTGAATTCCTCGATGCACACTTTGGAATCTAGATAAGAAGGGGAATAAAAGGTCAACACCTTATTGCAATCGTCGATGGCTCTCACGACCTGATCTGCGGCCGTTTTATCTCTGGTTGAATAGCACACATACACGTCGTGATCCATATTTGCCTCGCAAAAAATCGGATTAGGGGTTCAGTCTCAGAATGGCGAGCCCCCAAGGTTTGTCCGTTACGAAAATGGCATCTCCCCAGGCTTGAATATCTGAAGCCTCATGCAGGTCGGTGTAAGTTGCAGTGATCGACAGCTTGGATGGGTCGGTGATATCGATTGCATAAATGCCGCTTTCCACGACATCATAGCCATCCATGACGATGTAAGTAAGATATAGCATGTCTTCGGTGGCTGAGGATTCCATGACGTATCCGTCGGTTTCCAGGGTATCCATCATAATCGGTCGGCTTGGGTCCGAAATATCCAGCGCCAACAAGCCGGTATCGCCCAGGGATAAGAAAAGGTTGTCGCCGGAAAGGGACATGCCCACGATCCAGTTAGGCGTATCATAGCCGCCAATGAGTTCAGGCTGCTCGGGTCGCTGATATCGAAAACATACAGCCCAGCCCAGCCGCCGCCGATATAGGCTATGTCGCCATCCAGCACAACAGTGCAGGTGACACCTGAATTGGACGAGGGCTCCCAGCTCCAAAGTTCATTGGCATTGCCCGGGTCTGTCATGTCAATGATGCCCAGTAATTATGACCGGTGATATGCACCAGGCCATTTTGGACAGCCAGGTGGGTTAAATTCCAGGGGAGATCACTGTTCTGGTTGGAATAGGTGAAGGAGGTGTTGTTATTGAAGTCGATCACCAGAAACTCTTTGGAGTCCTCGCCGATGATGATATAAGCCACGCCATTCTCAACGGCCACTTCCAATGCGCCATAAGCACTATAGACATCCAGGGGCATGGGATTGGTGGGATTGCTGACATTCATCCGCATGAGGTTGTCTGCGCCATTTGCCAGGTAGAGCGTGTTCTCCTCAATGAACAGGCCCTCAGCAGCATGAGATGTCCGATATTCACCGATCAGCTCGAAGCTGGGTGCAGAGGCAGTTGTTACGGTAGGCTCAATGACCGATTCGACGTGTGTGGTAGGGGTGGTGACGGGACTGTCAGGTACGCCATTCTGAACCGGATTGAGCACTCTGTAGATCAGGAAGCCCACAATGGAAACCACCAGAACGGCAGCCATCCCGACCACATAAGGCAGCCACTTCTTCTTTTTCGGGCTGGATTGGAAAGGTTTGTCAGGTGGCTGCTCGCCGGATAAGAAGGCTTTAACGGTTCGGACAAGTTTGTTGATGTGCTTTTCCAGTGGGGGTGTGAGTGCATCCAGCCAATGTTCAGCGGAAAGAAAATACGCCATTGCACCGGTGGGATCGATATTTTCGATCCGGAAGGGGATGATGATCACTTCTTTGGCGGTTGCCCGTTCCACTTCACGGAGGACCTGGCGGGAACGGTTGGAATTATCGGAGAGGACCATCACCATGATTTGAGAACCTTCAATGGCGTCCACAATGGCTTCGCCCCAGGTTTGCCCAGGGGTGATATCCCGAGGCGCGATCCAGCAGCGGATGCCCTCGCTTTCAAGACCGGCAACTATCGCGTTGGCGACAGCGTGATCTGTGTGTGAGTAGCTAATGAAGACATCGTGGGCCATGAATTTAATCTCCAAATGATATGCTGATTTTTTCTGCTGGGTTATAGCCCTTCAAAGCTGACCATGCCCTGCTTTTGACCAAGGCTTGTTGGCTGGTCGGTGCCTGGCCGGCGATTGCCGGCATGAATCCAAACCAGGGGAATGCCCCTCTCGCGGGCCAGAGCGACGATATTCCCTGTGCCGCCAATGCCCTGAGCCGGCTCTCCATCCCAGATGGCGATGATCACATCGCTCATCTCAAGCATCACCTGTCCGGCTTGAAGGTAAGCATCCGGCAGGTCTTTTGCCTCCGGTGGGGACATGATTTCATCAGCAGCGGAAAGGAGCTGGTTGAAAGTCGCCAGCGCTTCCGGGTTAGTGAACTGCACCTGGTAGATCGGGGCAGGCAGTGGCAGGAGGATGGTGAGCCTGCAATCCGGCCATCGCTTCAACGCGCGTTCAGCGACCAGCTGATCAGCGCCTTCGGCTAACGAAGAAACGATGGAAAATGGTGCAGGCAGGCATTCTTCGATTTTATTAAAACCGATATCAATCCCTTGATTGATTTTTTCGAATTCCGCCAGGATTCTATGTCCTGTAACGCCAATCCGGGTCAAGTTTATTCCTTTTCGTCCTGCTTCACTTTGATCATGGTATAGCCCGCTTCGGCCAGGATTTCAGGGACAGCTCGGATGAACTCGATGTCCTTTTCCTGTTCTTCCGGGCTGAGTTCTTCCCAGGGGACCATTGAGGCATGGATTTTGTTTTCTTTATCGGTGACAGGGCCAACTTCCCAGCCCATCTCCAGCTTCGTGTTCCACCATCTATTGTGTTCGATCTTCGCCAGGGCAATCGCATCCTGATCTTGCTGCGGGAAGTGGAAGATTGGCTGGTTGCTTCGGGAGGGAATCATCACGTAACCGATGGACGCGAGTTTGTTGGGGATATCTTTGATGGCATTACGGTTTTGTTCCTTTTCATCCTCTGGCAGGGCGTCCCAATCCTTTCTTGCTGCTGTCCTGGGCCGAACCGGTGGATTTCCCAGTCATCATCCGTTGATAGATCGTGTGATTAGCCTGGGCGAGTTTTTCCAGCAGCTCCCCTTGTAATTTCATGGTCTGCACGAGTGAGAGGAATTCAACGGAATCAACATGCAGATTCAATTGATCGCTGGGGGGCAGGCAGGACCTTTCATAGGCGTGCTTGTCGCTGAGCGAGCTCATTGTGATAATCGATTCCATTGACCGGATGCCGTGTTTATATTTATCTACCTCAAGGAAAGCTTTGAGTACGCCGCCGTCAATATTCAGCACCTTTATGCCATTCTTTTTGGTGAAGAGATCCTTGGCAGATCTTTCAAGCAGTGACCGCAGCAGGATAGCCCGGCGGATGATGTAATAGGGATCTGATTCTGTTGTGGTCTCTGGTGGGTTCGGCCCCATGATATTCACGAAGCCCTTCAAGCGGCTGACAAAGTCGGGCACTTTGGCGGCCCGATACGCTTCGTCAGATAATTTCTTGCCGAATTCGTCAATTCGGTGACTCGTACCACCGGCAAAGACGAATATTGAGCGTCCTATTGGATGAACGATCTGCCCCTGACGGAAGGAACCGTCCTGCATGGGGGAGAGGAAGAAACGCAGCCATCCCAAATCCTGGTCTTTCAACCGGCTATCGAATTCATCCCAGAAGACCAGCGGAATTTTACCGGAGAGGACCACATCCCGCACGCGGTGAAGTGCGTCAATGATTTCTTCCGGTCCTGAGAACTGGGAGAGATTGAATTCCAACACTTCCACCTGGCCTTCTGCCAGTGATTGTGCCACCTGGGTGATGCCAAAGGACTTGCCGGAACCAGGTGCACCAAATACCGCTATTGAGAGCGGTTTCTTTTGGTTCCCTTTCTTCAGATATTCGCTGGCCAGGTTGTGAATACTGCGAAAACTCTCTATTTCCTGCCGGTCCACGGATAACAGGTGCCCAAATCTCCCCAGCGGGACGTTTTTAAGGGTTGGTTCAATGCCATTCAGAACGATCTTTTCTGCAATTTGATGCAGATTTTCCAGATATTGATCTTCGAGAATTGTCCACCAGCCATTGCGCCTCTCTTCATCCGATTGGCTTCCCTTTTGGTCATAGGTAAACACTGGATTTTGGATCTTGACCTTGGCAAAGGATTCGGAGGGCTCAGCAATATGCCTGGCAATGGATTCTATTGGAAATTGAAGTTTTTCCGGGTTATCCTGGTTGAGTTGATATCCTCCCAGGTGAAGGAGCCGAATGGCTGAAAGGCCGGATTGGATGCCCTGGGAAAGATCAGGTTGTTCCGGGTTCTTGATGAGCTGGTGTGCGAGGCTGCTGGTCAGACAGGTTGTATAGCCGATGACCTTACCATCATGTTTTTCCCGCCAGCCGCCCTCAATGATATCCGGGTCGAAATATAAGAATCCTTCGGGTATAGGGCTTAGCTGCCCATCTTTTCTGCGGGTCAGATGAACTGCGCCTGCGGGATTGAATGAGACGATAACATCTGAACAGGTTCCCAGACTGTTGATGGTTGGGTTATAAACCAATTCCCACACAATATCCTGTGCGGTCCGCTCCCAGGACAGGCCCTGGCTGATATGGACTTCACTCTTGCGGAGGTCCTGAACGGGAATGACAACCACGAGTTTCTCGGCAAAATTATCCCGCAGATGTTCCCAAAGGGGTCCCTGGGCGATGGGGCAAGCCATCTTGTAGATGATCCAATCTAGTTCTGCACCATTTTGGATGGCATCAGGCCAGAATTCTGGATGATCGCGGAATCCCAGGTTGGCATCGTCAATCACGAGTATATTGGGCGTCTCGGTGCTTGTGATGGGGAAGGGCACTACGCCATTCTTGACATAACTTTCGACCGGGTCCAACCC
>LQAJ01000326.1_pt1 | contig 12134 bp, 15 predicted proteins | sample 1535811 | NCBI WGS metagenome assembly LQAJ01 (sample SAMN04331587, study PRJNA305678) | bioreactor metagenome | isolation source: bioreactor_6 inoculated with Wadden Sea sediment 2nd replicate of a... | place: Germany: Wadden Sea, Janssand Flat
CTGCGGTTCGCTCCCGCTTACGTGGGTACGCTCCTTTCCGATGGCGTCGCCATCTGTGGTGCGTTCACCTTCGTGGCGTGTGCCGCTCTGGCTATCGGCCAGTCCAACGGTAAGAAGATTCTGGCCTACTCCACGGTTTCCAACCTGGGCCTCATCATCTGCTGCGCGGGCATCAACACCCCGCTCGCCATTACGGCCGCAGTCATGCTGATCATCTTCCACGCCATCTCCAAGTCTCTGCTCTTCCTGTGCGTCGGCACCATCGAGCAGGCTATCGGATCCCGTGACATCGAGGACATGCGCGGCCTGTACGCCAAGTACCCCCGCACCGCGATGCTCACCATCATCGGCATCCTGACCATGCTGCTGCCGCCTTTCGGCGTGCTCATGGGCAAGTGGATGGCCATGGAAGCCGGTGCTTCCAACATCTATGTCATCATCATGCTGGCCATGGGCTCTGCCCTGACCGTCGTGTACTGGGCCCGCTGGGGCGGTTCCCTGATGGCCACCCGCAAGGAAGGCGCAGCTCCTGAGTCTCAGGCCATGCTGACCCGTCTCCCGCTGGTGACACTGTGTACCGGTGCCGTGGTTCTGTCCCTGGCTGCTCCGTGGATTTACAATTCCATGCTGGCACCCATGTTCGATGCCGCTCCGTTCACCATGAGCTTCGGCTCTCTTGATGCTGCAACCGGCTCCTTTGCCGTTGTGCCGCTGTTCATCGTTCTGGGTCTGGGCGTGCTGTTCGCAGCCAAAGCCGCTTCCGGCTTCCGCAAGACCCGGGTCATGCCTCCGTACGTCAGTGGCGCCAACATCTCAGGCGATACCGATGGTACCTACATTGGCCCCATGAACGGAGACGTTCCGTTCGCTGCCGGTAACATGTACCTTGGCGAACTCTTCGCCGAAGGCAAACTCACACCCGTCTTCAACGCTCTGGCGGTCGCTCTGATCGTGCTTATGCTGGGAGGGGCCCTCTAATGGATACTCTTATTCTCGTTATCATCGGCATTGTGGTCGGTCCGATTCTCGGCGGTCTCATCGCCGGTCTCGACCGTCGCGTCACCGCTTGGTTCCAGTCTCGCCAGGGTCCGCCGATCATGCAGGCCTTCTACGATGTCGCCAAGCTGTTCGGTAAGGAAAAATGGTCGTCAACCAGTGGCAGATTCTCTGCGCCTGGGTGTACATGATCGCCGCTGCGTCTCGGTGGGGCTGTTCTTCGCACAGGGCGACCTGCTGCTCATCTTCTTCGTGCAGGCTGTGGGCGCGGTATTCCTCGTTATGGGTGCCATGTCCGCCAAGTCCCCCTACTCTCAGGTGGGTGCTCAGCGCGAACTGATGCAGATTCTGGCTTACGAGCCGGTCCTCATTCTGGTGTTCGTCGGTTTTTATCTGGTTACCGGCAGCTTCTCTGTTGAAGCCGTCTGGCAGCTGGATCAGCCGCTGCTCGCCAAGATGCCGCTGCTCTATCTGGCTTTGGGCTATGCCCTGACCATCAAGCTGAGGAAGTCGCCTTTCGACTTCTCCACCTCCCATCACGGCCATCAGGAACTGGTTAAAGGCGTGCTCACCGAGTACTCCGGCCCGTACCTCGGTCTGGTTGAAGTGGCTCACTGGTACGAAACCGTTCTGGTGCTCGGTCTGTGTTCGCTCTTCTGGAGCACCAACGTGCTGTGGATGGCCGTTCTGCTGATCTGTACTTATATGCTCGAAATCCTGGTGGACAACACCATGGCCCGCATGACCTGGCGTTGGATGCTTAAGCGCGTCTGGCTGCTCGGCATGGGTATGTCCGTCGTTAACCTCATCTGGCTGTACGCGGGGTAAGTCATGTTCGGATCATTCATTAAGAAATCTCGCGCCAAGTCTCCGTGGATCATGCATTTTGACTGCGGTAGCTGTAACGGCTGCGATATTGAGGTTCTGGCCTGCCTGACGCCCCTCTACGACGTGGAGCGCTTCGGCATCATCAACGTCGGCAACCCCAAGCACGCTGACGTGCTGCTGGTTACCGGCACCGTCAACCACCGGAACAAGAAGGTGCTCAAGAACATCTACGATCAGATGCCTGAGCCCAAGGCTGTCATCGCCATCGGCGCATGCGGCAACACCGGCGGTGTCTTCCGCGAAGCCTACAACGTCGTCGGCGGCGTGGACAAGGTCATCCCGGTCGATGTCTACGTTCCCGGCTGTCCGGCCAAGCCCGAAGCCATCATCGACGGTGTCGTTGCCGGTCTGGCCAAGTTCGCTCAAAAAGTGGAAGAAGCCGAGTAGCTTCGCACGAGGTAAAACATGAAAGGTAAAGTAATAGAAGTGACCATCGACAATATTGTCGGCGAGGTCATGAATATGAAGAACGATGGACAGAGATTCGTCACGTTCTCCACCTACCAAGAGGCGGAGGGCAAGCTCGGCATCCTGTACCACTTCGATAAGGATTTGGAAGATACTCACCTCAGGCTCGTCGTTGATATGGACAAGCCGATTCCCAGCGTTTCCGGCGTTTTCTTCGGCGCGCTGTTGGTGGAAAACGAAATCCGTGACCAGTGGGACGTCGAATTCGACGGTCTGGTCCTTGACTTCAACCGTACGCTCTATCTTGATCCCGAGGTCACCCAGGTTCCCCTGGTTTCCAACGTCAAGATCGAGCCGAAAAAATAGGGGGCTGAAATGGCTACTACCGTAATTCCCTTCGGCCCGCAGCATCCCGTCCTTCCCGAGCCGGTCCATCTGACCCTCAAAGTGGAAGACGAGATCGTCAAAGAGGCTGTTCCCGCTCTGGGCTATGTCCATCGCGGTCTGGAAAAACTTGCTGACATCCGTGACTATCATCAGATGATTACCGTCTGTGAACGCGTGTGCGGCATCTGCTCCATGATCCACGGCACCTGCTACTCGCAGTGCATCGAGGAAGCCATGGGCGTCGAAGTCACTGATCGCGCCAAGATGCTCCGCGTCATCTGGTCGGAACTGCATCGCATGCACTCCCACCTGCTCTGGCTCGGTCTCTTCGCCGATGCATTCGGCTTTGAGTCCCTGTTCATGCAGTTCTGGAAAGTCCGTGAACGCATCATGGACATCAACGAAGCCACCGCAGGCAGCCGCGTCATCGTGTCTGTCAACGTTATCGGCGGCGTTCGTGCCGATCTCTCTCCCGATCAGCTCCGCTGGATTCTTTCCGAGCTGGACGTTGCCGAGAAAGAGATCAAGGAGATGCAGGACACCATCATGAACGACTACACCGTCAAGACCCGCACCTGCGGTGTCGGCGTCCTGTCTTACGATCAGGCTTACGAGCTTGGCGCAGCAGGCCCGACCCTGCGCGGTTCCGGTGTTGCTTCGGACATGCGTATGAGCGGTTACGGCGCATACGGAGAACTCGATCTCGAACCGATCATCGAGACCTCCGGTGACTGCTGGGCACGTTCCACGGTTCGTTTCCGTGAAGTCCTCCAGTCCATCGACCTCGTCCGTCAGGCCATCAGCAAGCTCCCCGAGGGTGAGATTGCCGTCAAGGTCAAGGGTAATCCCCCGGCAGGCAAAGAAGTCTATGCCCGTGTCGAGCAGCCCCGCGGCGAATGCGTGTACTACATCAAGGGTAACGGCACCAAGCATCTGGACCGCCTGCGTATTCGTACGCCTACCTTTGCCAATATCCCGCCGCTTCTGGCCATGCTGCCGGAATGCGAGCTGGCGGACGTTCCCGTCATCGTTTTGTCCATTGATCCGTGCATCAGCTGCACGGAACGCTAAGGAGGATCTGACATGCTGTTTACACCCACAGTCGTCAAGAACCTGCTGAAGAAACCTGCCACGCGCAAGTACCCCTTCGAGGTTCGCGAACCGTTCCCCGAACTTCCGTGGTGAACTTGTTATTGACATTGATAGCTGCATCTTCTGCGGTATGTGCGTACGTAAGTGCCCGTGCCAGTGCATCACTGTCGACAAGCAGGCAGGCACCTGGACCTGCGACCTGCATGAATGCATCTCCTGTGGTTACTGCCGGGATCATTGCCCGACCAAGTGCCTGACCATGAAGGATACGCACCGCAAGCCGCTGCTTGAGAAAACCGCCTGGGTTGAGCAGGGTACCCCGCCCAAACCCAAGAAAAAAGCTGCCGCCAAAAGGAAGCCGCTCCTGCCGAGGCTGAAAAGCCCGCCGCAAAGAAAGCTCCCAAGAAGAAAGCAGACAAGAAATAGTACTTCCCTCGTGAAGTTAGATAAAGCCCCGGCTCGTGAGAGTCGGGGCTTTTGTTTTGGACTTTTCAGTTGCAGGCGGGTTGCTGTTCGAGCAGTTTTTCCAATAGCCGGAGTCTTTTCATGTTTTCGGGGGAGTTTCTGAATGCGATTACTAACGGTTTTTCCCCCAGAATCTTCAGCGTCCTGATGTTTGTGATGCCTTCTTTTTTGGCAAGGTAGTGCATGACGGTAGGGCTTGTGATGGCCCGCTTGAAGCGTCCCTGGGACAGTTTTCGCAGCAGTGTCAGTTCGTTGGGAGTCGGATCGACATTGTTAGGTTTTGTCCGGGCCAGCTTCGTGATGTCGTCCGGGTATACATAGCTTGTAACAAGCCCCAGACGTTCGTCAAAGACGTCTTCAATGGAGGTCCATTTTGTTCCTGATCCCTGATAGGTCATCACTCCGAAATCGGACCAGTCCACAGGCGGTGAAGCGGTGAATCCTTGAACGACTTCTTCCGGCCATGCCGGGAAATAGCCGACATACCCATCCTGTCTGGCAGTCTCACGAGCCCGTGACCAAGGGTAGAATTCAACACGCAATTCAATGTTCTCGCGTTTGAGCAGTGTGCGGAGTTTGTGAATGGAGAAGCCTTGCTGCGGGGAGTTGCTGTCGGAGTAGGGCTGCCAGTCGAGGGAAGTTATTACCCATACTTCACCTGCGGACGCAATGGTCGCGTATATCAAAACCAGAACAAGAATACGCAAGGCAGTCAGTAGGTGCTTCATTGCGGGTGCTTGGGGTTGGGGAAATGTTGTAAATTTGGAAAACCATTCCACTTGTTACCAAGGTGCCGGGATAACGAAGTGGCGTCAACAGGCATGGGTAAACTATAATGACTCAAGCAGTTGAAGATTGCCTCGTCCAACCAGATTGTTTTTTCAATTATTGTTTAGAGTGGTTTCATTCAAGCGAACGCCATAGAGTTTTTCTGCGTTTTTGTAGGCGATTTTTTCGGCCACTTCGTGTGGGAGTTGGCCGAGGATACGGCGTTGGTCAGCTACGACTTTGCCATATTTATTCCATAGTTTTTGCATGTGCGGGTCAGTCCCGAAGAGGATGCGGTCCTGATATTTGATCATGAGCGATTTCCAGTCAGGGCGGAGGACGCCGCCTTCAAGCATGGAGGGGCCGATCAATGCTTTTTTCGCGGGATCGGAGAAATTGTCCATGAGGCGTTCTTTTTTGATGTGAGCGCATGGAGGTTGGGGTGTCTGGACATGAAGTCGTCGATGGTTTTGGCGGTGGCAAAGCCCATGTGCGGAAGGATGAATACTTGATTCGGCCATGCGGCGTACAGGGCATGGAAACGAGGATAATCGCGTTTCGGAGCATAGGGTTCCCAGTGGACCATGACCGGCACTTTCAAGGGGGCAAGGGCCTCCATGAGCCGAGTGGTGCCGGGGCGCGAGGGATCTATGTAGCGTTCGCCGCGTGCGTACTGTTTTCCGGTGCTCTTGTCGCCATGGGTGTATAGTATTTCTCCGATGAATTTGTAGCCGTGTTTTCTGATGCCTTTGACTGTGGATTCAATGTAGGCGTTGGAGATGTCGTCCGAGAGACGAAAGTATTTGGGTGTACCGAGAATGATGAGGTCGGGGTTGCGTTCCGCGAGATTGAGCACGGCCTGTTCATTCTGGTGAAGACGCTTTCGGCTGCGAGCGAAGAGGGCGAGTTTTGTGACGCCTGCGGCACGGACATTGCGGATGGCCTGATCCATGTTGACCGTCTCATCTATTTGAGACATGGCATCAAAAAGAGGACCATCGTAGGTGGGAATGCCGCGACTTTTGTTCGTGGCAGTAAAACATGTTTCATATGTTTTTTTGATGGTTTTTCTTGTCTGTTTGTCCTTTGGCCGTTGTCCGCTATAGACATATCCCATTATCTTCGAATCAAGCTTTTCCTCCATGCACTGATGCATTTCCGGTGGTGCAGAAGGGAGAGCTGAATAATCGAAGGCGGCGACCTGCCCTGCAAAAAACAGGAGCAGCGTCGCCGCCATGATTTGTATAACGATCTGGTTAGAAGCGTTCAAAGCCTTCATCGGAGGCCTCATTCATATCAAGTGCAACGCCGGATTGCGTGCTGACGGCCTGCGTTGGTGCACCAGCCGGAAGGGATTGTCCGGGTTGTGTGCGGGCCACAGTCACCTGTGAGTACGCAGCTTGCCGCTGTCCCGTGTTGACTCGGAAGAACGAGATGATCTGCTGGAGGCCGTGAGCCTGATTTGCCAGATCGCTCGATGTGGACGCCATTTCTTCGGACGCGGCAGCGTTTTGCTGTACCACGTGGTCGAGCTGCTGAAGGGCCGTGTTGATCTGTTCAGCACCGGAGTTCTGCTCGTTGCTTGCTACCGTTATCTCCTGAATGAGTTCAGCTGTCTTTTCGATGTCGGGAACCATTTCCTTGAGCAGGTCGCCTGCCTTGACTGCGACCTCGACACTGGAGGAAGAGAGTTCGCTGATTTCGGCGGCCGCGTTTCCGCTCCTTTCTGCCAACTGGCGGACTTCGGCGGCGACAACGGCAAATCCCTTGCCGTGTTCACCTGCGCGTGCTGCTTCGATAGCAGCGTTTAACGCGAGCAGGTTGGTCTGCCGTGCGATGTCTTCAATGATGGATATCTTTTCAGCGATTTGCTGCATGGCACCAACTGTTTCCTGAACCGCTTCTCCGCCGGTGCGGGCATTGTCCGCTGCCTTGGACGCGATGGATTCGGTTTCGTTGGCATTGTCCGCATTGGCCCTGATGTTGGCGGCCATCTCTTCCATGGAAGAAGAAACCTCTTCAAGGGAAGCGGCCTGCTCCGTGGCTCCCTGTGAAAGTGCCTGCGAGGTTCCGGAAAGCTCTTCGCTGCCAGATGCCACCCGCGCACTGCCGTCCATGACCTCCGTGACGACACTGGTCAGTTTGGAGGACATGGTCCGCATGGCCTTCTGAATGTCGCCGATTTCATCTTCCCGGTCCACCGTGACCCGTTCCGTGTAATCACCCTCGGCGGTTTTCTTGAGGTAGTTGACCACACCGAGCAGGGGCGTACTGATCTGACGGTTCATGAAGAACCAGATGCAGGTCGCGATGACCAGCAGGGCTCCGAGCGAGAGGGATATCACTCCGACGCCGTTGGTATACACGGGTGCCATGATCTCGGACATCTCGATGAGCGCGATGAACTTCCATTTGAGCGCAGGTGAAGTCCGCACGACCACCATATATTCCACGCCTTGGATGGTCGCTTCCAGATCTCCCGAGTTCAGCGCGAATATGTCGGCGTATGATTTGTCCGGCAGTTCGTTCATTTTCTTGAAATTGTTGTCCTGGAATTTGGGGTCGGCAATAATGACGCCGTCATCCTGTACCATCATGACGTAGCCGGTTTTTCCGAGCTTGATGTCGTCGATGATTTTGGTGAGTGCACCGAGAGAAATGTCCATGGCTGCAACGCCGTAGACCGTGCCGCTGTCAATGACTGCGCTGGCCGTGGAAACCATGGCCTCGCCTGTGGTGGAGACATACGCCTTGGACAGAACCGGCTTGCCGCCGCCGGCCACGGCTTCCTTGTACCATGGGGCGGCCGCGGGGATCATATCCGCCGGGGAGCGGGTCGTTGCCGCCGATGATGAATGCGCCGTTGCTCGTGCCGATGTAACAGTCCTTGTAGCTGGGATGGGACGACAGCAGCATACGGTAGAACCCCCGGATTTCCTGTCCCAGTAGGTCTTCAGGCCAGGGCGTGACATCGATTTTGTCGCCTGTCTTGTCGATGAATGACGTCAGGATTTCGTCTACACGGTGTACCCGCGGATCTTCGGCCATCATGGCAGTGTTGTTCAGGGCCTCCTGAATGAACATGCTGATGGTGCCGTCAATGTGTTCCAACTGCCCGGAAGCTGACGAAGTGCTTCCCCGGATGGAGTCGTTGTATGTCGTTGTGAGACCTACAGCGAGTATTGCTATACAGAGCAGAAGCAGTGAGCCTGTAATTGCTGAAATCATTTTTGCCCGTATGGAAAGAGTCATAAGGCCTCCATGGTGATTGGCATCACTTCAGGTGTGAGTGATAATTTTTACCATACGCGTGTCGAGTATCTTGCAGAATTATATTTTCTGTTGGCGAAGCGGGTGGTGTGCCACTTGGCTTGTGGGAAGAAATTGGGTACTGTCCTCCTCTTATGCAACGGAAACATACACGAACCGTGGATGTAGGCGGCGTGGGCATCGGTGGCGACAATCCGGTGCGCGTCCAGTCCATGTGCAATACCGATACCCGCGATGTCCTGAGCACGGTCACACAAATCAATTCTCTGGCGGAAGCCGGGTGCGAGATTGTGCGCCTTGCCGTGCCTGATGATGCGGCTGCCGCGAAGCTGAAGGAAATTCGGGAACAATCCCCGGTCCCGCTTATCGCGGACATTCATTTCGATCACAGGCTGGCGCTCTCTGCTCTTGAGGCCGGAATCGAGGGGTTGCGCATCAATCCCGGCAATATCGGTGACGAGAGCAAGGTGGACGCCGTGGTGCGTGCCGCCATGGAACATGGTGCGCCCATCCGCATCGGCGTCAACGGCGGGTCGCTGGAAAAGACCTGCTGCGCCAGTTCGGCGGGCCCACGCCCGAGGCCATGGTCGAGTCCGGCCTGCGCCATGTGGCCATGCTCGAAAAGCGCGGCTTTCACGACATCAAAATTTCGCTCAAGACGTCATCGGTCCTGAATACGGTGGCTGCTTACCGGCTCATGTCCGGGAAGGTGGATTACCCGCTGCATATCGGCATCACCGAAGCCGGGACGCTCGTGCGCGGCGCGGTCAAGTCGGCGGTCGGTCTCGGCATCCTGCTTTCAGAGGGCATCGGCGACACCATGCGTGTCTCGCTCACCCATGATCCGGTGGCCGAGATCGGAGTTGCCTACGAAATCCTGCGCTCTCTGGGCTTGCGTGAACGCGGTCCCGAGATTATATCCTGCCCCACCTGCGGACGGACCGAGATCAAGCTGATCGAACTGGCCGAAAAAGTTGAGGAAGCGTTGCGGGGGGTCGAGGAAGTGTTCACTGTCGCGGTCATGGGCTGTGTGGTCAACGGTCCCGGCGAAGCGAAAGAGGCGGACATCGGCATTGCCGGAGGTCGCGGTCTCGGCATAATTTTCAAGAAGGGCGAAGTCGTTCGCAAGGTCAAGGGCGACGAGAATCTGCTGCCCGAATTCATGAAGGAAATCGAAGCGTTTTTACGCGAAAGGAGATCATAATACATGCGTCTTTCACGCTATTACATTCCCACTCTCAAGGAAGATCCGGCTGATGCCGAGGTCGTTTCCCACAAACTGCTGATGCGTGCGGGCATGATCCGCAAGCTGACCAGCGGCATCTACAATTACCTGCCGCTCGGCCTGCGTTCCATCAACAAGGTCTCCAAGATCGTACGCGAGGAAATGGACCGTGCCGGTGCCATGGAAGTGCTCATGCCCATGGTGCAGCCCGCCGACCTCTGGCGTGAAACCGGACGTTGGGATTTTTACGGTAAGGAACTTCTGCGCCTGAACGACCGTAACGGCCGTGACTACTGCCTCGGACCCACGCACGAAGAAGTCATCACCGACCTCGTGCGCGGCGAGATCAAGTCCTACAAGCAGCTGCCGGTCAACCTGTACCAGATTCAGACCAAATTCCGTGATGAAATCCGTCCCCGCTTCGGCCTGATGCGCGGCCGCGAATTCATCATGAAGGATGCCTATTCCTTTGATAAGGACGAGGAAGGTGCAGAAAAGTCCTACTTCGAGATGTTCGAAGCATACAAGGCGACCTTTTCCCGCATCGGCCTGCGCTTCAAGCCTGTTCAGGCCGACTCCGGCCAGATCGGCGGTGATTTTTCCCACGAGTTCATGGTGCTTGCCGAGACCGGTGAAGACACCATCGCGTCTTGCAAATCCTGCGATTTCGCTGCGAATCTTGAGAAAGCCAAGGTAGCCGCGCCCACTGGCGACGACATGACCGGAGCCGACTGTCCTGCCCTTGAGGAAGTCGCCACCCCCGGCGCGCACACCGTGGAAGAAGTCTGCGAATTTCTCGGCATTTCCGCTGACAAACTGGTGAAGACGCTTCTCTTCGTGGTTGATGAAAAGCCTGTGGCTGCGCTCGTGCGCGGTGATCGTGAGATCAACGACGTCAAGCTCCGCAACATTGTAGGCGGCAATGATATCGAATTGGCTGACGAAGAGATGGTCAAGAAGCTGACCAACGCGCCTGTCGGATTTGCCGGTCCCGCCGGACTCGACAAGGATGTGCCCATCTACGCCGATCACGAATTGCTCGCCGCGACCGACTGGGTTGCCGGAGCCAACAAGGGCGACACCCACGTTCGCCATCTTTCCCTTAGTCGTGACTGCAAGGTCGAGGCATTCGCTGACCTGCGTGTCATCGACCGACCGACGTCTGTCCGGAGTGCGGCGGCGAGATCGAGTTCACCAAGGGCATCGAGGTCGGCCATGTCTTCAAGCTGGGCCAGAAGTATTCCGAGAAGATGGAAGCCACGTTCCTCGATGAAAACGGCAAGGCCAAACCCATGGTCATGGGCTGTTACGGCATCGGCGTATCCCGCATCGTTGCTTCCGCCATCGAGCAGAACAACGACGAGAACGGCTGCTGTTTCCCGCCGTCCATCGCGCCTTTCGAGGTCTGCCTCATTTCTCTCGGCGGCAAGGATCAGGCCGTGGCCGACAAGGCCGAGGAGCTGTATTCCGAGATCATGGCTCTCGGTGTGGATGCCGCGTACGACGACCGCAAGGAACGCCCCGGCGTCAAGTTCGCCGAAGCCGATCTCATCGGTTACCCCATGCAGCTCGTGCTGGGCGGCAAGGGGCTCAAGAACGGTATCGTCGAAGCCAAGGACCGCAAGTCCGGCGAGAAGATCGAGCTGCCGCTTGACGGTTTTGCCGAAGCCTTCACCGCATGGCGCAACGAAATCTGGGCCAAGTGGGGACTGGAAGCATAAGACGGCTTCCGATAGCGGCCCAATCGCGTCGTTGGAAGGATTGAGTCTGTCCTCGACGTAGCGGGGCTACGCCTGCGGGAAACTCGAATCCTTCCGCCTAGCGCTTGAATCACTCTCGAAAGCCTCACAGAGTTAAAATGATATGGCGCACCTTGCTTGATGCAGGGTGCGCCTTTTTCGGTTAATTACGGTTGTGTGGCGTGGGGCTGAAATGGTACGTTGCCTGCGATTCACAATTTTATCTGACCGGAGAATGACATGACCGTCGAAAGCGCTGTCGCGTTGATTGTCGCCACTTTCATATTTGCTTCGATTCCCGGACCGGGGATCGCGGCCATGGTTGTTCAGGCTGTGGCGCGGGGATTTCGGACCGGTGCCGGTTTTGCCGTGGGACTGGTCTGTGGTGATTTCGTGTATCTGCTTCTGGTGCTGCTGGGCATGGGGTGGATCGCTCCGAAGATCGGTCCATGGTTCATGGTTTTCAAGTGGGCCGGGGCGGTGTACCTCGTGTATCTCGGCGTGAAATACTGGATTGCCAAGCCGCCTGCCGAACTGGATGCGGTCACGGTGAAGCCGCAGAGCGTGGCACGCACGTATCTGGGCGGCCTGTGCGTTTCCCTCGGCAACCCCAAGGTGATTGCTTTCTACTGCGGTTTCCTGCCCGGTTTCGTGAATATCCCCGAACTGTCGGGCACGGATATTATCATGGTCATTTCCATGATGCTGCCCACGGTACTCGCCGTGCTGCTGACCTACGCATGGTTCGCGTCCAGAGGTCGACGACTCATGCATTCGGAAAGGCATGGAAAATCGGCACCCGCACCGCAGGCACCGCAATGATCGGAGCCGGAATGGCCGTGGTGGCGGAATAATTTTACTGTTATTTATACTGACCTGACCCGCGCGAAGCTACC
>LQAJ01000327.1_pt1 | contig 12129 bp, 12 predicted proteins | sample 1535811 | NCBI WGS metagenome assembly LQAJ01 (sample SAMN04331587, study PRJNA305678) | bioreactor metagenome | isolation source: bioreactor_6 inoculated with Wadden Sea sediment 2nd replicate of a... | place: Germany: Wadden Sea, Janssand Flat
TGGGCAAGACCGTGGTCACCAGCTCCATGGTCGATCGCGTGGCGGCATCCTCGGCAGGCATCTGCATGAGTCCGGTGGGATTCAATGGTTGTGGACGGACTCATTGACGGTTCCTGCGGATTCGGAGGCGAGGAATCAGCCGGGCGAGTTTCCTGCGCTTCGACGGCTCGGTGTGGACCACGGACAAGGACGGCATCATCCTCAACCTGCTGGCAGCCGAAATCACCGCCACCACAAAGCGGGACCCCGGCGAACTCTACTCGCAACTTGAAGAAAGGCACGGTGCCCCCATTTACGAGCGGTCAGACGCCCCAGCCTCAACCGAACAGAAAGCCGCCTTCAAGGGGCTGACTCCCGACATGGTCACCGCCGACTCCCTCGCAGGAGAACCGATCACGGCCCGCCTGACGCATGCCCCCGGCAACAATGCCGCCATCGGCGGACTCAAGGTCACCGCAGAAAACGGCTGGTTCGCAGCACGTCCTTCCGGAACCGAGGATATCTACAAGATCTATTGCGAATCATTCAAGGGAGCCGACCACCTGAAAGACATTCAGGAAGAAGCCCGCGCCATCGTTGGTGCGGTGTTCGAAAAGGCCGGGGTATAAGCGAAAAGGGACGAACTTCGGAGACAACGGCCCAGCCGTTACATCCGTCCCCACACATGCAGGATTTCAGCAGTGCTTCTGACGCCCTGCGCGTCTCTGAAGTGGGCTTCGTAATGCTCGACAAACCGTTTGTAGGCATCCTTTGAAGGACGCTTTTGACCGGACGTGGCCGTCGCGCCCGTGGCCTGATGGGCGCGAAGCAGATCAGGAACCGAGGCGTGGTGCGTGACGTGCGTTGAACGGGCAAATTCGAGTTTCTCCGGTGCGAGAGCCCCAACCACATCCCATAGAACGCATCCGTCCGCAGGGGCAGCAGGGAGCCGAAGCCGGTTGCGCCAGACGCAGCAGTGATTTCAGGAAACGTGCCGTCAATAAAAATGGCGATCGAAAAGCAACCGCCCGACCGAAGAAGCCGGAAGTTGTCAGGTATTGAACGCTCCGGGGTGCGATACCACTGAAACGTAGACGAACTGACGAGCAGATCAAAGGTGTGCGCGGCAACATCTAGATACTCGGCGTCAGCAGCGACAAATTCTGGACAGGTGAGATCAGACTTGTCGATCTGTGCGAGCATGCCCGGGGAAATGTCTACGCCGAGATACCGCTCATGAGAACAGCGGGCAGCGACACGATGGGTCAGCACGCCACCACCTGCCCCTATCTCGATAATGGCGGGATAATGACCTCGCGGGACGTTGCGGGCGCACGTCTCGGCAACACCGGCCTGGACCATGGCGGCCTTGACGTACGTGTCGCGAGCGCGGTCGAAGCAGCGGCGAATACGCTCCTTAGTCAACGTAGGCGGCAAATTCATGTTCAGGTATCCAATGCCCGTGGGGCAACGCGATGTAGGTAGCACCGGGCATGATTTCCCATAAATCCTCGGAAGCGACCGGATTGACGATGCGATCGTGCTCGCCATGCAAAATGACGGTTTTCTCCGCCCCGCGATGCGACGGCATGGCACGGGACGCCCGAAGATACTCAAGCCCCATGAAAAGTCCTTCAACGTCACTCTTGTCTATGGGAATCTGACCGGTATACCCGCAGTTCCGATGAAAAAGATTGACGACTTCCTGAGCATTCCTGCGCATATTGCGAATCATGAGCCGCACCATCTTTTCGGACGTGTAGTCGGTAAAACAGAGAAACGGTGCCACAAGAACAATACGCTCAAAATTATCCACCACACGATTCCAACGCTTGAGCACCATGTGTGCGCCGGTTGACCAGGCGATGAGGGTAGACGCTGACGAAGTGTCGAGGCGGTCAAAAACTTCAGCTTCGCTGTGACGAACAAACGGCAGCAGAAACTCGCCCCTGCCGGACAACGTCGGAAAAAGTTCCGGAAACCCGGCCCAGCCGGAAACAAAAAGAAAATCGTCTGTCACAATCTCTCCATGGTCGCCTTCATGGCGTTCCTGAAATTCAAAAGGTCCTCACTATCCAGATCGGCCCGCAGACTGATACGCAACCGAGCCGTCCCCTGCGGCACGGTCGGCGGGCGCACCGCCCCGATATAGATTCCGTATTCCATGAGCATGTCCCGCGCCGCCAGCGTCCGGGCGTTGTCGCCGAGAATCACCGGAATGATCGCGGTTTCGGAAGGGCCGGTATCAAGGCCGAGAGATTGCAGAAAACCACGCACCTCACGTGCCATTTCAAGCAATCCGACTCCCATGCCGGGGTTTCCCGAACCAGCTTCACAACGGCAAGGCTCGCCCCGACCACAGCAGGCGGCAACGCCGTGGAAAAAATGAAAGGACGCCCCTTGTTCCGCAGGTAATCAATGACCTCCGAATCTCCCGCGACATATGCACCATACGAACCGAACCCTTTGGAAAAGGTTCCCATATGCACATTCACCCGGCCCGCCAGACCGAGTTCGGCGGCAAGCCCCCGGCCGCCACCCATGATTCCGGCAGCGTGGGCCTCGTCCACCACGGACAGGACATCATGTTTTCGCAGAGATCGACAATGGACGCAAGTTCCGCACAATCACCGTCCATGGAAAAAACCGTGTCGGTCACCAGAATTTTCCGCGACGCATAGGCGTGTTTTTCCATGAGCGAAGCAAGATGCGCCATGTCATTATGGCGGTATCGGACGTGCTGTGCGCCGGAAAGCCGGATGCCGTCCACGATGCTCGCATGATTGAGCCGATCCGAAAAAACCACGGTATGCCGATCGGCCAGCGTCGAAAGAATCATCAGGTTGGCTGTGAAGCCGGAACCCACGACAAGCGCGTCATCCAACCCCTTGAAATCGCTGATTTCCGCTTCAAGCCGGTCGAACAGACTGAAATTTCCGGAGATGAGACGGGATGCCCCGCTTGATGTGCCGTACTGCTCGACGGCCTGGGCGGCAGCGGCCTTGAGGTCGGGATGATCCGCGATGCCGAGATAGTTGTTGGACGCGAGATTCAGCAGCCGACGGCCTTCGAACACGAGAAATTTGTCCGCACCGCTGTCCACGGGCGGGATTTGACGGAAAAGGCTTCGTTCCCTAAACTCTTCCAACTCTTTCGAGATAAATTCGTACAACTTCTCAGACATGGTAGATTCAATGAAAAACAGGCTCTCTGGCATCCTGTGACCCAGATGAAAGACGTTGAGGAGCATCCGCTTCTCAAAATCGCATCCGGAAAAGGGATATACATATACGACGACGAAGGCAAATCCTACATAGACGGAATCAGCTCTTGGTGGACCAATATTTTCGGCCACGCCAACCCGCGCATCACCGAAGCGCTGACCAAACAGGCGAGCACACTTGAGCATGTCCTGTTCGCAGGCGTCACGCACGGTCCCGCCGAAGAACTGGCTGACCGCCTTGTCGCGCTCACTCCGGACGAAATGACCCGCGTGTTCTTTGCGGGCGACGGGGCCAGCGCCGTGGAAGTCGCCATGAAGATGAGTTACGGCTACCGCCAAAACAACGGCCAGCCCGAGAAAACGAAATTCGTCGGCCTGTCCGACGGATACCACGGCGACACGCTGGGCGCGCTCTCGGTGTGCGGTCACGACTTCTTTTCCGACCTGTACCGTCCGATCATGCCGGAAAACATCAGCGTGCAGGGACCGGACTGCTACCGTTGCCCCTACGGCAAGACCCGCGAGACGTGTGAGGCCGACTGCTTCGAACACATGGAAAAGACGCTCCACGAACGCGCCCATGAAATCACCGCAGTGTTCGTCGAACCACTCGGACAGGGGGCTGCGGGCTGGCGGTTCTACCCGGCGCTGTACCTCCAGAAACTCCGCAAGTTGACTCGCGAACTCGACATTCACCTCGCCTTTGACGAAATCGCCGTGGGATTCGGCCGTCTCGGCTCCATGTTCGCCATGGACAAAGCCGAAGTCGTGCCCGATTTCGTCACCATGTCCAAATCCATCACATCCGGCACGCTCGCGCTTTCGGCAGTCATGACCACGGATGCGGTTTACGACGCCTTTTACGGTGAATTCTCCGACATGAAGGCGTTCATGCACAGCCATACCTACACCGGCAATCCGCTGGCCTGCGCCGTCGCCAACACGACCCTGACCATGTTCGAAGACTCAACGTCATCGAAACCAACAGGCCAAAATACCAGCACATGCGCCGCTACGCCGCCGAAAAATTCGGGAACCACAAACATCTCGGTGAAATCCGCTCCTGCGGTTTCATCTCCTGCCTCGAATTCGTGGAAAATCCAGAAACAAAGGCCGCCTTTGACTGGAAGGACCGTATCGGATTCCAGATCCACCGCGCAGCCCTCAAGCATGGGGCATTTCTCCGCAACATGGGCGATGTTATCTATTTCCTGCCGCCTTATATCATTACAGAGGACGAGATCACCACACTGATCGATGCAGCCTACGCCGCAACCACGGAGGTACTCGGTTAATGGAACGCTATTTCATTTCCGGAACCAACACGGATGTCGGGAAAACCATGTTTTCCGCATGGTTCGCCAAACGGCTCATGGATGAAGGGAAATCAGTCTGCTACATCAAGCCGGTCCAGACCGGCTACCCTGCGGACGACGACAGCGCGTTCGTTCGCCGATACGCAGGCCTTTCGGACTCGGATGCCCGCGTTCTCTTTACCGGCGAAGAGCCCGTGTCTCCCTGTTTTCTGTGGGATGAATTCCCCATGCAGGAAGCCGCCGACCAGATCAATGCTGTCACGGGTTTTGACGTACTCATCGTCGAAGGCGCAGGCGGCCTGCTGGTTCCGCTGGACATGCAGCATCAGGTTTATGAATTCGCCCGCATCTGCAATCTCGACACCATCCTCGTCGTACCCAACCGGCTGGGCTGCATCAACGATGCCCAGCTTTCGGCAAAATTCCTTGAAGCCGAGCAACTGCCGGTGGCCGGTATCGCCATAAACGACCACTACGCCTCGGACCCGACAAACAGGGATCGCAACAAGCAGATGATAAATTATCTGCTGCCCGACGCGATACGATACATATTCGGCAGCATGGAATAGGAAAACAACCGGAAAAACAGCCGGTTGCACTTTTTCAAAAACACAAAAATCAACGAACTGCCATCTTGCCGCCCGGACTATATCAATACATTTAGATATTGACATTTCCTTGCGCCATCCATACAAGATGAGCAGTTGTTCAGAAAGCAACATAAAAAGATGCAAGTAATAACAGACCCCATAGAATTACAGCAGCAGTGCATGCAGTGGCAGCGCGAAGGCCTGAAAATAGGACTCGTGCCGACCATGGGCTTTTTCATGACGGACATCTCGCTCTCATGAAAAAGGCACGTCCGCTGTGCGATAAGCTTATCGTCTCCCTCTTCGTCAACCCGACCCAGTTCGGAGAAAACGAAGACCTCGACAAGTATCCCCACGATTTCGACGGCGACAGCGCCAAGGCCGAAGCACAGGGAACGGATATCCTTTTCGCCCCCGAAAAGAGCGCCATGTATGCGACCGACCACGCCACATGGATCAACATACCGTCGCTAGGCGAACACCTCTGCGGTGCGTCCCGCCCCGTCCACTTTCAGGGCGTCTGCACCGTGGTCACCAAACTTTTCATGCTCGCCCGTCCCGATGTTGCCGTGTTCGGCCAGAAGGACTGGCAGCAACTCGCCATCATCAGGCGTCTGGTCCGAGATCTGAACATTCCGGTTGAAATCGTCGGGCAGGAAATCGTCCGCGAACCGGACGGACTGGCCATGAGCTCCCGCAACGCCTATCTCACGGAAGAAGAGCGTGCTGCAGCACCGGCTATCCGTAAAGGTCTGCTGAAAGCGTCCGAAATGATACAAAGCGGCGAGCGGACTGCGCAGGCCGTCAAAGATTTTCTGAAAAAAGAATATGCGTCCACCCTGCCCATGGGTACAGTGGACTATATTGAACTGGTCGATCCGAACGACATCGTGCCGCTCAAGACCATTTCAGGTCCGGCACTGGCAGCTGTTGCCATTCAGGTCGGCAAGGCCAGGCTCATAGATAACATCCATATAGAGGTATAAAACATTGGCTCAAAGATGTTTTTGAGCGCCAAGATTCACGGCGCCACCATTACCTGCGCAAATCTGGAGTACAGAGGCAGCCTCTCCATCGACACCAAACTGATGAAGACGGTCGGCCTTCTCCCGTACGAACAGATCGATGTTTACAATCTTGACAACGGCGAGCGTTTGACGACCTATGCCATTCCCGGCGGCCCCGGCGAGATCTGTCTCAACGGTGCTGCCGCTCACAAGGGCAAAGTCGGCCAGCGCATCATCATCGCCAGCTATATGTGGCTGGATGAAAATGAATCCAAGACCCGCAAACCGCGGGTCATCGTGGCAGACGACAATAACGGCATCGACGAAGTCCTTGAGTGTGATCTCAATCCGGATTTCTAGACGCATTTCCTTAAAGAATTCTTGAAGGAGGATTCAATGCAGATCGAAGGCAAATACCTGTTTACCTCTGAATCCGTGACCGAAGGTCACCCCGACAAAGTCGCCGACCAGATTTCCGATGCAATTCTGGACACCATCATCGGACAGGACTCCATGGCCCGCGTGGCCTGCGAAACCCTCGTCACCACCGGCATGGCCTTCATCGCCGGTGAAATCTCCACCACGGCCTATGCCGATTTCCCGGAGATCGTCCGTAACACCATCAAGGACATCGGCTATAACTCCGCCGACACCATGGGCTTTGACTGGGAAACCTGCGCTGTCATCTCTTCCATCGACAAGCAGTCCCCGGACATCGCACAGGGCGTTGACCGCCAGAAGCCCGAAGAACAGGGTGCAGGCGACCAGGGCATGATGTTCGGTTTCGCCACCAACGAGACCCCGACTCTGATGCCCACCCCGATCTACTACGCTCACCAGCTTTCCAAACGTCTCACCGACGTGCGCAAGGAAGGCGTTCTCGACTACCTGCGTCCTGACGGAAAAACCCAGGTCTGCGTGGAATTCGATAACGGCAAGCCCGTCCGCATCGACAACGTGGTTGTCTCTTCCCAGCACGCCGAAGGCATTGAGCTGGGCCAGCTGCAGGAAGACATCCTGCGCGAAGTCGTCATGAAGACTCTGCCCGAGAAACTGATTGACGAAAACCTGAAATCCTACATCAACCCCACCGGCCGTTTCGTTATCGGTGGCCCGGTCGGTGACTGCGGCCTGACCGGTCGCAAGATCATCAACGACACCTACGGCGGTGCCGGTGCCCACGGCGGCGGCGCTTCTCCGGCAAGGACCCGTCCAAGGTCGACCGCTCCGGCGCATACATGGCCCGCTACGTAGCCAAGAACGTTGTCGCAGCCGGTCTCGCCGACCAGTGCGAAGTCCAGATCGCTTACGCCATCGGTGTTGCCGACCCCGTTTCCGTGGTCGTATCCTCCCGCGGCACTGGCAAGATCACCGACGAACAGCTGACCAAGGCCGTTACCGAGGTCTTCGACATGCGCCCCTACTACATCCTGGAACGCCTGAACCTGCGTCGTCCCATCTTCCAGCAGTCCACCAACTACGGCCACTTTGGCCGCGAACTCCCCGAGTTCACCTGGGAACAGACCGACGCCGTCGACGATCTGCGTACCGCAGCAAAAATCTAGCACGGTTCGCATTCAAGACAATCAAAGGGTGGAAGCTTCGGCTTCCACCCTTTTTTTCGTTCATTATTTCAAACAACCTCTTCTTTCCCTTGATCTGCTGGAAAAACATAGATGCTCAAACCTACGCACAAACAGGCAATCCGGAAGGACATTTTCCACTCAAGATTTTCAAGAAGAGGGAATTACTCACTTCCAAGCTTTCTGACGATTGCACTTAAGCGGCCGGAAAGAGCTTTGCGGTCTTTCGGATTCAACACGCTCAAATCAAGATATATATCAGCACCCTTTTGCTTATGGCTGATGACATGATTGGTTCCGGGTTGAGGCTCTACGTCATCGCACAATGAGAGCACTGCATACGGACGAATGCTTCGCCGGATTCCCTTGACGGAAAGAGCCTCCCGTTCCTCCGCATTCACAATATCCTGAACAAGGGCATATGTTTCCGAAGACATGAGAACCCCGCCGGGATCAGCCTGCCCCTCAAGGCGGGCAGCCAGATTCACTTCACCACCGATAATGGTGTAATCCATGCGAGCTTCGGACCCAAAATTGCCGACATTACAATACCCGGTATTGATCCCTACCCGCATCTGGAAAGGTTTGTCATAGCCCATCTTCCGCCATTCCATCTTCAACGCCTTCATCCGTTCCTGCATGGCGACTGCCATGCGAACACAGAGTTTTGCGTCCTCCCTGACCCCTTTGGTCTCGGGATCACCAAAAAACATGAGCATGGCATCGCCGATGAATTTATCGATAGTGGCTCCGTATTCCAAAGCTATGGCCGACATTTCGGTAAAGTACAGATTGAGCAGAGCTGTCAGATCTTCTGGCTGCATGTCGTCAGTCGTTTGAGTAAAATCCTTTATATCCGAGAAAAACACCGTCAGTTTCTTGCGCTCTGTAGAAAGAACCACATCCCGATTCCCGGAAAAAATGGAATCGTACACCTGTGGGGACAGATACTTTGCCAATTTGGAAGACAACCCTTCCAGCATCTTGTTCTTCTCGTCCAACGAATCCATAGTCTCTGCCAACTCGATCTGAGCCTTCTTCCTCTCTGCGATCTCCTTGCCCAGCTTTCTGTTCCAGAACACTATGAGTCCCGTGATGAGAAGCACACCGCCAGAGATCGGCAAAACCCATGTGAGCACAGTATGCATGTCCAGCCCATGCTCGAACTTGAGCGCAAGCCATTTCCCCTTGAACTCAGCAGCCTGATCATCAGAAACAACGCTTAATGCCTTGTTCAAAATTTCAACAAGCTCCGGGTAGTCTTTGGGGACTGCCATGGACAGAGCCATGGAGTAGTCGGTTGATGCTGCGACCTTGAGCGTGGTCAAGCCCTGTAGCTCAATGCAATAGCTACCGGTGCCCAAGTCATTGATAAACCAATCCACTTCGCCGAGAGCAAGGGCATCAATGGCATCCCGGACCGTCGGAAAGAGGACCAAATCCATTCCCGGATGATCCGCCCGAAGATATTCATGTGACGCATACCCTTCGACTACACCAACCCGTCCAGTGGTAATGTCTTCAAGTTCGCTGACCAAGGGGGCTTCCTTGGCAGAAAAAATGACTATGGGAAATGTAATGTATGGTTCGGTAAAAAGCAGATACTCTTCCTTGGCTTTGGTCCGAGCCACAGCGGTGAGGACATCAATGCGCCCCTCCTTTGCGTACTGAAGCACTTCATTCCAATTCAGGCCATTAGCCGGAACCATCTCCGTCTTGATCTTATCCTTGATAAAATTGACATATTCGGCAGATATTCCTTCATATTTGCCATCTTCATCGATGAATTCAAACGGCGCACTCTGCGGATCTATTCCAAGTACGATTCGTGGATGATTCTCCAGCCACGCCCACTGCTGTTTGGTCAATGAAAATATCTTCTGTTGAAAACCGGAAGTGTCAAGATAGGTTGAAAGGATGGCTTCCTTTTCTTGTTTCGTGATGACATCAAGCCCTTTTTGAAGAATGTTCCTCAAAATCGGGTTGTCCTTGTCCGTGGCGAAACGGAGTTGACCGGGGAGGTCCGTGCGCCAAAGACTGACAAGCTTCAAATTGGGAAGTGTAAATTTCTTAATCAGGTAGGAAGCAACGACCTGGTTGCCGATATATGCGTCCGCCTTGCCCGTTGAAACCGCCTCAAGGGCTTCCTGGGTCGACTTGACGAGCAGAATCTTTATTTCAGGATGGTCGCTAGGGAGATTTTTTGCGATGGCATATCCATCTTCCAAGGCCACGGTTTTACCCGTCAAGTCTTCCGGGGCATGAATATCATCTCTGTCTGCTGTCGTGAAAATCGCGGAATAATATTCTATGTATGGTTTTGTGAAAATGAAATCCTTGAGACGCTTTGATGTTTCATTCAACCCCGGAGCAACATCAAGCACTCCGGTTCTGAGCTTGCCCATGTGAGCATTCCAATCGGTATCAAAAACAGGCTGGATATCCAAACCGACCTTACTCGCTGCGACTCGAATAAAGTCGGCGGCTATGCCCGCATAGGAGCCATCAGACATCTTCATTTCAAAAGGAGGCCAATCCGGTGTGGAGGTCAATGAAATCGTCGGATTCTTGAGGATATAGTCTTTTTCTTCATCAGAAAGGGTTACCTTGCTCTTCGTTTTCATATCCCGATAGAAACGGTCCTTGGGTTCAATCGTCCAACGTTCGTCGATTGCGGCCAAAAGTGACGGAGATATATTTCGAAATCCCTCATCAATCGATTTGACAAGAGAAGTCCGTTCTTTCGAAACAGCAGCATGAACAGTGTTGGAAATCTCAGGAACGGGAATTCGCGATACAAGTCCTTGCCAGCCATACTGAGCCAGTAGTCGCGAGACCGTAGGAATTTCATCAAAAATAATATCGACTTCATTGGCAACGAGAGCTGTCAATAAAGCCTCATGATCCTCAAAAGCGGTTACACGAAACTTTGGATATTTTTTTGCAAATAATCGTGTTGATATGTACCTGCAACAACCCCAAATCGTTCTTTTTGAATCCGGTTCAAAGAAGGCTTTTGGCAGTTTGACCGATAATAAAAAACACTCTTGATAGAATACAATGGGTCCGAAAAAAGGAGCCACCCGGCCCGCTCACTGTTCTTGAACAATCCGGAATGCACATCAGCCTGACCCGATTTGACCATCTCCAAGGTCTGCTCCCAGGTCCCCGAAACAAACTCGACGTCCATACCAGTCTGCTCCGACCACAACTTCCACAACTCCACCAGCACACCTTCCGGCTTTCCGGCAGGAGTAACAAGAGACATTGGCGCATAGGTTTATCAATGGCAACAACGAGACGGTCTTTGGCGTATACCGTATTCATTCCCAACAGGATAATGAGAATACTACCCAAACATCAGGCTGAACTGGCGATAGACGAACACAGTAAACCTCATTTCATTATTATAACGAGTAGTTGAACAAACATGACGACGCAGCCTCACCACAACATTCATTTCCGATACAATGAATTGAAAAACACACCAGTTTCACCCAAAAGGCATACGTCTTTTTCTTAGCAACAACCAATACACCCAATCCCATAGTTGTATAGCGTTGCCTAACACACATTCCCCCGGCAACGCCATGAAGAATTCGACAGCAGTGCACGGTAAAGGAAATTCATCCTCTTTACTGCCGCTATTCTCAATACTATCAACTATTTTTCCGACCTCCACACTCTACAGAACCAACCGACAGAAAAACCAATTGCAAATTAGCCTATTCGATACACAGCCCGGCAGAAGCATGACAACTCAAGGCAAAAAATTTACATAAACGGTAAAAACCACTCAAAAGAAGTGTAAGACTAGAACAACACACAATCAAAGTTATACATTTTTGAACAAAACCTGCGTAAAAGCCAAATTTTTTCTTGATTTTTACCATTTTTGACAAAAAATCAGCTTTTTTACACAAAATCTTTGCCGTTTTTGCCATTTTTTGATGACGCCTCTATTTTTTTTGCTAGCTAATTTTTGGTTTTAGCAAATTTCATCATATTGGCAATTGTTCATATTTTACCTGTCACTAACGGAGAGAGAATGTCCAACCAACCGAAAAGCAACGATGTTTTAGGAAGTGTCAACCGCGGCAACGCAATCGAATCCGGCCTCTGCACCCTGTGCCGGGCAGACTGTCAGGGCAAATGTGAGACCTGGCTTTCTTCCATGCGCGGACGTGAAGTCCTCTACCCCCGCGATTTCGGCCTCGTCACCGCGGGCAGCGGAAACACCACCCACGTCGGCGTGTCCTACAACTCCCTCAGAATTCAGGGCCTGAACTACGGTGCCATGGGCGCCACCGGCACTGACAAGGACCTGCTGTTCACCGACGTCAACCTCGAAACATCTTTCGGCGCAAAGGAAACCACCAAATGTAAGGTTCCCTTCATGACCGGCGCACTGGGTTCCACCTTCATCGCCGC
>LQAJ01000328.1_pt1 | contig 12083 bp, 12 predicted proteins | sample 1535811 | NCBI WGS metagenome assembly LQAJ01 (sample SAMN04331587, study PRJNA305678) | bioreactor metagenome | isolation source: bioreactor_6 inoculated with Wadden Sea sediment 2nd replicate of a... | place: Germany: Wadden Sea, Janssand Flat
GGACGGACATTCTGTTTTTATCTCTTCTTTGTCGACGGCGGTTTCATCTTCTGACTCCACCTCCGCCGTTCGCAGTTACATGGTCCGGCAGCCATCCTTGGTCACCAGCACCTGATATTCCCAGCGGATGCCGCCCCATTCGGGATCGTAGAGGCCCGGTTCCACGTGACTACCATGTTTTCCTGAAGCACGCCGTTTGCAGCGCGGCTCAGGCTCGGGGGTTCGTGGGTTTCGAGGCCGACACCGTGGCCGAGTCCGTGGGTGAACAGGTGTTCCACGCCAGCCTCTGCAAACACGTTGTAGGCCGCGAAATAGGCGTCCTTGTAGCTCAGGCCGGGACGGATGATGTCGATGGCGGCCTGCTGTGCAGCGCGGACAAGGGCCATGGTCTCCTTGAAACGGTCAGACGGCTTGTCACCCACCCAGAAGGTGCGGGTCTGGTCGGAGTTGTAGTCCTGCAACCGGCAGCCCGTGTCGATGAGAATGAGATCATTCTCGCGGAGCTTGGTCTTGCCGGGAATGGAGTGGGGCAGGGCCGCGTTGGGACCGACGCCCACGATGGTGGAGAAGGCCAGTTCCTCGGCTCCATGTTCGCGGAAGAATTTTTCTACTTCCCACGCGATTTCCTCTTCTGTGCGGCCCGGAATCAGCTGGCCTTCGATGTACTCGAACAGCTCGTGATTCAGCTGGATGGACGCGTCCATGCGGCGGATTTCGTCCTCGTCCTTGATGACGCGCAGATTTTCCACCAGATCGGTGGTGGAGTAGAGCTTGGTCAGGGAGTAGAGTTTGTCGTAGTCGAACAGATGCATGGCCCGTGGCTCGATGCCCATGGACTCAATGCCATTGTCCTTCATGACCTGGGTTACCAGTTTGTGCTTGTCCGTCGAGTAGATGAACAGGTTGTTCTCATCCCAGACCTTTTTGGCAGCGTCCGTATAGCGCGGATCGGTGAAGAGGAAGTCTTCGCCGTCCGCCGTGACCAGCAGCCAGCCGGTCGACTCATTGCATTGGGCGTCGTGCAGTTCAAAGCCGCTGAGATAATACCGGTTAGCCGCGTGCGATACCAGCAGCGCCTCAAGTCCCTTTTTTTTGAGGGAGCGTTTGAGGTTTTCGCGCCGCTGGGCGAAAATGTCAGTATTCATGTATATCAGTCCCAATTGTAGGTCGTTTCGGGGGTGCCGGTGACCATGCGTTCAGCCCATTCCACGCCCTGCATGACCGAGTGGTCCATGTTGGACACCTCGTATTTCCAGCCGCCGAACCGGCCGCGGGAATAGATGTCCTTTTCTTCCAGTCTCGGCTGAATAACCTTGAGCGCGCCGTCGCGCTTCAGGCAGGGCACGGGATAGCCGTAATCCACGGCGATCTCCCACCTTGTGCAGATGTCGTCCACTTCGGACGCATCCAGCAGGGACGTATTTACCAGACCGTCTATGGTCTGGTCCATCAGTTCATCAACCTTTCCGATTTGTGCTGCGAGAAGGATGTCTCGCACATGAATGCCAGCTGTTCGCCGGGGCGGGCCACGTTGTTGGGTGAGTAGTTGTGGAATTCGTCACCCGGTAGAACGGGGAGTTCGATTCCGGGAAATACATCCAGCAGCGGGAGTTGCGTTTTGCCGCTTCTCCTGCGTCGAGGCCGACACCGCTGACATGGACGGAATTGTGGGTCAGGTCGTTTGCCGCGTCGACCATGGCGTCATTTTTTTCCGTGAGCCATTGTGAGGCGAGAATATCCACGGGTGCCGTGTTGAGCAGGGTCTCGTATTCGACTTCAAGCCCGGTGTCCGTGGTGACGATCTTCTTCTCCGCGTCGATGGACACTACAGACTGGCCGTACTCGATGCGGTCCCTGATCCGGCGGGCGAGGCGGCGGAAAATTTCGCCGGTGCCGCCGTAGAGCGGGAACTTGAAGGTGTTGTTCGGTCCCCATGCCACGTCGTCCTGTTCGAGGATGATGTTCTTGAGTGTGCGCTTCAGGTCAACCACGCTGACGCGTTCGCCGATCCAGTCGAACTGCATCAGTCAGGCGGCGTGGCCCATACCTTGAAATTATAGGGATTCATGAAATGTCTGGCGATGCCCGCACCGAAAATGTGGTTGATCCACTGGCCGAAGTTTTCGGGCTTTTCTTCGGGACGGTTGCCCGGAAGCAGCCCTTGCACGCAGTCCCATCGCGCTTCACGCGGCAGGTACCGGATGTTGTTCTGGAACGGATACGGGACCCATGTGCCGGATGAGCGCACCCATGATTCGCGTTCGTGCTCAAGGCGTTCGTCACCCAGCAGGGAGTTCAGAAGATCGTCGAAATAGTCGTAATGGGAAAAGACCACATGGCCGCCGATGTCCCATGTGAATCCGGCATCGTCCTTGAAACTGGCGGCCAGACCGCCCGCATGGTCGTGCCGCTCCAGCACGATGAAGTCGTCCATGCCGAGTTCCCTGAGCCGATGTGCCGCGCCGAGGCCGGTGGGGCCTGCGCCGATGATGAGATGTCTGGTTTTCACAGTGCGGTCCTTGCTGAGGCAGCCTTATTGTTTATTCGGGTAAGGAAATAATTTCCATTTGCCGGGTGAATAATCAAGTTTGGTGCCAAACTTTCTTTTCCTGCCGAAAAAAAAGCTGCAAATCGAATCGGGCAGGCGCTTTGCCACCTGCCGGGAACATGTGCTACTCATCCGTCCATCATGATTGTCAAAAATACTGTTTCCCCGCTTTGGGCACTGTCTGCCGAAGCACTCGACCATGCCGCGCAGCGGCTTGCCGCCATTCTGTCCGAGGCCCCTGCCGGTACTGAAATATTTTTTCGGGCTGATGATATCGGTATCCCCGGCAACAAGTGCCGCCAAATGATGGGCGTATTTTGCGCCCACTCTGTTCCGCTGCACATGGCCGTGACCCCGGCATGGCTCGGCGTATCCCGGTGGGAGACGCTCAAGTCGTGGGGTGAAGGGGCTGACATCTGGTGCTGGCATCAGCACGGATGGCGGCACGTCAACCACCAGATGAGCGGCAAGAAGGGCGAATTCGGCACGGACCGTTCCCGTGCCGCAAAGAAGGCTGATATCGCGCGGGGCCGCGCCAAACTCGAATCGATCATGGGCGACGATTTCCGTCCTGTGTTCACTCCTCCGTGGAACCGTTTCGATACGGAGACGGGCGAAATACTCGCAGAACTCGGGTTCACTGCGGTTTCCCGTTCTGCGGGGGAGCAGAAAAAGGTGTCGCTTCCGGATTCCCTGCCCGACATCCCCATCAATGTGGACCTGCATACGAGAAGTGAGGCCGATCCTGCCGAGGGGATGGACGAGTTGCTGCGGGAGTTCGAAATCGGTGTGCGGGACGGGCGCATCGGCGTCATGCTGCACCATCAGCGCATGAATGATGCCGCGGTGTATTTCCTTGATGCCTGCCTCGGTATTGTGGCGAAAACGACTGCACTGGTTCCGCTTCGTATCAACCTGTTATAAATTTCGTCAATTCAGCAAAATCCAACTGTTACATGCTCATTTTGCCTTGTCATGGGTGGCGCATCCGCATAGTGTAATGAGAATATGGAAAATCAGCCGGTTATTGAGTGAGGATACGACATGAGTGCATCCGATCCCATAATGGATCGCCCCGACGAACGGATCGACAGGCTTATCACCTTGCCGTTCGCCAAGTCGCTTGAGATCAGTTTCAAGAGCCTGCGGGTACGTTTTTTCCGGTCCATGATAACGATTTCCAGTCTGGTGCTGGCGGTTTCGTTTCTGGCATTCGTGCTCGTCAACCTCGATGTTGCTTCCGGGCTGTTGCAGCAGGGCGGAGCCAAGGCGGCGCGGACACTGCTGGCAGCCGGATATGACGTGAACCTTGAACAGGGCGTTGTCGCCATGTCTGCCAAGGAACGGTGGATCGTCATTCTGTCGCTGCTCGTCTGTACGGTGGGCATCATCAATGCACAGCTCATGTCCGTGACCGAACGGTTTTCCGAGATTGGGGTCATGAAGTGTCTCGGTGCACTCGATTCCATGATCGTTCGGCTGTTCATGCTGGAAGCCGCCATGCAGGGGCTGGTCGGGGCCGTCGCAGGCGCGGTGTTGGGCTGCATTTTTTCCCTGCTGGCAGGCTGGATTCGTTTCGGCGCGCAGGCGGTCGGGTACGTGTCGCTTGCCGACGTGTTCGGGTCGGTGGGCATCGCCGTTCTTGCGGGCTGCATCCTGAGTCTTGTCGGCGTCCTGTATCCCGCATTGCTGGCGGCGCGCATGGCTCCCATCAATGCCATTCGGGCTGAACACTGAGGCGGTTGCAAAATGTCCTTCTGCCCTGTTCTCGACATTGTTTATTGAATTTGCTCCGGCACAAGCGTTTTGAAGGAATATCATGAGTGAAGACAAACGCACCATCGTCCGCGTCATCGGCGTGACAAAGACGTTCACCATGGGCAAGATGGAAGTGCAGGCCCTCAAGGGCGTGGATCTGGAAATTTTTCCGGAGAATACGTGTCCATCATGGGGCCGTCCGGTTCCGGCAAGTCCACCCTGTTCAACATGATCGGCGGTCTGGACAAGCCTTCCGACGGCAAGGTGTTCATCGACGAGGTGGATATTTCACAGCTCGACGCCTATGAACTGGCGTGGCTTCGAAACCGCAAGATCGGGTATATTTTCCAGACATTCAATCTCATCCCCGTGATGACCGCGCTTGAAAACGTGACCCTGCCCATGACCTTTGCGGGCATGAACGCGGATGACGCGCAGGACAAGGGAATTGAGCTGCTCAAGCTGGTCGGTCTGGGCGACCGGTTCCAGCACAAGCCGCTGGAACTGTCAGGCGGTCAGCAGCAGCGCGTGGCTGTGGCCCGGTCCCTTGCCAACGATCCTTCCATCATTCTGGCTGACGAGCCGACCGGCAACCTCGACCTGTCCACGGGTGAGGAGATCATCGAACTGCTTCAGATGCTTTCCAGCGAACGGGGCGTGACGATCATTTCCGCGACACATGACTACAAGATGCTCAATGTGTCCGACCGCGTGGTCTGGGTGCGTGACGGCATGGTGGACCGTGTGGAAAGGCGTGAGGAACTCGACATCTCCATCGGCGGTATCGGCGAGAAACTGACCGGCCACAGGCTGAACGGGGACGGGGCATAATCCATGCTGCGACGCGGACTGCAATTCCTTTTTCTTTCCGCTGTCCTTCTCGTGGCAGCGACTCCGGCGTTTGCTGACGGTGCGGATTTTTCTGCGACGGTTGTCCGCTCTCGGTGACCGTTCCATCGGCACTCCCGGAGCGACCAAAGCCGCTGACATGGTCGAGGCGAAGTGGAAAACGCTTTTCCCGGACGCCACCATGGGACGGCAGTCCTTTCATGTGCCGGTTGTCGTGGCGGGCGGTGCGGAAATGGTTGTCAAGGGCGTGGACCGGGTGGTTACGCTTCGCCAGCTTCGAAGCAACGCGCTGTCGCCGGGGGCGATCGGTTCGCCGGGGCTCGACGGACCGCTGATTTATGTCCGGCAGGGGCGGGTCAGCGATTTCAACGGAATGGATGTGCAGGGCGCGGTGGTGCTCATGGATATGGATTCCGGCAAGAACTGGAACAACGCGGCCATGCTCGGTGCGCGTGCGGTTGTTTTGTGGGACAGGGCGGCGATGGCGGGCAGGTGCCGCGTGCGCTGTTCCGTTCCAAGTTCGAGTTGACGCCGGTCGATCTGCCCATGTTCTGGATGTCGAGAGAGCAGGCCAAGAGCGTATTCGGTACGGGATTCATCAAGGCGGGACCGAGGCGGTTGGCTGAGGTTCGGTTGACGTCCAAGGCGGCATGGCGAAGTGTGCGCGACGAAAATCTGTACTGCTTTGTCAAAGGCAGTGATCCTGAACTGTCGAAGCAGACGATCATCGTCGAGGCCTTTTATGATTCCACCGCGCGGGTTGCCGGACAGGCTCCGGGCGCTGGCGAAGCCGTGTCCATTGCCACCCTCATGGACATGGCGGAATATTTCTCCTGGCACCGGTCCAAGCGGTCGGTCATGTTCGTGGCTACGTCGGGCAAGTCGAGTGCGCAGGCCGGAATGCGGGAATTCGCCTGGGCGCTTGTCACCAAGGGCAAATTGCTCAAGGCCCGGAAAAAGGCGCTTGAGAAGCGTGTGGTGGACGCCGGAAGGGTTCTGGAATTTTTGCGTTTGCAGCCGGTACGCAGCAAGGGCGTTCAAAAGGATGAAGAGCTGACCGCGCTGCTCAAGAAGGCGCTTCGGAGCGTGGTTCGCGATCATGAGGACAACCTGACCAACGAGCTCATGCGGCTGCGGCTTCTGTCGCAGAAGCAGGCGAAAGGTATGGATGAACCGGCGCGGCAGGAGCGCATCAGGGAATTGGCGGCCGAGCGAATGACGCTCAAGCGGCTCAACTGGGTGCATTCCACTGTCGCGGATTTTCCGCTCTCCGAAAATGAGGCGGTGGTTCTGGAAAATTTCGTTGATCCGACTATCCTTTCCCAGACCTCCATTCTTGAAGACGCCACTGGCCAGTTGCATGACGTGGCTTCGGCACGCACCATGCGGGACGCCATTGGTGAGCGGAGCATCGTGGCCCATGTTTCACTGTATCTTTCCACCCATGGTGACGGTGTGGGCGCTTTTGACAAGGGATGGCTCAATGACCTCAAGCCGTCCGTGAACCGTACGGCCTTTTTCCGTCCGCTTGATACGGTCATGAAGGGGGCGGTGAAGCAGCTTGGCACGACCGACGGTGACGCCGCCCGACTGTTTGCCGATACCCTGCGTCCCGGCAAGCGGGCATGGCAGAGCTATCTCCCCGACCGTCCCGAACTCGGCGGTGAGCCTATGGCCCTTGCGGGGTTCGCGGGCATGACCCTTGCCACGGTGCATGACATTCGTCCGGCATGGGGCACCCCGTACGACCTGCCTGAGCGGGTGAATTTCGATTACATGAAGCGGCAGGGGAAGCTGGTGCAGGCCATGCTGACCGGACTTGCCAACGAGCCTGTCGAAAATGCCGGAGAACGGGTCAAGAACCGGTTTGTCACCGTGGAAGGACGCGCCAATCTGCTCAGAAAGGGTGAGGTCTTCCCGGATCGGCCCGGCACCGGACTGGTGGTCCTCGCGTTCCAGTGGCGGACGCGCAATTACGGCATGGTCGATACTTCCGGCCATTTCCGCATCCCCGGTCTGGCGAGCAAGAAAGTCAGCTATCACAAGGCCGTGGTCGAGGCCTTCCGGTTCAACGAAGACACCGGGCTTGCCGACTGGGCCATTGATAAGCCCAAGACAGGCAAGCCTGCCTATCGCATCAAGCTCAAGCGTGCGGTGCAGGCCACGGACCTGATCCTCTTTTCCTGCACCCAGACCACGGTGTTCGACATGTTCGACCCGCGTACCTTCAAGTATCTCTACCGTCCCAAGCTCATTGACGGACGCACTGAAGCCCCGCCGGTCAGCTACTGGTACAGCCGCCTTGATACCCGCAGTTCCACTCTGGGCACCCTGTTCCTTGAACCGGACACGCCCATCAAGCTGACGCTTTCCGACACCGTGCTCGACAAGAAGGTCCTGCTGCTCAACGCGAGTGAAGACCATCCCCTCGGGCTGGGCTATATAGCCAAGCAGTGGCCGGTCATTCCCATGACCGAATACCGCGCCGCCAATGACATGTGGAATCTTCTGAATCCGCGTATCGACAACCTTGAAAACAAGGGTATCGTTAACGAGCGCATCCGCGAACTGCGGCGGCTCGGCGATGAAGATCTCGCCCGTGCCGAGGAATTCAAGGCGCAGAAGCAGTGGGATAAGTTCATGGAGTCGGCCCGTTCCTCGCTCGCCAAGGCGAGCCGCGTTTACAACGACGTGGACAAGACGCAGAAGGACGTGCTCGTGGGCGTGCTCTTTACGTGGCCCTGTTCGTGCCCTTTGCCTATTGCATGGAACGGTTGTTCTTTTCGTTCGTTGACATCAGGAAGCGCATCTCGGCGTTTCTCGGGTTCCTCATCCTGATTATCGGGGTGGTGTACATGGTGCACCCGGCGTTTCAGCTGACATATTCGCCCATGGTGGTGATATTGGCGTTCTTCATCCTTGCCCTGTCCATGCTTGTTTCGCTCATCATTTTCTTCCGGTTCGAACGGGAGATGGTGGAACTCCAGAAGCGGTCCGCGCATATCAAAGATTACGGGCATCAGCCCCATGGCGGCCTTTGGCGCGGCATTCGTGCTCGGCGTGGGCAACCTCAAGCGCCGGCCCGTGCGAACCTTCCTGACCTTCATGACGCTCGTCATCCTGACGTTCACCATCATGAACTTCACCACGGTCAAGTCCGTGCGTGAAAAAGGGTGGGCGCGGTTCAGCGACACGGCCACGTATTCCGGCCGCTTGCTCAAGTATTTCAACTGGCAGAACGTGCCGCTCGAAGCATTGTCCGTCCTTCGGAACGCCTACGCAGGCAAGGGCGTGGTGGCCCCGCGTGCGTGGTATGACACAGGCATGACCAGCGACAAGTCCCGCGCTCCGCTCATCCCTGTCTGGTTCGGTGAGAAGGAATCTCCGGGCCGCGGCATGGTGGGGCTGTCGTATCTTGAACCGCAGGTCAGCGGACTGGACCGTATCCTCGTCAAGGGCCGCTGGTTCCGCGAGGGAGAGCGGTTCGTCGCACTCCTGCCGCAGCGTATGGCCGACACCCTCGGCGTGGACCCGGTTGATCCGACCCGAAACACCGTCACCGTCTGGGGACTGAATATTTCCGTGGTCGGTGTGTTCAACGATAACGGGTTGCGCGACAATCCCGATCTTGACGGCGAACCTGTCACGCCCATCGTTTTTCCGAATCAGGCCGCCACACAGATGTCCGAAGTCGAGGCCGAGGCCATTGAGGACGGCGAGGACGTCGTGGCCACTGAAAGCCGGTATCAGCATATTCCGGGCTATGAAACGATCATCGTGCCTGCCGAATCCCTGCTTGATATGGAAGCGGGCAGGCTCAAGGGGATCGCGGTCAAGCCGCATGAAGGCACCGCGGAAGTGACAGGCGAACTCGGCGACCGGTTCGGCATGCTTCTGTTCCGGGGCGTTGCCTCGGGACCGGAGAAGGGAACTTCCCTGTATTTGCTAATGACGCCGTAAGCTATTCAGGTGTTGCCAACATCCTGATTCCCCTCGCCATTTCCATACTGATCGTGCTCAACACCATGATCGGGTCTGTGTACGAACGCAAGCCGGAGATCGCGGTGTATACCTCGGTCGGACTGGCTCCGCCGCATGTGGCCTTCCTGTTCATTGCCGAGGCCTTGGCCTTTGGCGTCATTTCCGTGGTGGTGGGCTATCTGCTTGCCCAGGGCTCATCGGCCTTCCTTGCGGGGACGTCGCTGTGGGCGGGGATGACCGCCAACTACTCATCCACTGCGGGTGTGGCGGCCATGCTGCTTGTCATCGGCGTGGTGCTGGTTTCGGCCATCTATCCGGCCCGAGTCGCCGCACGCATCGCCATCCCGGACGTGAACAAGTCGTGGACCATGCCCAAGGCCAAGGGCGACGAACTGGTCGTGGTGCTGCCGTTCCTCATCAAGCTCAGGGAAATGGCCAGTGCGGGCGGGTTCCTGCGGGAATACTATCTTGCACATCATGATATTTCCATGGTGAGTTCTGCACCGACGACATGCAGTGCAATTTCCTTGATCTTGAACAGGTCGAATTGAATACCGGATTGCTTACCGGTCTGCCCGAGGACGTGCTCATCCCCGATGAACTCTGCTTCTCCCTCGGCCTGCGCGTCTGGCTCGCTCCGTTCGACTTCGGCGTTCGCCAGAAGGTGCGTCTCGTGTTCTGTCCTTCAGAAATTTACAAGGGGTTCAGACAGATACGTGTTGTCATTCACCGTGAAGCGGGCGAGCTCAAGGCGTGGGAAAACCTAAACAAGAATTTCCTCAATGATTTACGCAAGCAACTGCTCGCGTGGCGTTCCCTTGATGAGGTTGCCGTACAGCATTTTGCCGATAATCTGGGTGACGAAATGAAAAAGAACCTTGCGGAGGGACGGGATGAAGAACCGTCCCGGTCGAAGAAGGAAGGAAAAGCATGAACGGACGGCTCAGGCTCAGGGCGCTTCTGACCGGACTCCTGCTGGGGCTCGGACTGTGCATCTTTACGCCGTACAACAATACCATCCTGCATAATACGCCGCTGGGCGGCGGGCATTTTCCGCTTGCTCCGTTTTTCATCGTGGCGTGGATGTTCGTGGCTGATTCGTTTGCTTCCCGCCTGACGCAGCGGCCGCCGTTTTATTCCGGTATCGAACTGCTCGTTGTCTGGCTGATGATGGTGCTGTTCACCTCCATCGGCTATGCCGGATTGACCGAAACCTTTTTCGTCAACATCACTGCGCCGGAGCGGTTTGCCAAGGACGCCTACCGCTGGACCGAAGTGCTTACGCCGCTGCTGCCGCAGTCGTGGTTCCCCCATTCCGCCGATGCGGTGAACGGGTTTTACGAAGGCCTCAAGGGCGGACGGGACATGGGCTTCGGCGAGGTGCTGTCAAACATCCCGTGGGGTGTCTGGCTGCCGGTCCTTTCTGTCTGGGCTTTTTTCATTCTCGGCGCATTCTTTATCATGATCTGCCTGATGGTGCTGTTCGGCCGCCAGTGGGTCGTCAACGAGCGCGTGCTTTTCCCGCTCGTCCGCGTTCCCATGCTCATGGGGGAGGCGCTCGATCACAAGCAGCTTGATACGTGGTGGACCAACACCTATCTGCTTATCGGCCTGCTCATGGCCGCCATGATTCACTTCATCAACGGACTCAATTTCTACTATCCGTCCGTGCCGCAGATCCCGACCCTTGTCCTTGCCGGGTCCTATTTCCCGAAGTTCGGTCTTTTTCCGGCTTCCACAAACTCAAGCTCTACATTGTTCCGGCCTTCATCGGGTTCGCATTCCTGACCACGCGTCAGATATCCTTTTCCATGTGGGCCTTTTACCTGCTTGGCGGTCTGCTGTTCGGGTTGCTCTACGTCTTTGGCTGGCAGCTTCCCGAGGCGGCACTCGGCACCACGCTCGGGCCTGATCTCGCCCGTCCCGAGGGCGCGCAGACCATCGGTTCCTACGTTATCTTCTTCATCTTTCTCGTCTGGCTCGCGCGGCATCACCTGAAGGAAACCCTGATCTGTTTCCTCCGTCCTCACTGCCGCAGTTCAGAGATTGAGGGGAAGGGAAAGTTCGACAGAATGCCGGAAGAATGGGGACCGCCCATCTGGCCTTGTGGGGGCTTGTCGTGGGCATGGTTGCCATGACTGGATGGTGCTGGCTTTTCGGTCTGCCGATTCTTGCCGCGCTTCTGCTGCCGCTCATGTTTCTTGTTTTCATGCTCGTGACCAGCCGCGTGGTCTGTCAGGGCGGGTTGCCGTATTTCACGCTGACCGCAGCTCCGTCCGATGCGCTCATGGGCCTTCGGCACCGGCTTTTTCGGTGCGGCAGGCATGGCAGCCACGGCCGTTATGCAGAAGGTCCTTTTTCTCGACGTGCGTGAAGCCGTTGCCCCAACGCTTTTCCATGGGTCGAAAATCCGGCAGGAAACCGGGAAACGGAATCTCGTTCTCGTGGCTATCGCTGCGTCCCTTGTTATCGCACTCGCCGCCGCGTTCATCACCATGCTGTATCTCGGGTACAAGTACGGGTTGCGCGAACTCGGACTCGACTGGGCCACCCAGACCGTGCTCGCCAACTATGAGAACGCCCAGCGGCTTGTGGACCAGCCCGTCGGCCCGAATTACTGGACCATGGTCTATGCCGGTGCCGGTGCCGCGGTCATGGCACTGCTCATTTTCTGCTATTACAAATTCACGTGGTGGCCGCTGCATCCGCTCGGCTATCTTGTCGCCTATTCGGCGGGGATGAAAATATTGTGGTTTCCTTTTTTCATCGGATGGCTCTGCAACCATCTGGTGCTGCATTACGGTGGAACCAGCTTGTTCAACCGTGTGCGGTTTCTGTTTATCGGGCTGGTGCTTGGCGATTTCCTGATGGGCGGCATCTTTGCCGTGATCGGATTGTTCAGCGACCAGAGTTATAATGTTTTTCCGTTGTAGGAGAGAGGGGGAAT
>LQAJ01000330.1_pt1 | contig 12024 bp, 12 predicted proteins | sample 1535811 | NCBI WGS metagenome assembly LQAJ01 (sample SAMN04331587, study PRJNA305678) | bioreactor metagenome | isolation source: bioreactor_6 inoculated with Wadden Sea sediment 2nd replicate of a... | place: Germany: Wadden Sea, Janssand Flat
TTCAAAAAGTTCTTTGAGACTTTCCTGGATCTGCATAATGATCGGCTTGACGGCACTATCTGTCTTCCAGATCAAATAAATCTTTCGATTGATTGGGTAATTCTTAATCCGCAAAACGATAAGTTGTATTGAACCAAAGGCGGAATTCTTGGAATGAGCGACACCCCAAAATCGGAGGCGACATACGAAGCAATCGAATTGCATTCTTCCGCTTCAAACACCACGTTTGGATCAACTTCATGTCCGGTAAAAATATCATCAATCACATGGCGAAGATGGGTTCCGGATTTAATCAATGCGAATTTTTCACTCGCAATTGTGGAAATATCCACTTCCTCTTCATTTGCCAAGGGATGCGATTTTGGTACAACCAAGAATATTTCCTGGGTAAATACTGGGTAACTTGAGATGCCTTCGCCCTGATAATATGGTGTGAAAGCCAGGTCCAGTTTATCTTGCTGAATTTTCTGAACCAGATCGTCGGACATCCCTTGATAGAAGGAAAACGTAAAATCCTCATTTGCGGCAAGATGCGGAAGCAGACTGAAGATGCTGGGCAGGAAGTCGTAGCTAAGGCTAAAAATGTATCCCAAACGCAGGTTTAAGGGATTCATCATATCTTTTAGCTTCAATTCACCGGCAAGCAATGAATCGATGGCCGTCTGCGCAAAGGGCAAAAAAGCTGTCGCGTATTTTGTCGCGGTGATAGTCTTCCCATGTTTATCAAACAGCTTCACGCCCAATTCTTTCTCAAGTTCTCGTATGGCATAACTCAAACTTGGCTGCGAAACATATAATTCGTTTGCCGCTTCAGTGTAGTGAAGTGTCTGATATAAGGTGGTAAAGCATTTTAATTGATGTAATCTCATGCTCGCATCCTAATTCTCGTTCCTAGTGATTGTTTACAGGAAAAGGTGCAAATGTTTAACAAACATATCGAGTCTATCACAACAAGTACACTATTTTGCCTGCTCTTCACGTTTAGGTCATGAGTAATCAGTAGATACTATTCCTTAATATCTCAACAGGAAGTCAACCATAGGTCTTAATTACAGCTCTTTCGAAGGGTCATAAAACTCACCAAACAATTCTTCGTTTGATGGCCGATCCTCTGGGATGGGCCTTGAGACCCATGTTGTATTCAAATAATGCTTGAGGCTAATATTCTCGGAGGCAATGTTGCCGCCCCATGTGCCACAGCCCATTGATGACGTCATCGGCATGCCATTTGTAAATGAACCGGCATTCGATTTCGACTGCGGCTGGCGGACCATGATCCGGCTGACCGGTGCTGCAAGGGCCAATCTGTCAATATGGCCATCGTCAAACGAGAAGATACCAACGGAATGCCCCTTACCGCCCACCTCATAAATAGCCTTCATCATAGTCAGAGCGTTCTCGAACTCACCCGTGTATTTGTGAACCGCCATTAGCGTGGTCAGTTTTTCACTGCAGAACGGAAATTCCTTGCCAATCCCATCGCCAATTACAAAAATAAATTTCCGGTCATCAGGAATGGAAAAACCGGCGATTTCAGCTAACTTTTGAGGCCGGATGGCGATGGTGTCCGGAAGCCGATGGCCTTCCTCGTCCCACATGACCTTCCTGAGCATTTCACGTTCCTGGTCAGATGCCATATAGCCACCCTCGTCCTGGAGACCCTGCAACACCTGGTCATAAACCTGATCGGATACAATCAGGTTGCCATCTGCAGAACAACCGGAGCCAAAATCTGATGTCTTGCTCATCATGGAGTAATGGCAGGCCACTTTGACATCCGTGGTTTCATCAAAGATCATCGTTGCATTGCCCGCGCCGGAGCCATAAGCTGGTGTGCCGGAGCTGTAGGCTGCCTGAACCATAGCCTTACCACCCGTGGCAATAACTAATGAAGCACGTTTCATCAACTCTGCAGTTTGCGCCTTACTGGGCTTGGCCAAGCACTGCAGCATGTCCGCAGGTGCACCGGCTTGCCTCAATGCTTCACGCATCAATTCGATTGTTGTATTAGTTGTCTTTGCAGAGCGTGGATGGGGCGAAAAAATGACGACATCCCTGGCTTTAATTGCATAGATCGCCTGACCAACAGGTGTGAGCGCTGGATTCGTGGTCGGCACTAAAGAGGCAATAATGCCCACAGGCTTGCCATACTTCACAATGCCTTTTTCAGGAATCTCTTCAATAACGCCAATTGATTTCTCTCGAAGAGCATCTCGTAAGCAGCCAATAATCTTGAACCGTTTACCTTGGCGGCCAACGGGTCTCCCAAATGACTCTCCTCAACCCCCATATCCACCAACTTGAGGAATGTCTCCTTATTAGCCACCGACCAGGCTACGGCCTGACACAGGCGGTCCACTGTTTTCTGATCAAACCCTTCAGCAATTTCTAATGCCTTATGGGCTTTTGAAAATAGATCATCCAGTTCAGAATGTTCAGCTGCTGTGATTTCTTTTTCCAATGGGAACCTTCCGTTGATTAATACCTGCTTAACGAGTGTTTAAAGATATACAATAAATATTTTTTATGAGCCTCATTCTATAAGAATAGATTGCGAATGTCTAATACAAGTTTTCGTTGCTATGATTTATTTTATTTATCAATTTCAATTACCCACTAAAAGACATTGGCCTTTTCATTTAAGCGGATTATCACTCAAGAAATATTAATAAATTTTTTTATCAGTCAAATGGATTCTTGAATTGTACTTGGGCCAATTTTCATGATAAAAATGAATTAAGTTAGTATAAATTTTTCTTGTTGAAGATTTCCATGAGGTGTGACATTATCAATCCATTAACAATTCGCGACATCGAAATCGGAACTGGTATACCAAAGATTATTGTCCCCATCGTCGGTAAAACCCAGACAGAAATTCTGGCAGACGCGAAATCCATCGTCGAAATCGGTGCAGAACTGATTGAATGGCGCGCTGATTTCTATGAGAATGTGCGCGATGAACAGAAAATCAAAGAAACTCTGCATGTTCTCCGGCTGATCATAGGCGATATTCCGCTGTTCTTCACTATTCGCACTGCTGCAGAAGGCGGACAAATTCAGATCTCCGGTCCAGATTATGCCGATCTTCTCATTTTTGTTGCCAGCCTTGGCGATGTGGATCTTATTGATGTTGAATTGTTTATTGAAGGGGTAAAGGTCGATCAACTCGTTCAAGACCTTCATGAGCATGAGACCCACGTCATCATGTCCAACCATGATTTTCATGCGACCCCGAATAAGGGTGAGATCATCAGCCGTCTTAGAAAAATGCAGGAGCTTGGCGCTGACCTACCAAAGATCGCCGTGATGCCAAAGTCATCCGCTGATGTCCTCACGTTATTATCCGCAACCGAAGAAATGGCGACAAATTATGCCGATCGCCCCCTGGTGACCATGTCCATGGGTGGCCTTGGTTCGATCAGCCGATTGAGTGGAGAAATCTTCGGTTCATCGATGACATTTGGCAGCGGAGGCAAGAGCTCTGCGCCTGGACAAATTTCCGTCAGCGAATTGAAGCAAAGTTTACTGACCATCCATTCCTCACTGGGCAAATCGTAATTATTTATTTTTCGATTGAGCTTCCATTTACAAGTACCTGGTAAACAAACCGGAAAGGACATTTAATTATTATGATGGGTAACACGTTTGGTCGAGTATTTCGAGTAACAACTTGTGGCGAATCCTATGCAGGCTGCTTCCGCAAAGATAGAGGCATCCCTGAAGTGTTGTATGGTGGATTACTCACAATCATCGATGGCGTTCCCGCCGGTATCAAAATTACCGCTGAAGATATTCAGATTGAACTGGATAAAAGGAAGCCCGGACAAACCCCGCTTGATTCTCCCAGGCTCGAAAAGGATAGGGTTTACATTTTTTCCGGTGTGATGGAAGATGATCTTTCCACAGGCGCCCCCATCGGGATTGTCATCCCCAACAATGACATCCAAGATATTCATGTGGAACAATATCGTGATTATCGGTGGACCATCCGCCCAGGTCACGCCAAATATGGCTTCATAAAGAAATATGGCGAGTTCACCGATTGGGCTGGCGCTGGGCGTGCCTCTGGACGGGAGACGGTCAGCAGAGTGGCCGGTGGTGCAGTTGCCAAACAGATCCTTGATAAAATGGGTATTGATGTCCTGGCCTATACAGTTGCTTCTCACGGGATCAAGGCTAAGCAAGTCACTTACGAAGAAGCAAAAAAGAATTATCGCGCCAATTCAATCAACTGTCCTGATGAAGAAGCAGCCCAGAAGATGATCGAAGATATCCTGGCTGTCAAGGAAACCGGCGATACCTGCGGTGGTGTGGTCGAAGTGATCGTTCACGGTGTGCCCGCTGGGTTGGGCGAACCGGTCTTCGATAAACTATCCGCAACCATTGCTCATGGGCTGATGTCCATTGGCGCTGTCAAAGGTCTGGAATTTGGTGCAGGCTTTGGTGTTGCTGATATGCTCGGGAGCGAATGCAACGACGAAACCTATGTCAACAAGGAAACCGGTCGGGTGAATTTCTACTCCAACAATGCCGGTGGTATCCTGGGCGGCATTTCCAATGGTGATGAAATCCGGCTACGGGTTGCTGTCAAACCCACCCCCACTGTCTCCGTTCCTCAACGGGCAGTGCACATGGATAAGATGGCCGACGAAGTTCTCGAGCCGATCACCCGCCGTGACGCCTCAATTCTCCCCCGGATTTATCCCGTCTGCGAAGCAATGGTCCGGCTCGCTTTGGTTGATGCCATCCTGATGGTCAAGGGTTCTCGGGCAATGACAGACATGGATCCAAAATGGGATTTAGTCTAGTTTAGTCGTAATACACAAATTTTGGAGAGCCTGTCTGAAAAGCCGTAGGAACATTGTTCTACGCTTCGATATTCAAGGCTCTCCTTTTTAATTACTGAACGTCCAAATGGAAGGATAAATTGGTTCAAATGGCTCAAGAATTCTCACTTGCTCAATTAACAGTACTAAACGCCTCCCTGTGGAACTGGCGACCATCGCCTCCCAGGCGGGTTATGACTATTTCAGTATGCGGCAAATCTATATGGGGCTGCCCGAAGAACCGGATTTCGACCTCTCAAAAAACAAACAGCTGATGGCTGAAACCAAAAGCGTTATGGAAGAAACAGGCATCCGCTTGTTGGATATCGAGCTGGCTCGAATTGTCGATGACGTGGACCCAGCCAGATATGAACCTGCTTTTCAAACCGCAGTAGAATTAGGCGGGAAGCATGTCCTGAGCAGCATTTGGACGGATAACCGAGATCTGTATATCGCTCGCTTCGCACAGCTTTGTGACTTGGCGGCACAATACAACCTGACCGTGGAACTGGAATACGTCCCCATTGCAGCGGTCAAAGACCTATCAGGTGTGGTAGAGGTATTGAATGAAGTCAACCGGGAAAACGCAGGTATCCTGGTGGATATCCATCACTTCCACCGGGCTGGTGATAAACCGGAATTCCTCGCCTCCCTGCCCAGGAATTGGTTCCATATGGTCCACCTCTGCGATGCAGAGGTAGAGATTCCAACCTCTACTGAAGAAATGATTTATATTTTGAGAGAAATCGGGCTTTTCTGGGAGATGGCGGCATTGATGTCAAATCTATCCTCTCCGCCCTACCCCAGGTTCCTTACTCCATCGAACTGCCCAGGTTAAGTTATAGTTCACAACATGGCTATTTGGAACACGCCAAAAAATGTCTCGAAACCTCAAAACAATATTTAGGTATCGAATAATCATATTAATATAAAGTACGATTTGTAATGAGGAGATTTTCAAGTGGAAAAACTTGTCGCTGATCAAATTGTTGACTATCTAGAACGCAGGGGCGTGACGCATATCTTTGGCCTATGCGGTCATACAGTCATCGCCATGCTGGATGCCCTTAGCCGGAGTGAAAAGATCACCTATGTCAGTAACCGCCACGAACAGATAGCCGCAACGGCTGCGGACGGCTACGCACGGGTGACCCATAAAGCCAGCGTGGTCCTTTGCCACCTGGGACCTGGGCTGACAAATGCCACCACCGGCGTTGCCAATGCCAGCCTGGATGGGATTCCGATGGTTGTCATCGCTGGGGATGTCCCGAGTTATTATTTTGGCAAACACCCCCATCAGGAAGTCAACATGCATGCTGACGGGGATCAATTTGAAATTTATCGCCCATTTGTGAAGCGAGCCTGGCGAATTGACGATCCAGAATCCCTGCCAAGGATCCTGGATAGAGCGTTCCAGCTTGCCGAATCCGGCAAACCGGGACCAGTGCTCATCTCCGTGCCCATGGATATGTTCTCGAGGAAAATCCCTACCGAGTTGTTTGAGAGAACTTTCACCAATTCCCATGAGATTGCCAAACCGGCCCTGGATAAGACGATTGCTAGGAAGATCAGTGAACGTCTCCTATCAGCCAAATCACCAGTGATCCATGTCGGGGGCGGCGTCAGGGCCTCGCAAGCCGAGAAAGCCTTGCAGCAGCTTGTGGAGTACCTTGAGATTCCAGTCTCCAGAACATTGATGGCGCAAAGCGTGCTGCCGGACACCCACCCGCTTATGCTGGGACAAACCGGCTTTTGGGGGTCGGAATTGACCCATAGCTATACGTCACAGGCTGACCTGATCCTGGCGATAGGCACTCGTTTTGCTGAAGCCGATTCATCCTCCTGGTATGATGGCATCACCTTTGACACCAAAAAGACATCCTTCATCCAGATTGATATTGAACCCAGGAAATCGGCCGGAACTACCCCGTAGAAATTGGCGCGGTTGCTGACCCCCGCCTCGCTTTGGAACAGATCCTTGAGGAAGTGAAGCAATCCCAGCCTGAACCCATCAAACATCCAGAAACCATCGAAAAGATCTCAAAAGCCCGTGAAGCGTTTGCTAAAGAGAATCGTTCACTCAAGACGGATGACCGTTTCCCCATGACACCGCAAAGGATCCTATGGGAGGTCAAACAGGTGCTCCCCGACGATGCCTTGATTTTCACCGATGTCGGATGGAACAAGAATGGCGTCGCCCAACAATATGCCGTGACGCAGTGTGACACAATCCATCATCCCTCCGGATTAGCGACCATGGGCTTCGGCCCCGCAGCTGTACTCGGCGCAAAACTCGCCGCACCGGAAAAGGTCGTTGTGACTTTGGTGGGCGATGGCGGCTTTGGGACAAATCCTTCCGTGTTGGCCACTGCCAGGGAAATGGCCCTCCCAATCATCTGGATCGTGATGAACAATTCAGCCTTTGGGACCATCGCAGGGCTGGAAAATGCGCACTACCATACAGAATTTGGTACTGTTTTCAAGGCAGATGATCAGCCATATACACCAGATTGGGCGCAGGTAGCCAAAGGATATGGGGTGCAATCTGCAACAATCAGTTCCGCTGAGGAACTTGGCGCACAGTTAAAAATTGCTCTGGAAGCCAATGCGCCATTCTTAATTGATTGCCCAATGGAGAACATCCCCGTACCCACCCCGGTATCTGGAATATCAATGATATTTACACTGAAAAACCCGAGATCAAGAACGGTCGCCAAAAATTTTCTGACGAGATATAGTCACAACAGAAGCTGTCTAAAAGGGCTTGCAAAATTGCAAGCCCTTTTTCTTTAGGTATAGATTTCAAAGTTGGAATATTTCTTCAGCCAACGCATAGGAACTTTTTTCAACAATTTCCTAAATAGCACTTTTGATGTCAACTTGCTGACAAGAAGAATTCTGAACCCGGCAAAATAATGAACCGGCTTTGGTTTCACTTCACCCTCGGGGGCCGTCATCCTGATTTGGGGAATTGGCATCCCAAACAATCGATCTGCAATTTTCATCCTAGCCCACAGGGCCTGTTTCTTATGCAGGATTGGCCTGTGCTGGGAGTGCAGAAATTTATCGATCCCCACCTCTCGTAGGACGAGTTTATTAGCAGCGCGGGCACTTTCTAATAATTCAAAACCAGTTCTAGTGCGGGCAACTACAATCGACTTCTCATCAGGCTGCCGGATATCTTCAAGCCGGATTGCATCACCTGTGGAGATATCAGCCAGGTCAGCCGTTGCATCGTGGCACAAGAGACACCGGGGATGTCCAAATATCTGACCTGAAAAGCCCTGAAGCTGTTCAGGTTTATGCACATGGACCTCTTCACCATTCGTCAATGTCACCTTCAGATGACCGGGCCACTCAGGCTGCCGATATTTGAGATCCTTAACATCAGCCATGTCAATGCCATAACGCTCAAAAGCAAAGCGCTGCCCTTGAATCGTCGGCCTTCCCCCACAATAGATGCCAATTGTAAAGGCAACCTTTTCCTGTAGAGCTTTATTGATGGCCTGGGCTTTTCGCAGCGCTTGAATTTCGCAGGGCAACCCCACAAAGGCAAACTTACCTTCAGTATGACGCATCTCCTTGAGGCACTGGCCAATGGGCGCCGGCCAATAGAAGGAGCCAGCAGATTTGAGAACGGATTCTTTATCTGTGGCCAAAACCGCTTTCAATTCGAATGGCAGACCCTCCTGTGGGGTCAGGAGGTAAGCCCCCTGGATCATCCCGGTTTCAATGGCATGAATGATAAGGGTGCTGACGATCCCTCCTGAAGCGGAAGTCTTCTTAACCATTTCATCGGGGCTATATCCCAAGAATGCCTGGATGGTGTTTCCGGCCCAATAGTCATCAGGCAACTTCCCAAATACCTGCCTGTTGAGCTGGTCCATATCTACTTCAACACCAGGACAGACTTTCAGGCAGATCCCAGAACATTTCTCACAAAAGCTATCATCCTGGATATGGATCCGATTTCGTCCCTCATCATCAGGAACCAATTTAATATTATTGTGAGGGCACATGCCCTCACAAGTTCCACATTCTAAACAAAGGCCGTTCTGATCAACTTCAAGAACATTCTTCATAAGTCGTTGTTCTGTCAGTTTGCTCATGCCGGATCAGGAATTATCTCAAGTTCCGCACCTAAGGCTGAAATGTCCTTAATAAAGCCGGGATATGAAACGCCGGCCGCTTCAGGATCAGTGATATAAGTCGGCCCATCAGCAACCAATCCGGCAATCGTAAAACTCATCATAACGCGATGGTCCTTGAATGAATCGACGCTTGCTCCCTTGAGCTTCTTACGCCCTGGATGATCAACCCATCCCGAGTGACCTCCACCGGTACGCCCATCTTGTTTAATTGAGCCATCGCTTCAAACCGGTCACATTCTTTATAATGGACCTGTTCAGCATTCACAATCCTGCTCTCGCCCTCGCCATGAGCCAATAAGATGCTCAAAACCGGGATCATATCAGGGGCATCATTACAATCGATCTCAATGCCCTTCAGAGGCTTGCCGCCATAGACCTCAATGGTCTTTGCCTCAGCGTCAATCCGCACATCGGCGCCCATCTGCTCAAGCGCTTCCAGGATCTTCGATTCCGGATGGAAAGCATTGGGGTCCATATTGGTATAACAAATATGCGAATCACTGATGGCAGCCAAAACCAGACCGAACGATGCCAGGGCAATATCTCCCGGAATGTGGACCTTGGCTGGATGGAATTTTTGACCACCTTTCACAAAGAAACTGGAGTGGTCTTCTTTTGCCTCAGCAACAACACCAAATTGCGCCATCATCTGGATCATCAAATCCGTGTAGCTTGCTTCGTTGAGTTTCCATCTTCAATATCAATCGTCACGTCATGACCGGTAAACGGAGCTGCTAGGAGAATACCGCTGGTCCAGGGCGAGATTAATCCATTGATCCACACATGATCCGAAAGCTTCGTGATATCTCCTGAGCGGATGACAACCGGCAGCAGACCATCCGAGCGAGTTGACCAGGTATCAATGCCCCAGCGGTTCAAAGCCTCAATATAGGGTCCCAAAGGCCTGGAGCGCAAGGAATCATCTCCGGTGTAGACAATCGTGCCCGGAGCAGATGAAGTGACCGCCAGCAGGAAGTTGATGGTCGATCCCGAGTTCCCACAGTCCAAAATATTAGCCGGAGTCTGGAATGGGCCGCCGATTACCTTATAACCGTTCTCAATGGCTGTAAATTTTATGCCCATTTGAGTAAGACAAGTAACCGTGGACATATTGTCCAGGGAGGTACTCATACCGGTAATGGTCGATTCACCCTCAGCCAACGCTGCGAGAATCAGGGCTCGATGTGTGTGATATTTTGAGGGAGAAGCCTTTAATGTTCCCTCCAGTGAATGCTCTAATGGTGAGACTTTCAATACATTCATTTTGCTAGGATCCTTTCAATTACGGTTCAATCAGCTCATTCTTGCTTACAGTAAAGAGTTCTGGCAGACTTCAAACATCAAATCCACAGGGGTTCAACCCCTGTCCATGCTTCAAAACAGATCGCGCCCTGATAAATTAACATTCCGAGGCCGGAAATTGTCTTGTGTCCCTCAGCCTTTGCGCGAGTGAGGAATTTTGTCATTTGGGGGTTGTATACAATGTCAAAAAAAGCTGCGCCCTCCGGCAAATCCACACCGTCAGGCCAGGCAGAAGCATCGACCTTTGGAGACATTCCCAAAGGGGTTGCATTGACCACTAAATCAAGTCCATTCCGACTAAGATTTCTGAAGTTTTCTTCGCTGGGGGACAAATATTCCACTTTATCAGGTGAATACACCGACCCTAAATCATGGATCAATGATGCTGCCTGTGTTTCAACGGTATCCATCACCGAAATGTGCTGGATATCAAACTGTGAAAGGCCAAAAAGTGCCGCCCGGGCAGCGCCACCTGCGCCGATCATGAGGATATTAAATCCTTCAGGCTCAACACCCTCCGAGGTGAGGTGCTGAATGAACCCAGGCGCATCAGTATTCATTCCGATCAACCTGCCATCAATATTCTTAATCGTATTGACCGCATTCATCTTTCTGGCTGTGTCTTCGACCTCATCCAGATATTGAATGACCTCGGTTTTGTATGGCACAGAAACGTTGCATCCTTCAAAAGACAAAGCTCTCAATCCCCTGACTGCCGCTTCCAACTCGCCGGGTCTCGTCCCCAGGGGCAAATAGACCCAATCCATTCCCAACGTCTCGAACACGGTGTTGTGCATGATGGGACTCAGGCTGTGACCGACAGGCCAACAAATCAGACCTAATTTCTTTGTCTTTGAAGTGATCATTGATTTCCGTTTCCTAGTCTTCGTCGGCAGGTTGATAGTATTTGGGCAATTCTCGATCGGCAACACCGACATAACCAAAATCTACCGGATCAATCCGCCGCATTCGGGGCATACTCTCAATTTCTTCATAGGCATGAATGAGCAAACTGGACAGCCGCGCGATGAGGAAAGGCGCGTTTCCAAGTCCGACCGGGTAACCCAGCTCACAGAGAATAGCAGCGACCGCGCCATCGACATTAATGGGCAACTCTTTGCCGGCTTTTTCTGATAAGGCCTTTGAAATCGCCTGGGCAACGGAAAGATAATCACCACTAACACCGGCATCCATCGTCAGAGCGAAAAGTTTATCAACCCGGGGGTCGTGAGGATGTTGGCGATGGCCAAAACCTGGGATCTTTCTTCCCGCTTCTTTTTCAGCCTTCAGAAAATCCATGATGATGGCGGCTTTCGCTTCCTCGCCACTGGAGGATACCTGAGTCAGTTCCAAAACCTTTTTCAGAACCTTCATACAATCTTCAACCGCAGCGCCATGGGATTTGTCCAGCGTCAGGAAACCAGCTACAGCGGCATTCTTCATACAAGCGCCACCCGAGGCAGCAGTCCTGGTGGCCAAAGCGGATGGCGATCCAGGTCCATGATCAATAGAAGCCACCATTAGGGCATCAACGACTCTGCCAACCTTTGGCGAGGGCAGTTCACCCGTGAACAGTAAGTGGACAACGTGAGAGAATGGAACTGTTCCCATCATCTCTACCAGATCGTATCCCCTAACTCGGATCTGATCTTCCGTTGTATATGATATTTCAGTATCCCAATGTTTTTATGGTCGCCATAATCTACCCTTCAGTTTTTAATATGAGTTATTACCCTGCTAACTGG
>LQAJ01000331.1_pt1 | contig 12012 bp, 12 predicted proteins | sample 1535811 | NCBI WGS metagenome assembly LQAJ01 (sample SAMN04331587, study PRJNA305678) | bioreactor metagenome | isolation source: bioreactor_6 inoculated with Wadden Sea sediment 2nd replicate of a... | place: Germany: Wadden Sea, Janssand Flat
TGGAGGAATCATGCCCAGGAACAAAGGACTTCGTTATCTAACCTTCGGCTCGCTCTATTTCACCCAGGGGACCATTCAAGGGTTCTTCGCCGCACTCAACGCCCTTTACCTGCTCAGTCATGGATTGAACATGACCGAAGTGGGTGTGTTTGGTTTCATTGCCCTGCTTCCTTTCGTGCTGAAGATCGGACTGGGCATCCTTTCCGATCGGGTCAACCTCTTTGGGATGGGACATCGTAAACCCTACATCGTGATTGGCTTAATTGTCCAATTACTTTGTCTGGTATTCACACCTTTCATTGACCCCGGCCAACATTTCTGGGGATATGTGGCCATTGCCTTCACCCTGCAGATGGGTATGGCCCTCTATGACACCTGTACGGACGGCTTGGCTTTGGATACGACGCCACCGAAAGAACAGAGCACCATTCAGGGCTTTATGGTCGGTGGGCGGGCCATCGGGGTGATCGTCGCTGCATCTGCGGTGGGCTTCCTGGCAGAAAACGTCTCCTGGCAAGCGGTCTTCTGGACTCTAGCAGCCCTGACGCTCCTGCCAACGCCACTGGTCTTGGCCATCCGTGAAGAGGCCCGAGATGTCGAAAAACGGTTCGATTGGCGAGCCTTCAAATCCTTCAACGGCAAGACCTTCCTGGCCGCCGGGTTGGGAACCTTGATGTTCGTGATCATTCTGGGCGTCAATCAGCTGATCAATCCCTTTCTGGAGGAGCAACTGGGCATCAGCCTGACCACGGCCGGCTTCATCACCTCACTCTGGGGCGTGGGTATTGTTGGCGGCAGTGTTCTGGGAGGTTGGTTATTGCGCAAGTTCCAGCCCAAACCCGGCCTGGTTGTGTCTGTGATCCTCCTTAGCTTATCGATCCTTAGTATTGCCTTCCTCATCGGGCCGGAATTAGGTCTTATTGTTGCCATTACCGTGGTGATCTTCTTTGGCGTAACATATGGCGCCTATCAAACGGAATATTCGCGGTGGCGATGCGCATGGTGGATCCAAGAATCGCGGCTTCCATGTATGCCATCCTGATGGCCTTCACCAATATCGGCCAGGGGATTGGCATGTACCTCTCCGGCGCGCTGGCGGACGCATTTGGCTACCAGGTCACCTTCCTGGTACTGCTGGGGTTGAATCTGCTGATCCTGCCCCTGCTGCAGGTGGTCTTCAAACCGGAACCGGTTACTGCGGAAATCGCTTGATTATTAGGCGGGAAAATAAACCACCCCGACGATAACTCGATTCCCCCCGTAGGTCATGTGCCGCGTAGCGCACGTGACATGATAAATTCTGAACGTAGGTCATGCATTGCGAGACCGAAAAATCGAACCTGCCTGACTTTCTTGTCACGCTGGAAGCGTGACCTACCATAACTGATAAGCCTTCCCCCCAGGGGGAAGGTGGCACAGAGTGCCGGATGAGGGAAAATTCCAGGTAAATTTTATTCAAAGGGCGGGCACAGCTCCCAAGGGAGGCAGGCAGACCCCGCCCCTACGATATTGCTTTTGATATACAAAAAAGGACGGCGGTTCGCCGTCCTTGTAAATTGCAATCCAATCAAACCTACTCATTCAAAGGCAGCACGAGCTTGAACACCACGCCGCCCGCCGGATGGTTCTCACCAATCAACGAACCGCCATGAGCCTCAGCCAGTTTGCGTGCAATGGCCAATCCTAACCCCGTCCCACCGCTGGCCCGGTCACGGCTCTATCGCCGCGATAGAAACGCTCGAAGAGGTGTTCCAGGACATCATTGGGAATACTCGGTCCGTTGTTATGCACCGCAAAGATCGCAGAATGGCCCTGACGCTGCAGGCTGATCTCAATTATGCCGCCTTCGGGTGTATACCGCATGGCATTCTGCATCAGATTATCAAGAACCTGTTGCAGCCGCTCCTTATCACCCAGAGCGATCATCAATCCGTCCGGATTGACCGATTCAATACTAACCTTCTTGGCATCCGCCTGCGGCTGGAACCGGGCTGCCAGGTCCGTGCACATCGCGTTGAGGTTCACATTGCGCATGTTCAGGGAGAGCTCCCCGGCATCCACCAAAGCCAACGTCCGCAAATCGTTCACCAATCGGGTCAGCTGCTGGTTTTGTGCGCCAATCAGAGCAAGGTTCTCAAGGGTCAGCGGATAAACGCCGTCCTGCAAGGCCTCAAGATGCGCCCGCTGGATGGCAAGCGGATTACGCAGTTCATGGGCAATATCGGCGGTCATGGATTGACGGCGGTCTTCGGCGTCTTCCAATGATTCAGCCATTTTATTGAAAGATTTCCCCAGCGACCCCAATTCCCCACCCCCGCGTACCTTCACCCGCTGAGATAGATCGCCTTCTGCCATTTGGTTGGCGGCTTTGGTCAGTCCATGCACCGGCCGCAGGATCAGCGAGGAAAGAATTAATGCCAGGACAATTGCGATCCCACCGGAGATACCCGCCGCCAGCAGCGAGGCGTTATTCACCCGCTCGATCAGCAATTCATCAAAATCATCCGGCAATTCCACAATCCCGCCATCCGGGATGAGATAACCCACAACCTCACCATCCACTTCCAGGGCGATGGATTGCGTCAGGATAGCCTCAGAAATCTGAGTGCCGACCTCGGTCTCATCAGGGCTTAGCATTACCGTTCCTGCGGGGTCCGTCACGACATGATCGTTGGCATTAGCTCCTGCCGTTGGGTTACCCGCGGCAACCGCATTTTCGCCGGTTGTTCCCGTGCCTGAACGCCCCCCCTGGCCGCGCCCGCTCCCGATGCCACCAGTGGTATTCGCACCTGAACCGGTGTTGGAAACTTCCTCCGCCCCGGTCCAACTGCCATTATCAGCATAATAATCTTCCAAATTGGTAGCAAGATTTTCAAGCCCAACCTGGCCGCCATGGATCAGGAAAGTTTCCACTTCCTGCTGGGTGGTATATCGCGCCACCACCGCTACAGTACCCAGGGCAATCAAAATGATCAGAGCAAAGGAGCCAAGCAGCCGCCATCGCATAATTACTTACTCTCTTTCTTAAAGCGGTACCCCTTGCCAAAGACCGTCTCAATATATTGAGGGTCCTTGCTGTCATCGTTCAACTTGTTGCGCAGGTTCTTGATATGCGCATCAATGCTGCGTTCATAACCTTCATAAGCCACGCCCTGACAGGCCTCCAACAGCTGCAAGCGAGAAAAAACCCAACCTGGGTGCTCTGCCAGGGTTGCCAGGATAGAAAATTCGGTTGGCGTCAGGTCCAGGACCTCGCCCGCCTGAGTAACGGTGAATTCCTGCGGGTCAATCTCAAGGTCGTTAATCTGCAATGTGCCAACGGGCTCCGCAGCGGGCTTCTGCACCCGCCGCAGCACGGCTTTCACCCGGGCAACCACCTCCCGCGGTGAAAAAGGCTTGGTAATGTAATCATCCGCGCCCATCTCCAACCCCAACAGCCGATCCAGCTCTTCCACACGGGCGGTGGTCATGATCAGCGGGGTGTCATCCGTCTGGCGGATCTTCCTGGCAATGTCAATCCCATCCATTCCCGGCAGGTTCAGGTCGAGCAGAACCATATCAGGGTGAGTGGATTCCCAAAGCGCCAGGCCCTGGTCACCACGGTTGGCAACCAAAACGTCATACCCGCTGCGCTCCAGATAGGCTTTCAAGACATTGGATAGCTCTTTTTCATCTTCTATGATCAATACTGTGGTCATGACTTTATTATAGCCCCTTCGGTTCCTGGGTGTTTTATCTTCACAACTTCTTCACATCTTCTCCATTGCTTCTCCAACTGTGCCATCTATCATAAAGAACGTAAGATTTGAACGTTTAGGAGTGAACTATGAAGAAACGAAAATCAACATTAACGCCAAAACTCCGCCAAAATTGGTGGTTGGATGCTGGCCTCGGGATCAGCGCAGTATTGGCTATCCTTACAAGCATCTACTTCCTGATCTATCCCAACACAGGATATCAGGGTGGTCGTAATCCATATTACAACATGACCCTGATCTTTTCAAAGCAAACCTGGGATCTGCTCCACACCTGGACAGGTACTCTGGCGATCATGGTAGCTCTGCTGCATGTCATCATCCACTGGACCTGGATTAAAGGGACCGCTGTTCGGACCTGGCAGGTCATCACTAAAAGCGGGATGGGTTCGGCCTTCGCCTGACCTATAACATCCTGTTGGATGTCACCATCGCACTCAGCTTCCTGATCTGCAGCCTTTCCGGGGTCTACTTCATGCTCAACCCATCCAGTGGTCAGACAGCAACAAGCTTCCTGTTCAACAAGACCGTTTGGGACATGCTCCATACCTGGAGCGGCGTGATCTTCGCAATGACAACATTACTGCACATTGTCCTGCACTGGAAATGGATCACCAATATTACCGGCAAGATGTTTGGCACCCATAAAAATAATAAGCAAACCGGCCAGGCCATTCTGGAGCCTGTTGAAGAATCAATCTAAATCCAGAAATAATAACAATAACTTAGAAGAATTGGAGTTACACAATGGTTAAGAAAGTTTTTGTAGGCGTATTGATAGCAGCGGCTTTTGGACTGCTGGTATTTGGAGCGGTCAACCGCACACTGGCTAAAGGACTCGACACCGAACCCCTGGCTCTCAATGAGAGCGCCGAATTAGGGTATGGTGGCAACCGGAATGGCTACACCGAAGAGATCCAAAATCGGGTTCTCGATGGCGGCGTTGATGATTGTATCGGTGACGGCGAAGCTACGGTGTAGGCGCTGGCGATGCCACCGGCTACGGCCCCGGTGATGGTACCGGTTACGTGGACGGCCCTGAAGATGGCTCCGGCTATGGTATTGGCTCCGGCAACGGCAACCAACCCGTGGACGCCCCCCAGGATGGCACCGGCTCCGGTATCGCCAATGTGGACGAATGGCTCACCTTCAATGGTACAGTCGAATCCGTCTCCTCCTACCTGGTTGTGATCGTTCTGGATGATGGCACGGTCTTCGAACTCGACGGCCGCACCCTCAGCTACATCACCGACATGGGTTTCACCCTCAATGTTGGCGACAGCGTGACCTTCCTCGGTTTCTATGACGACGGTTTGCTCGAAATCGGCCAGATGACTGATCTGACAACCGGTGAGAGCATCACCATCCGCACCGAAGACGGCACCCCTCTCTGGGCTGGCAACACCAATAGCGGTAGTGGTCAGCGTGGCGGCGGCAACGGCGGTCGTCGGTAAGCCGAACAATAACCTAACAACCTGGCTGCCCGTTCAAGAACGGGCAGCCTTCTTTATTTAACCCATCCGCCCAAGAGTCCAGCGAATTGCGGAAATGGCTGGATTGATTTACAATCATGATGTTTCTTTTATTTAAGGATTGCATTCATACGCCAGAATAACTCCTTGTTGAACGAGTGATTAATCATCAATTCTTCCACAACTTGAAGGCACCCTTAGTGTTGTAATTATGAATCATCATACACCAGAGAGGACAACTCACATGGACAAGAAGGACAAGCTGCCGTTTCTGACCAAGATCATCTATGGAACAGGTGACCTCGGTTTCAGTATGAACAACTCTATCATTAGCTCGCTGTTTCCCATCTTCATGATGGATGTCATCGGCTTATCACCCGCCCTCGCTGCGGTCATTTTGTTTGTTGGCCGGAGTTGGGACTATGTCAACGACCCAATTGTTGGCCACCTCTCAGACCGAACCCGCTCCAAATGGGGTCGCCGGCGCCCCTTCCTGCTTTTCGGCGCCATCCCCTTCGGTCTCTCCTTTGTCTTGCTTTGGCTCAGCCCAAATTTCAGCCAAACAGGTCTCATCATTTATTATTCAGTGGCTTATATCATTTATGAAGCCATGGCCACAATCGTTTACATGCCCTACTATGCCCTGACCCCGGAACTCACCGAAGACTACGATGAACGGACAAAACTGACCAGCTACCGGATGCTTTTCAACATCCTCGGCAGCCTGGTAGCCTATGTTTTCCCAATGTTAGTGATCGGCTCAATGGTTCCTGACAACACCAAAATGGTGATGGTTATGGGTCTGATCGCAGCCGCCATCGCAGCTGCCCCCTATTCCTGGTCTTCTTTGGCACGAGAGAGAAAAAGGAATACATGCTTGAGAAACAACCCAAGCTGATCCCTTCGCTCAAAGCCGCCTTCAAGAACCGCCCCTTCATCTTCGGTGCAGGCATCTACCTGCTGACCTGGATGACAATTGTGGTGCTGGAAACCAACCTGCTGATCTACATCAAGTACATCCTCGGCCGTCAGGGGCAGAGCAGCTTGATTATGGCGAGCATCTTTGTCACCGCCATCTTCGCCTTACCTATCTGGAACTGGGCAGCCAAGCACTGGAATAAACGTCTGGCATATATCATCGGTGTGTCCTTCTGGGCTGTGGTGATGATCGTGCTCATCATGGTCACCCCGCAGACACCCTTCTGGATCATCATGGTTTTGTGCATCATGGCTGGGATCGGCGTCAGCGCCGCACAGGTACTGCCCTGGGCCATCATTCCTGACGCAATTGAATGGGATGAATGGATGACCTTCGAACGCCATGAAGGTATGTTCTACAGCCTGATCACCCTGCTGGGCAAGATCGGTAACTCCATCGCCGGACCGGCTTCCCTGCTCGTTCTGCAGGCCACCGGTTACCAGGCCGGGGCAGCCGTCCAACCCGACAGCGCCCTCCTCGGTATCCGCTTGGTGATTGGCCCCATTCCCGCCATCCTTCTGGTAGGTGGGATCGTCTTCGCCCTCTTCTATCCTCTCTCTCGGGAACAGCATCACAAGATCGTTGAGGAACTTCGAATCCGACGTGAAGCCCGCAAGCAGGCTAAGGCCGAAGAGAAGGCCATCGCCGGTGCAGAAGAAGCAGCCTAGAACTTTCCCTGGAGAACGCGTTTGCCTATCCTGACCGATTACAAACTGCACCAACGATAAAGTTCAAACCGACCCTTTGGCAGGTTCAACCTGCCAGAGGGTTTTTTATTTACAATTGAAACTCAGGGACTACCGTTAAGGAAATTCTCCCGACTGACAAAAATTATCTTTGGCTTCGGCGATGTCGCCTTCAACATGACCAGCACCATTAGCCCTGCATATTCCCCCATTTTCCTAACGGACGCGGTCGGCCAAACAGATCAACAGGAGTCATTATGAGTCAAATATCCATTCAGAAAGTGTCAACCCATCACCAACGCCGCCAATATGCAACTTTCCCCTGGCAGATCTACAGAGATGACCCCCTCTGGGTACCGCCCCTCGTGCCTGACCGCATGAAACAGCTTGACCCTGAAAAAGGCACATTCTATCAACACGGCACTGCCGATTTCTTCCTGGCCTATAAAGACGGCAAGCTGGCCGGGACGATCATGGCGGCGGAAGACCGTTCTTCCAACGAATCCCGCAACCGCTCGGATGCCATGTTTGGGTTCTTTGAGTGCATCAATGACCAGGAAGTCGCAAATGCCCTCTTCAATTGCGCTCGGAGCTGGGCAAAGGACCATAACCTGACTCAGATGATTGGCCCTTTTCACCAGGATTACGATTCGGCCTATGGCGTACTGATTGAAGGCCGTGATCGGCCGCCAGCCATCAGCTGCGGTCACACCCCAGCCTATTATGAGGATTTGGTGGTCAATTACGGCTTCACACCCTACCGACCGGATAATATCGCCTTTGCGGTGGACATCACCCAAGACACCCGTGAATTCCAGCTGCTCCACAAACTCGCCGACAAGGCCAAGGAACGCGGTGCCGCGGTCATTCGTGAAGGCCGCCTGGAGGAATGGGACCGGGAGGCGGACCGGGTGCATTATCTGCTCAACAAGGCCCTCGCCCACCTGGTGGACTATGTGGGCTGGGACCGGGAAGCCCTGAATGACACCCTGGAGCCTTTCCGCAAATATGCCGACCCCGAGCTGGTGCTCTTTGCCGATGTGGGCGATCAGACGGTGGGGTTCTTCCCCGGCATCCCCAATCTGAATGAGATCCTGCACCACCTAAATGGTCTGCGCCATCCCTGGGATACCCTGAAGCTACTGCGTTATAAGAACCTATCGCCAAAATGCCTGGCGATCAAGAGTGTCCTGGTGCTGCCGGAATATTGGGGCTCCGGTGTCAGCCTGATGCTCTTCTCGGAGATGCTGAAGCGCGCCCGGGCCAAAGGTTATGAATGGGTGGACCTATCGCTCACGTCCATTGATAACCCAAAGACTCCCATGCTGGCAAAACGGATGGGGGGCTGGATTTATAAACGCTATCGAGTCTATAAATTTCCGGTGGAATGACTCCTCAATTTGATTAAAGAAACAGAAAAAACGCGGCCTAGAGACTCTTTGTTTGACAATTCTTGATTTTTATAAATAAAATATGGGTTCTTGATATAAATATAAAAATCTTGTAAAATCGAAAATAGGCAATTGTATTCCCCACTCATTCAAGAACTTTTTCGCACAAGGCTCGAATGACACACATTCAAGGAAACAGATTATGAACGTCATAAAAGTATCAGCTAATTCCAGAACCGCTGCCGTAGCAGGGGCAATTGCAGGCGTAATGCGTGAACACAGATACGCAGAGGTTCAATCTATTGGTGCTGGCGCAGTCAATCAGGCTGTGAAAGCAATCATCCTAGCCAAAGGGTATCTCGTAAACGATGGTATTGATATTATCTGCGTCCCCGAATTTGTTGATGTTGAGATTGACGGCAAAGTTCGGACGGCTATCAAACTGATCGTTACACCTCGTGGCGAGGAATTGCCTCCAGTGGAGGAGAATGAGGACGACTCGGCGGAGGTTCCTGAACTAACGGAATAAGATCAGCCTAATCAATATAAATCAAAAAATAAAACAGACGCTCGGACGCGTCTGTTTTGATTAATTTACATTGGATACAATAAATTGTTACAGATCGAAACGGACTTCTTCCTTGCCGATCAGAATCTCCTGCACTTTCTCGATGACCAGCGCCAGGTGCTGCGGTTTGGCGACATAATCCAGATCGTCGGAAGGGACGGTGAGCACCGGGCAGAGATCGAAGTTCTCCACCCACTCCTCATACAGGTCATTCAAATCCGCCAGGTAGTTTGCGCTGATCGTCCGTTCAAATGAGCGGTCACGCATCGCGATTCTGTCCAGGAGTGTGGGCACAGAAGCCCTCAAATAGATGACCAGGTCCGGCGGCGGCAGGAACTCCACCAGGACCTTGTAAAGCTCCTGATAGGTTTGGTAATCCCGGTCAGTGATGGAATCCTGTAGGAAAAGGTTATGCGCAAAGATTTCAGCGTCTTCATACACGCTGCGATCCTGGATCACGGAGCCGGGGCGATTCATCAACTGCCGGTGAATCCTCAGGCGCCGCATCAGGAAATAGATTTGAGAATGGAACGCCCAGGATTGCATATCGTCATAGAAATCCGCTAAATAGGGATTCTCTGCGACGGGCTCAAAAAAAGGTGACCAGCCCAATTCATCACTGATCAACCTTACAAGAGTGGATTTCCCCACCCCAATGTTCCCCGCAACAGCGATAAATTTATCCATACTAACGGCGCTCCTGGCATTAATTTTCGGGTCATTCCCAATATTCATCCCATTATAAGCGTTATCGAAAAGCGGTTCAACCTGAGGCCTTAAAATACCGCTGATTTTAAGCTAAAAAGGCTGCCAGTTCTCACTGACAGCCTTTCGATTCAATTGAGTAAGGCTTATTGCGCCATGCGTTCTTCGCGATCCTTCTGGATCTTCTTCTGCAAGGCATACTTGGTCACTTCAGCCGCAACCGACGGCACCAGGATCAATGGGAGGATTTCCAGCCATTGCTCCCAGCCCAATGCTGCTGTATTGAAAATGGGCTGAAGGAAGGGAACGTAGATCACCAGCATAATAAGCACCAGTGAACCCAGCACCGCCCAGTTCATCAATTTGTTCTTAAGGAAACCAATTTTCAACAGCGGGTAATATTCAGAACGCGCTGTAAAGGCCCGGAACAATTCTGAAATACTGAGCGTGACGAAAGCCATCGTCTCCGCAAAATCGAGGCTCCCCTGGTTTAATCCTAGAGCAAAAGCGCCCAGAGTCACGGCTGTGATCGCAATCGTCTGCACGATAATGCCAATCAGCATGAATTTGTTGATGATCGGCTCATTGGTTGGGCGTGGGGGCTGATCCATGATATCGGGGTCGCCCGGTTCGGTGCCCAAAGCAAGCGCTGGAGCGCCATCCGTCACCAGGTTGAGCCACAGGAGCTGGATCGCTGTCAGCGGGACAGGCCAGCCGAACAGTGTCGCCAGGAAGATCACCATGATTTCAGCGGCGTTACAGGAAAGCAGGTAATAGACAAACTTGCGGATGTTGCTGTAAATCACCCGGCCTTGTTCCACAGCGGAAACAATGCTGGCGTAGTTATCATCGGTCAGGACCATGTCGGCCGTTCCCTTTGGCCACGTCCGTGCCGGTGATCCCCATTGCCACACCAATGTCAGCCCGTTTGATAGCGGGGGCGTCGTTGACACCGTCGCCGGTCATAGCAACCACTTCATCATTGGCACGCAGGGCATCCACAATCCGCATCTTATGCTCAGGGCTAACCCGGGCATAGACATCGGTTTCCATCACGTTCTGGATCATTTCCTCATCAGAGAGGTGATTGATATCAGCACCGGTCATCACCTTATGCCCAGCCTGGAGCAGACCAATTTCTTCTGCAATGGCGCGGGCCGTATTGGGATAGTCACCGGTGATCATGATCGTGCGAATACCAGCGTCACGGGCGGTATTGAGTGCTTCCCTGACCTCGGTCCGAGCAGGGTCAATCATACCGATCAAACCAACGAAGGTGAGGTCCTTTTCCAACTCTTCGCTGTTGATCTCATCCGGCAAAACCGGAATCATCCGATAAGCAACGCCCAACACACGCAGCGCACTGCCGGTCATGGCGTCATTAGCAGCCAAAACTTGCTTGCGGCGCTCATCAGTCAGCTTCTCGTCACCATTAGTCATGGTTTGAATATGGGAACAGAGGTTCAAAACGACATCCGGCGCACCCTTGACGGCAATGATATGCCATTCACGCTTGGCATCACCTTTGAGCGGGGAAATATCACCATCTTCCGGTTTCTCAACGGAATGGATAGTAACCATCCGTTTGCGGGTGGAGTCAAAGGGGATCTCCTGCCGGCGGGGATAGGCAACATTCAGAGCCTTAGCCGAAGCGCCAGCTTTCAGAGCGGCCACCAAGATCGCGCCTTCGGTGGGGTCGCCGATCATCCGGAAGGTCTCCTGACCATCCTGTTCACCGGCGTGTTCCAGCTGAGAGTCGTTATTCAGAGTGCCCAACCAGAGTGAGGTTTTTACCGCTGGATACTGATCCAGCGAGACTTTTTCATTATTGACCGTGAAATCACCTTTGGGGGCATACCCACTGCCGGTCACGTCCACGAATTGGTCGCCGGACCAGATGCGGGTCACTGTCATCTCATTCTGAGTGAGGGTACCGGTCTTATCGGAGCAGATCACGGTGGCGGAGCCCAGGGTCTCAACCGAGGAAAGTTTGCGGATCAGGGCGTGGCGGCGAACCATCTCGCGCATACCCAGTGCCAGGCTGATGGTCACCACAGCGGGAAGGCCTTCGGGCACGGCCGCAATCGCCAGGGAGACGGCGATCATAAAGAGGTTAGAAAACTCCTCCAGGGCAGCGGGGCTTAAGATGTTGCCAAAACCACTATCAGCAATAAAACGAACCGCACCGATCACAAAGACCAGGCCACAAACCGCCAGCGAACCCCAACCCAGCACTTTGCCAAGTTGGTCCAGCCGGCGCTGAAGGGGTGTCTCTTCATTTTCAACGGATTGGAGCATGGTGGCGATCATACCTAACTGAGTTTCCATACCGATGGAAACGACCACACCTTTACCGCGGCCATAATTGACCAGGGTGCCCATGAAGGCAGTGTTCTTCCGATCACCCAGCGGGATATCCGCTTCCAAACGGGTTTGGGCGTTCTTCTCAACCGGCA
>LQAJ01000332.1_pt1 | contig 11954 bp, 16 predicted proteins | sample 1535811 | NCBI WGS metagenome assembly LQAJ01 (sample SAMN04331587, study PRJNA305678) | bioreactor metagenome | isolation source: bioreactor_6 inoculated with Wadden Sea sediment 2nd replicate of a... | place: Germany: Wadden Sea, Janssand Flat
TCCATCACGTCACGGTAGCGAGCCCGGGAGAAGATCAAAGTCACATTGATATTGATCCCCGCTGCAATCGCATCGGTGATCGCAGGAAGGCCTTCCACTGTACCGGGGATTTTCACCAATAGGTTCGGCCGGTTCACGGTTTCCCAAAGCCAAATAGCCTGTTCCAGGGTGCCATTGGTGTCATGGGCCAGACGCGGATCCACTTCCAGGCTCACAAAGCCATCTGCACCGTCTGTGGCTTCATAGAGGGGGCGAAACAAGTCAGCAACGTCCTGAACATCTTTAATCGCCAGATTGAAGAAAGTTTCCAGAGGTTCCAAACCTGCCCAGGCCATTGTCTGTAAATCTGCATCATAGTCGTCACTGTCGGCGATTGCTTTCATAAAAATACTGGGATTGGAAGTCAGGTCGAGGATATCCCGCCGTTCAATCATTCCCATCAAGGTACCATCAACGATCAGCTTTCGCCGGATATTATCGTAACAAACCGATTGACCAAGGATATGCAATTTATCTGCTGCACTCATTTTTTTGAGTCCTTTCAAACCTTTAGTGTGTTTTACTTATGACCATTATTGTTTTCAGCTGCACCGGCATTGGCCCGAAGCAATTTCATCGCTTCTGAGATCACGTTTTCAACCGTGAAGCCAAACTTTTCCATGACCAGATCACCGGGAGCTGATTCGCCGAAGCGGTCAATGCCGATGGAATGACCGGCATCACCAACCCAGCGGTGCCAACCAAAGGTCGAGCCCGCCTCAACGGACAATCTCTTCTTGATCGACGGGGGTAAAACCTGGTTCTGATATTCTTTCGATTGAGCTGCAAAGAGTTCCCAACTCGGGAAGGAAACCACACGCACATTCACACCTTCAGCCGCCATACGGCCAGCAGCGGTCATGATCAAACCGACTTCGGAGCCGGAGGCCATCAGGATCAGCTCAGGTGCGCCATCGCCCATATCGGCCAGAACATAAGCGCCCTTATACAGATTTTCAGCATCGGCGTAGACATTGCGGTCGATGGTGGGCAGGTTCTGCCGTGAGAGGATCAATGCCGTGGGGCCGTCATGCTCAACGGCGAACTTCCAGGCTTGGGCGGTCTCATTGGCATCACCAGGCCGGAGGGTAACAAGATCAGGGATGATCCGTAATGAGTCAACGTGCTCAATAGGCTCATGGGTTGGGCCATCTTCACCAACACCAATTGAATCGTGAGTGAAGACCCAGATGGATTTATAACCGGAAAGTGCGGAGAGCCGCACTGCAGGGCGGACATAATCAGAAAAGACTAGGAAAGTCCCGGCATAAGGTACGATGCCGCCATGGACGGACATTGCATTGATGATCGCACCCATAGCATGCTCACGCACACCAAAGTGCATATTGCGTCCCTCGGGGGTCTTCGGGCTGAACGCAGGTTCGCCATTGATCCAGGTCTTGTTGGATGGCGCCAGGTCAGCTGCCCCACCCATCAACTCGGGCAGTGTGGCAGCCAGGCCATTGATTACCTTACCGGAAGCAGCACGTGAAGCGATGCCTTTTTCGTCCGCAGGGAAGACCGGCAGACCTTTTTCCCAGTCCTTGGGCAGATCACCGGAGATCCGGCGTTTGAGTTCAGCTGCCAATTCGGGATAAGCTTTCTGATAATCCTCAAACCTGCGCCCCCACCACATATTCTGGGATTCACCCTCATCCAGTTTGGTCAGGAAATGTTCTTTGACATCCTCAGGGATGTAGAAATGCGGTTCAATCGGCCAGCCAACAGCTTCCTTTGCCTTGGCAATCTCTTCCCATCCGGGAGGCGACCCATGGGCAGCTTCTGTGCCCTGCACATTCGGCAGGCCGTCGCCAATCACCGTATCCACAATGATCAGCGAAGGGCGAGGATCGGCCTTAGCGGCCTCTGCAGCGGCCACGAGGGCATCTACGTCATAAGGATAACTAACATGCCCCACATGCCAGCCCAGAGCCTCAAAACGCTTCCGGCGGTCATCGGTGAAAGCCAGTTCAGTTGAACCATCAATGGAAATATGGTTATTGTCATAGAAATAGATCAGCTTACCCAGCTTGAGATGGCCCGCCAATGACGCCGCCTCGTAGGAGATCCCCTCCATCAGGTCACCATCGGTGACGATCGCATAGGTATAGTGATCGACGATCTCATGCCCTGGGCGGTTGAATTCCGCCGCCATATGCGCTTCTGCAATGGCGAATCCGACACCATTCGCAAAGCCCTGTCCCAAAGGCCCAGTCGTCACCTCTACGCCAGGGGTCATCCCAAATTCCGGATGGCCGGGGGTCTTGCTGCCCCATTGGCGAAATTGCTGCAGCTCGGAAAGCGGCAGGTCATACCCCGTGAGGTGAAGCATGGTATAAATTAACATAGAACCGTGACCACCAGAAAGAATAAAACGGTCACGGTTAAACCACTGAGGGTTTTTGGGGTTATAGCGAAGAAGCTTCATCCACAAGGCATAGGCAATCCCCGCATCGCCCATTGGTAAACCCGGATGGCCAGAATTTGCGGTCTGAACGCCATCAACGGACAAGAATTTAATGGTATTAATTGCTTTTTCCTGAATTGAATCCGTACTCATAAGGTTGATTCCTTTCGTTAATTGATCGTTTTCATTTTACCATGTTCACTTTCATATAAGATGTGACAATTATCCATCAGTCCGTTATTGAATATAATAAAGAACAACTTTATTGTTACCCAAATAATCGTAATTGAGGAACCATTGAAGAAACGAAACTACCTAATCATCGCTTCACTCATTATCCTGCTGGGGATTGCCTGGACGCTCCTGACCCCGGCGATCTTTCCGGCTATTCAGGCCGGGTCATCCCAGGCCGCCCATGAAGGGTTTCAGGCCCCGGATTTCACCCTGTCAACCCCCGACGGACAGTTCGTCACCTTATCCCATCTCAGCGGGAAGCCCGTCCTGGTTTTCCTCTGGGCCTCCTGGTGTTCCGTCTGCAAAGCCACGATGCCGGGTCTGGAACCTGTTTATCAGGAATATGCCCCCCAAGGGTTTGAGCTCGTGGCAGTCAACATGACATCCCAGGATGTCGCCTCATCTGCAATCACTTATTTCCAAAGCCAGGGTTATACCTATCCAATGCTGCTCGATCCGGATGGTTCAGTGGCCCGGCAATATCAGATGCACGCCCTGCCAACCTCCATCCTGATTGGTCCGGATGGTATCGTTCAGAAGGTCGTGATCGGGGCAGGCATGAATGCAGGTGAACTGCGTGCCTGGCTGGATGAAGTGCTATCAACAGGACAGGGGATTAAGCGATGTTTCCAGTCATTAACCTCGGTCCCGTCGCCCTTCAAGCTTCCGGCTTGCTGATCATCTTGAGTGTCTGGCTCGGATTGTGGCTCAGCGGTAAATTCGCCGCCCGTCTCGGTACCAATGGCGATGTCATTGAAAACGGATTGCTGTACGGTTTTCTGGGTGGCATTCTGGCAGCCAGAATCGGATTTCTGCTGACCAATCCCACGATCCTGCAGGACAATCCGCTCAGCATCGTTTCCCTGACCCCCTCCATGCTGGATGCCAATTTTGGGATCCTGGCCGGCGTGCTGATCACGCTGATTATTTTCCAGCACAAGCACCTCCCCTTATGGCCCACACTGGACACCCTCAGCCCCTGTTGATCTTGGCCTATGCGGGCTTTCAGCTGGCAAACCTGGCAAACGGTAACGCCTATGGGCTGCCAACAGAACTGCCCTGGGGCATTCCACTCTGGAACGCCACCCGCCATCCCGTCCAATTCTATGCTCTAATTCTTACTGCCGGGTTGTTGATCTGGTGGTTGGCGCGGACCCGCTTCACCAAACAGAACGGTTTCTATCATAGCGGGATTCTGTTCAACCTGACCTTTGGCAGCTTAGCCTCATCACCCTGGCCACGCAAGCCTTTTGTGGCTGAGAAGCAAATGCTGCTTGGGGTGGATCAAATCCAACTGCTTTCGCTGGTCTTATTGGCGGGTAGCCTATTTCTCATCTATCAACTGGGCTTCCGTAAACCCAATGTTACGACGGCCTATATTTCCATGGGCTCAAATAGCGATCCCCTGGACAACCTCTATCAAGGCAGTCAGGATATCGCGGCCCATTTCAAGATTCTGCGCCGTTCAGAGGTCTACAAAACTAAAGACATCCGTGAAGGCCACGAGGACGTCTACTATCTCAATCGAGTCTTACTGATTGAGACCTCACTCGCCTATCCTGGGTTTGTTGCCACCCTCAAAGAGATCGAACAATCCCACGGACGGCAACCCGGTGAACTGGACGTCATCCCTTTGGATCTCGATGTCCTCACCTATGGTAAGCAAGTGTTCATCAATCAAAACCGCCAAATCCCTGACCCCGATCTGCGTAAGCATGGCTATATCCTGCTGCCTTTGGCTGAAACCACCCCGGATTTTCAGCACCCGGCCACAGGCGAGTCGATTGAAGATTTGATTTCAAAATTATCTCCGGAAGAACTGGACATTCAGAGAATCGAAGAGGTGAAAGATGGAACTGAAGGGTAAAACAGCTCTCGTCACCGGCGGCGGCATCCGTCTAGGGCGCGCCTACGCTCTGGCGCTGGCAAAGGAAGGTGTCAATCTGGCCATCCACTATAACCGTTCCTCCGCACCGGCTGAAGAGACGGCCAAACTTGCCCGTGAGTTGGGCGTTAAAGCTGTCGCCTTTGGGGCGGATTTCAATGACCTGACCGCCGTGGAAGCCTTATTCCCAGAAATCCTAAAACAGTTTGAAGCTGTGGATATCCTGATCAACAACGCTGCCATCTACCTGCGTGGCGAGGGTCTTGAAACAAACCGGGAGATGTGGGAGTCCCAATTCAGGATCAACCTGCAAACCCCTTTTACCCTAATTCAGGCCTTTGCGCACCAGCTCCCCAAAGGCACCCCGGACGCATTCTGAATATCGCCGATGCCCAAATCCTGCAGCACAAACCTGACCATTTTGCCTATCGATTAACCAAATTAGCCCTCGTGGAAATGACCCGGATGTTCGCGCTTGAACTCGCCCCCGATATCACAGTGAATGCCTTTGCACCAGGCATTATGCTGCCCCTGGCAGACCGGGAAGATATCGATCTGGAAGCCTACGCCCAAAACCATGTCCCCCTGCGGCGAACCGGCAGTCCCGAAATAGCCGTGGAAAATGCCCTTCACCTCATCAAAAGCGACTTCACCACCGGTGCATTCCTGCGGGTGGATGGTGGACAATATCTCTGATCAGGGCTGGCCGTAGACCGGAAGGGATGCCCCTGTGATCGCATCTGAACCCTGTGAGGCCAGAAAGAGAATTGTATACTGCGATCTTCGCCGGAGATACCCACTTGGAAAAATCCGCATTGGGCATCTCTGCCCGATTATTGGGGGTATCAATCGTCCCTGGCAGCACACAATTGACCTGAATACCTTTCCAGCCAACTCAGCCGCCATACTTTCCGTCAACCGCAATAAGGCTGCTTTCGAGGCACTATACGCACCCATCTTTGCACCGCCCTTCAAAGCCGCCTTCGCGCCAATCGTGATGACTTTGCCGTGGCCCTTCTCAACCAGGTCCGGCACCAAAGCCTTGGCAAGATTCAGGAATGCGTTCACATTAATATCCAGCATCTTCTGCCAGGTTTCGGCTGACAACGTATCAACCGTCTCGCCGTAAGTAAAACCCCCAACCGTATGCACGATAACATCCACCGTGCCGGCCCGTTGATGAACCTCAGATTGCAATGTTGGCACAACACCAGCCTGGCTGAGATCAATGTCCTCTATCGTTTCCAATCGCCCGCTGCTACCCTCATCCAGTCCCAGGTCCGCCAGACGGCCTCTCGGTGGTCCAATGCACAAACCGTGGCCCCCTCTCGCAGAAAAGCCTTGACGACCTGCCCTACCCAATGCGCCAGCCGCACCGGAGACAACAACAACTTTATCAGTGAATTGTCCCATGCTCAAAATCCTTTCCACCGATTGGTAACAGGAGTGAGATAGGTTCTTTCAATCCAATCCTGCCATAGCTCTTCAGAAAAACCTTTCATTTCAACATAGGCCGCCGAAATCCATTCCATCCCTTTGAAAACTGCCGCCAGTTCCTTTGCAGGCTCAAATTGCCCCCGGAAGTCATGATAAATCCGATCCTGCTCCAAATAGCACCAGGGTGCAATTTGATAGGGCGTGCTCACGTTTGGCCGGTAATTTGAAAAGGGCATTGGCTCCCGTTTCTCAGCCGTTGTGATGATCTGGGCATACTGCTCAACTTGCCTTTCAAAATCCAGGTAGGTTTGAATAAATGTCGTCGTACCTGCTTTCACCTGCCCACCTGAATGGATAATTTCCACAATCTTTTCCGCCGCAGCTTGAATGTCGCCATAATTCACCTTATCAATCAGCCCATCCGGCAGAAGCGTGCGATGCACACCTGTCCTGGAAACCACACAAGGGGTGCCGCAGGCCAGTGACTCATAAGCGACATTTCCAAAAGCCTCCACAATATTTCCCAGGCAAAGGGTCACCTGGCCCAAACTATATAGTTCCGGCATTCTTGCCGCTGGAATCCAGGGCACAAACACAAAATGATCGCGCACATCCAGATCCACCATCAATCGGATCATCTCGCCATAGAAATCCGCTTCACCCTGTGAAACCATTGATCCAATCCACTCCGGAATCAAGACCTTGAGATTATGAAAGCCAAAGTGGTGCACCAGCTTTTCGGCCACCCGGATCGTTTCCGGCAAGCCTTTGCCTGGCTCAGGTCGGTGCGGGTGCAGGAGGATCACCTGTTCATCGGGATTAACTCCCAGTTCAGCTGCTAACTGACCGGGATCCACCGGATGGAACATGTCAAAATCAATGCCGTTATTCACCTGGTGCAGCCGCAGATCCAATTCAGGATAGAACCTGCCCACCGTGGCTCGTACCACAGAAGCAGAATAGGGTGAGACGCAAATCAACTCGTCGTATCTGCCTATAAAGGAACCCAATACCGATTCAGGGTAAATATTATCCCTTAGGGAAACGATGGTCGGGATATGTTGATAAACATCCGGAATAAGGAACTCGCCATCATGGATATAAAACCGGTCCGCATCCGCGAGGAAATCCGTCAGTTTTTCAATAATGCGGGCCAGATCCGGGCCGCTGACAGCGTATGGTTGTGGAAATGGAAGGTGAAACGGCAGGACAGGATATACATGTACCTGTTCACCCCAGGCAAAAGGCTCCTGGGGGTTCAACTGACTGGGCGCAGACAATTTCCACCTGATGCCCCAGTTCCCCCAGGTGCCTGGCAATGTGATACAGATGCTTGGAAGCCCCGCCGGTGACCTTGTCCGGGTATAGCGGATTGATGGAAAACATTACGATCTTCATGGATTTCTCAATTCTCTGATTCTCGGTACAATGAGAGCACAGAAAAGGATGTCACAATGGATAAGATCATTATCAAAAATCTAAAGACTGAGGGAATCCTGGGAATCCACCAAAGGGAACAGGAAATACCTCAGCCCATTCAAATCAATGTCGTGATGTCGGTAGATACCTCAAAGGCCGCCGCTGAGGATGATATCCACCAGACAGTCAATTACTCAACCATTGCCAAGCAGATCATCCAGACGGTTCAGTCCACCCACTTTTACACGGTAGAGGCCTTGATCTCAGCTTTGGCTGACCTTGTCCTCGAAAATGACATGGTGAAGAAGGTCTGGCTGCGGGTCGAAAAGACCGAGGCGGTAACGGCAGCCGAGTCTGTTGGTGTAGAGATCACCCGCAAGCGGTCCTAATAGCCCTTAGAAATGCAGGCTGGTCGCACCTCGGCTGATATTGTCGAGGAACTCCATCCGGGTGGACATATCCTTACGGAAAACGCCCAGCATTGTTGAGGTCGTCATGCGGGCATCATGCTTTTTCACGCCACGCAGCATCATGCACATATGCACCCCCTCAGCCACAACGGCAACACCCTGCGGCTTGAGTACAAAATCAATGTATTCAGCTATCTGGCGGGTCATCCGTTCCTGCACCTGCAGGCGGCGAGAGAAAAGGTCCACAATTCGGGGAATCTTGGATAGGCCAATGACCTTGTCCGTCGGGATATAGGCCACATGCACCCGTCCGATAAAGGGCAACATATGGTGTTCGCACATGCTGTAGAATTCGATATCCCGAACGATGACCATCTCATCATAACCTACAGTAAATACGGCTTCATTGATCAACTCGCGGGGATCCATCCGGTAACCGGCCAATAATTCTGTATAGGCCTTGGCCACCCGGTGCGGTGTTTTGAGCAAGCCTTCCCTATCCACATCCTCCCCAATCGCTTCCAGAATATCCTTGACTGAGTGTTCAATCGTATCAAGGTCCATATCCTGATCACAAAAAAGATCAGCTGCTTCAGCCATGGGATCTTTGCAATCTTCAACCATCATAAAACTCCTGTTTTTAGTTAGATTAATATTGGATTTATTTTATCATCTTTAGATCTGACAATACCAAAAATAGCAGCCTGTACAATGTTTTGTACAGGCTGCCTTATTCCAAAATTTATTGCCGCCTAGCCAATTTCCGGAACGATGATCCCATAGGTCCCATCAAGTCGGCGATAGAGCACATTAAATTCACTGGTATTTGCATTATAGAAAATGAAGAAATTCTCGTGTCCCAACAATTTCATTTGTTCCACAGCTTCAATTTCATCCATTGGAACCAATGTGAATCGTTTCCTGCGGGCAATTACCGGTTCTGGCTCTTCAAAATCCTCTTCCTCTGGTACTTGCATCGATATGGCATCCGCAATGGTCTGGCCATTTCCCCGGCCGCGATCCCGCTTGCCTTTATACCGTCTGATCTGACGCCGCATCTTATCCAAGGAGGCATCTATGGCTGAAAAAATGCTATCGGAGCGCTCCTCTGAACGCAGGATAAATCCCTTTCCACGCAACGTGAGCTGAGCGACATGTCGGTCATTGGCATTCCGGGCGGTTTTAGAGTGTGAAAGGTCCACACGGCATTCATCCACCTCGTCCAGGAATTTTTCAAGCTTCTCCACTTTCTTGACTACATAGTCATTCAGGTGATCCGTCAATTCTAAATTCTTGGTGAAGATATCAATTTTGACTGTCATTTTGTCCTCCATTTCAGGTTGGGTAATCAGATTATACTTGATGGAGAGTCCGAAAGAACAGGGGGGAAACCATGGATCGGACGGGCAAGGGTTAAACAGTAAACCTTTAAGCAGCCTCCTTTTATTAACGCTATTGAACATTCCCTCAGAGTTGACCCTGTTGTCGTCACATCATCAACTAATAAAATACGCTTCCCTTGTACCATTTCAGGTATAGCCTCAAATGCCCCCCGGACATTGAACTTCCGCTCTTTTGCAGAAAGTTCCACCTGAGATTGCGTATTTCGGATACGTTTCAAGCCAAAAGGTGTAAAAGGAATACCCAGCGCAAAAGAAATCGGCCGGGCCAATAACGCAGCCTGGTTATAGCCACGTTCCTGCATTCTGATCGGGCTGAGCGGTACCGGCACGACGAGATCCAGTTCCCACCCTTCCCGTCTGATCAATTCGGTCAGTTCTTCAGCGAAGAATTCCCCCAAAGCCTGGTTGCGGTCATATTTCAGGGAATGGACGCACGTCCTAACCACACCCTCATATCTCGCCAGGCTTCTACTCGCCTCGTATGGCGGTTCATCGTTCTGGCACTCCGTGCATAGACTTTGTTTTTCCGTTATTGAGCCGCCGCAGCGCTGGCAAAGTGGGCCACTGATCGGTTTTATTTCCTGCTGACACTTAAAGCATAAACGATAACCCTGTTCTCCGCATCCTACACAATTGGGCGGGTACATCCAGTCCAGCGCCGTCCAAAACCCCCGGTATAAGACCTGTGCAATGCGGAAATTCAACAAAGGTTATCGCCTTATGATGAAGCTCGTTTAATGATCTATTGTTGTATTGATTGTAACATCGAATCCCATAGAAGCAAAAGGGCTGGTTCAAGCAAAAGATAGGCTGTGATCAGAACCATCACAACCAAAATGGCAATTAAAATCCATTCTATGGGGCCTAAACCACGACTTTCTCCTAATCTTGCCATGCAACCTCCAAAAGAAGATATTGATTCATTATAATACAAGCCCAATATACTCTATAATAAGAATACCTTAAACTTACAAAATTCCTTAGAAAATCTATTGCTTAGGTATTTTGAAATTTGTATAATAATATCGAAAGTAAATAAGGGAAATAACCCAATATTTATCCTAATAACCAAATTGGAGGAACTATGAGTGATATCTATGAAAAAGTGTCCGGTGAACAGGATTTCATCAAAAAAATTCTGGCAAAGATCCCTGGCTTCAAAGGGTATATTGAACGCGGTGACCGCCGTATGTCCGATAAACTCCTGCGAGAACAGGTAGCCAATGAGTTTGAGACCCTGTACGGCCGGATTTCCGGGCTTCAGCGTGACCTGATCAGCCAGGGCGGTATCGCCTTAGTGGATGACATGGAAGCCGCTGCCATCAAGATCCGTCAGTTCATTGACCGGGTAAAGACTGCCTCCTATGGCTACAGCGGAATCTTTGATGCCATCAAAATCAAAGAAGACAAACTGGCTATGGTCTATGAATATGACGCCGCATTGCTCGGTCTTTCCGACCAGGTTAGCTCAGCAATTGACAACGTGGAGACTTCGATGGGCACTGACGGCCTGAACGCCGCCATCCGGCATCTGGTCACCGTCAGCCAGCAGTGCGTTGACGCCTTCAACAAGCGCTCAGAAGTAATGAAAGATATCGTTGCTGAGTAAATGCTTCGATGTTATCTTAGTAATTGAATAATAGAAAATGGAGTAAAAAACTATGGCTAGAATTTTTGATGTTGTTGAATATCCAAAGGAGATGGCGGACGAGATCGTCCATCGCTTCCCTGAAACCGGTGTTGCCGATCTGCGAATTGGCTCCCAGGTCATCGTCCGAGAATCACAAAATGTCGTTTCATGCGGGATGGACGCGCCTTGGATGTGCTTGGCCCCGGCCGACACACCATCACCACTGCCAATATTCCGCTCCTAGTTGATCTGGTTGGCAAAGCCTTTGGCGACCGGACCCCCTTCACGGCTGAAGTCTTCTATGTCTCCATGAAGGAATTTGCCGATCGTAAATGGGGCACCCCCCAACCGATCATCGTACGAAACCCTGGCGTTGGCTTGGTGTGGCACTGTTGCAGGGCTTCGGCACCTACAGCTTCAAAGTCGCTGACCCCCAGCAATTCGTGACCCAGATCGTGGGCGCTCAGGGCTACTATCGCACCAGCGATATTGAGAACCGTCTGCGCACCATGCTCCTCTCGAAGCTTCAGGACCTCCTAGGTGAGACCACTGCTTCCAAGAGCGTTCTGGATCTGATCGGCCTGACAGACGAACTTTCTGCCGGTGTCCGAGCCAAGACCCAGGACGATTTCAAGGCTATTGGTCTACAGCTAATCTCCTTCTACATCGGCAACCTGAAACCCTCCGACAAATCCGCCGAAGAACTGCGGGCAATGGGTATGCTCGATATGCAGACCTACACCCAGTTGCAGGCTGCAGATGCCATGCGGGATGCCGCCCAGAACCCCAATGGTGGGGCTGGCCTCACCGCCGGGATTGGCGCTGGGATGGGTATTGGAAATGTCCTCAGCTCCACCCTCAACAATCAGATGCAAAATGGCGGCCAGGCTGCACCCGCAGCGAATGGCTCCGTGATGCCAGATGTGATGACCCCCGCCGAAGCGGCCACCTTCCTGAAGGTTTCCGCAGAGGATGTGGTGGCAGCCATCGAAGCCGGCGACCTCAAAGCTCGCAAGATCGGGAATGCCTTCCGAATTAGCAAGGATGCCCTCAACGACTTCCTGAAAGGTTAAACCCTTTCCAGTCAAAA
>LQAJ01000333.1_pt1 | contig 11914 bp, 14 predicted proteins | sample 1535811 | NCBI WGS metagenome assembly LQAJ01 (sample SAMN04331587, study PRJNA305678) | bioreactor metagenome | isolation source: bioreactor_6 inoculated with Wadden Sea sediment 2nd replicate of a... | place: Germany: Wadden Sea, Janssand Flat
TGCGTCGGATTCTGCCAGATCGGTCAGGGTGACCAGCGCTCCGATGTGCAGGCCGTCGTCTTCCACGCGGATTTCATTCAGGCCGGGAATGGTCTTGAGGTTGACGATACGCTCCGGAGCTTCCATCCAGAGGTGGTCCTTGAGGCAGCCCATGAGGTCACTGCCGCCCGCGATGACGTAGGAAGGACCTGTGCTTTCGTTGAGCATGGAGACGGCTTCCTCTACGGAAGTGGCGTCAAAGTGATTGAAACGTTTCATTATTTCTTCCTCCTTTTGTCCTGGATCTTGCCCAGGCCGATGAGGATGCTTTCAGGGGTGAAGGGGGTCTCGATAATGCGGACGCCCGTGGCATTGAAGATGGCATTGGAGAATGCAGCCAGAGTGGGGCAGGCAGCGCCTTCGCCGCAGGCCGTTGCTCCGAACGGATGGGTCGGGTCTCCGGGCTTCTCAATGACGATGGGATCGACGTCGCAGTCCATGGACGTGGTGTGACGGTAGTCAACCCAGTTGGGGGTCATGAGCCAGCCATTGCGCTTGTCCACGATGCAGTCGTTGCCGAGTGCCGCGTTATCAACGCCGTGGCGGGAGGTGCAGAGCTGTCCTTCGACGATCTTCGGGTTGAGCGCCTTGCCCACGTTCTGGGCCATGGTGACGCGAATGTTGGAGAGCATGCCTGTTTCGGTATCCACGTCGAGGGAAATGAACTGTGCGCCCTTTTCCTTGGGGATGTAGACCTGATCTTCCTTGCCGTCCTTGAGACCGTTGGGGTGCGGGGAGTTGTTCACGTAGTAGCCGGTCACCTCGTGGATGCCGCCGTAGTGGCCCCGTACGCCGAAGGCTTCAGCAAAGGTGCAGCCCTTGCTCGGGTCGGCGGTCATGAAGATGCCGTCTTCACCGATGCTCAGTTCTTCCGCTACCACGCCCAAGTGAGCGGCTGCGAGCTTGAGAACCTGACGCTTTGCATCAACGGCTGCTTCGTATGTTGCCCAGCCCTGAATCCATGTGCCGCAGCTGTTTGCGACGAGTGTGGCAAACGGAGTCGAATCCGTGTCGTGACAGACCAGACCGATTTTCTTGTAAGGCAGACCGAGAACTTCTGCGACGATCTGGCACTGGACAGTGTGCTGGCCCTGCCCGATGTCGGCTACGGCGCAGACGAGTGCGGCGGAACCGTCGGGGTAAATCTTGACCATGGCTTCACTGGAGTTGCCCGGACCGGGACGGCCTGCGCCCATGGCGAAGATGGCCACGCCCATGCCGTGACGGATGCGTCCGGTTTTCTTGCTGGGATGCTGCCATGTGTTTTTCCAGTCCAGACGTTCTGCGCCTGCGTCGAGGCAGTCGCGGATGCCGGAGGAGGAGATGAGGGCGGACTTGTAAACCAGCGGGTCCCAGCCGGAGTCGATGTCGCCGGTGCGCATGCAGTTCATCTTGCGAATTTCGACCGGGTCCATGCCCATCTGTTCAGCGGCGATGTCCATGGTGGTCTCGACCGCGAACACACCTTCAGGTGCGCCGTATCCCTGCCAGCCTGCGGCGGGGAAGCGGTTGGTGTTGACGTAACGGATCTTGCCGCGCTGATGCTGGCAGTTGTGCGAATACATGACCGAGCCTGTAGCGAGCATGGCGTTCTTGGCGGGGTATTTGTCGCCGCCTGCTCCGGTCTCCTGCCAGTGAGCCAGATCCATGGTGGTCAGTGTGCCGTCTTTCTTGAAGCCGATTTTCACGTTGGCCATGGAGCCGCGTGACCAGCCGCTGACCATTTCTTCCTCACGGGAGTAAGGACAGTGAACCGGTTTTTTGAGGTCGAGGCAGGCGAGTCCTGCGACTACCAGATAGTGGGACGCGATGTTGCGATCCAGCGGGAAAGCGTTCTTGCCACCGAAGCTGGAGCCGGTGAAAGGAGAAACGTAGTTGACCATGCTGGACGGGATGCCCAGAGCCTGTGCCAGACAGAGCTTCTCGTCGTGCATGCCCTGCGAGTGGGTGTACATATGGAGCTTGGTGCCGTCGAAATCGGCGGTGCATCCGCGCGGTTCCATGGCGGGACCCTTGCAGTAGGCATACTTGAGACCCTTCTGCTCGACGATGACGTCTGCTTCTGCAAAGCCTTTTTCGATGTCACCGAAACCATTGTATTCGGCAGGCGTCTTGGTCTTGAAAAGGCCGGTCTCGGGATCGCGGTCGCTCATGATGGCGTGAAAAGCCCAATCCTGTTCGTTGTCCACACCTTCGAAGACCTGCGGAGCGCCTTCCTTGATGGCGTCCTCCATGCTCATGACAGGCTTTTTCTTGTCGTATTCCACCTTGATGAGCGCCATTGCCTCTTCAGCGATGGTCTCGTCATCTGCCACGACTGCGGCTACGAGGTCGCCGACGTAGTACAGCGATTTGCGGAACGCTTTGGGATAGTTTTCATGCGTCATCACGAGGCGAACGCCGGGATGCGCTTCGGCCTCGGTGGTGTCGATGGAGATGATGTCAGCCGCAGGCAGCGGGCTGCGCAGAATGCGGGTCTGGAGCATGCCCGGCAGGATGAAGTCAGCGTAGTACTTCGCTTCACCGGTGACGCGGGCGCGTCCATCTTTCTGACGTACTGATTTTCCGACGGATGTGAGTTCTGCCATTAGACCTGCTCCCTCATCTTTTTGGCCGCACTGCGCACGGCGTTGATGATATGCTCGTAGTTGTTGCAGATGCAGAGGTTGCCGCCGAGGGCTTCCTTGATCTCGTCATCTGTGGGATCGGGGTTCTTGGAGAGCAGATACTTGGTGGTCATGATCATGCCGGGAGAGCAGAAGCCGCACTGGGCGCCGTACTCTTCGAGCCACGCTTCCTGAATGGGGTGCAGTTCGCCGTCCTTGGCCAGACCTTCAACAGTCTCGATGTCCTTGCCGTCCTGTTCCACGGCCAGAACCATGCAGGCGGGCACGGCAACGCCGTTGATAAGCACGGTGCATGCTCCGCATGCGCCTTCGCCGCATGCTTCCTTGGCGCCGGTGTGTCCACAGTCATTGCGAAGGACTTTGGACAGGGTCCAGTGAGCCTCGACTGCGATGGACTGGACTTCGCCGTTCACCGTCAGGTGGATAAGTTTCTTCTGGTTTTCATTCATGATGCAATCCCTTTGTCAGTAGAGTCTAGGCGGTCTGGTATCGGCCGCAAACGTATTGAGTTGTGCCTGTAGGGCGGGAAGCCCGTCCCGTTTCCGCACCGGAAGTACGGAATGAAATTTGTTTGGGACGGGCGCTGTGGCCCGTCCCTTATTGGGAATGGAAGGTTTAGGCTTCGTTGGTTGCAGCTTCTTCTACAGTGTCTTTCTTGGTGCCGCGGCTGGCCCAGACGATACCGCCGATGATCAGTGCGCCGGAGATGAAGTGAACGGAGGTCATCTGCTCACCGAGGAAGACAAAGGCGAACAGGCCGCCCCACAGAGGCAGGGAGTAGTAGATCATGCCGCACAGCTGGGGGCCTGCCTTTTCAAGGCCGATGTTCCATGTCCACCATGCGATGATGGAGGAACAGATGGCGGAGAAGGTGATGGAGAAGAGGACGATGCCGTTCATGTTGAAGACCATGCTGGGCTGGGTGGATTCCCAGATGACGCAGGGGATGAGCATGAGCACTGCGAAGAGTGTCATGAGGTACATGATGGTACCGCTGGACAGGCCTCGGGAGTCTTCTTGAGGAGAAGGCTGTAGATGGCGAAACCGACGGCAGCGCCGAGCATCAGGATGTCACCGGCAGCGAAGTGCATGCCCAGGATCTGATTGATGTCACCCTTACTGACGAGATAGAAGGAGCCGAGCAGGGCGACGATACAGCCAGCCCATGTATTGAAGGACTGCTTCTGTCCCATTCCGGCGGCGATGATGACGATGAAGATCGGGGTGGTAACGGAAATAAGCGAAAGGTTGATGGCGGAAGTGGTCTGTGCCGCGAAGTAGCTGAGCGGAGAGTATGCGGCGATACCGAACAGGGCGGAAGCGATGATCTGTGGCAGGAAGGTCTTGGCAATGGGCCATTCTTTTTCACTTTGGGCAGCATGAAGGTGCTGAGGATGATCAGTGCCATGCCCCAGCGGGTCGCACCAAGTGTCATGGGTGAGATTTCACCAACAGCCAGACGGGCGATAATGAATGCGCCCGCCCAGAGAACGGTGGCCAGCAGTGCATAGAGTGAACCGATTACAACTTGATTCTTGAACATTTTTTACTCCTCGAAACGGTGATTGTTCATCCTGCATTCCTGTTTGTTTCAACGCATGTTCTTATATGTGGCATGCCCCCATGCCCAAGATGCAATGTTGTTCGTGTGCGTTGCAGGAATTGACGAATGTAAAATTTCCTTCCCTCTGTAGATGTGTGCTTTATTTCCTCCTTGCACGGTATGAATTGTCTTATGCTTTTTTTGTGATACTTTTTATGAAATGTATAAAAGCAATCGATATGCCAAAGATTCAACAGAAGGCATTGGATAAAAAAGCAGCTATTCCAAGGCTTTGCAGGTGCGATTGATTGATTGTTCGATCAATGCGGAGGTGTGGAGTGAGTCGTTTTTGACTCAACTTTAGCAAAAAAAGGCTAGATGGCGCGGGAAAATGGCTGTGAGTCTAATGTGACTCGACGAGTCGGTTATGACTCGGTTTCCGGTGTGTATTTCCGAATGAGGCGAGTTGCCCGGGATTGGCTGATTCCGAGGGCGAGGGCGACTTTGCGGGAACTGCCGTGTGTTGCTTTTGCTTCCAGTATCAGTTTTCTTTCTACTGCGGCGAGCGTTGCATCAAGTGAACCGTGGGATATTCCATCGCTGAGAGCCGGGGCGTTCTCATAAAGCGTGGTGGGAAGGTCATCAACCGTAATGATTTCGTTTTCCGTTGTGACCATCAGTCGTTCGACAAGGTGGGCAAGTTCACGAATGTTACCCGGCCAGGAATGTTGGCAGAGTAGCGATTGAGCTTCAGGAGAAAGCTGTTTTGCTGCGTGGTGTTTCTTCCCGTAATGATTGAGGAAATGAAAAAGAAGTGGGATGATGTCGTTCCGCCGTTGCCGGAGTGGCGGGATGGTAATGTCAAAAACATTGAGTCGGAAGAAAAGGTCCTGTCGAAATGCGCCGGTACTTGCCATGCGTTCAAGGTTTCTGTTGGATGCTGCCAGAATGCGTACATTCGCTTTTACCGGTGTTGAACTGCCGACCGGGCGGTATTCCATTTCCTGTACCGCATGCAGCAGCTTGGCCTGCATGGGAAGGGGGAGTTCCGAAATTTCGTCGAGGAACAGGGTCCCGCCTTCGGCTTTGGCGAACAGTCCTCCGCGGGCATTTGTCGCGCCTGAGAATGCACCTCTTACATGCCCGAAGAGTTCTGATTCAAACAACTGCTCCGGAATGGCTGCGCAGTTGACGACCACGAACGGAGTTTCGCTGCGACCACTGTTTGCATGGATGAATTTTGCGAGCAGGCTTTTTCCGCAACCGGATTCGCCGAGCAGCAGGCATGGGGCGCTCAGTCCGGCGACCTTGCGGGCAGCCTGTATGACGTTATCCATTGCGTTGCTGTGGTAAATGAGGTTTTCCGGACGCGGATCGGTGAGCAGTTCCTGCTTTGAGTCCAGTTCATCAAGTGACGGTATCTGGCCTTTATGAAAATTGTCGCGGATGCTCAGGATGACGTATTCCACCTCTCCTTTCGCATCCAGAATGGGGACGGCGATGGTCAGGACGTCAATGCCGAGAAATGTTTTCTGTTCCTGTTTTACCGGTTTTTTATGTTCGTACACCGCGGGGAGTGCTGGGCGGTTCCATCCGGCGTGTTTTCGAACGATTTCCCAGAACGGCAGGCCAACCATTTCTTCCTGCGTGAATCCGTAATGCCGTTTACATGCCTTGTTTACGTACAACATGCGATAGTTGTTGTCGTAGATGATGACTTCATCGTGAAGATTGTCGATGAGTCTGGCAAAGGTCTCGAAATCAAGTCCGAAATGTTCAGTTTTGGTCATGTTCAAGTTGTGCTGTGGTCGTTTGCAAACGCATGGCTGTTATTGATTCGTTACCCGGAGCGGGCAGGGATTGTATACCAAAAACGGGGTAAAAGGCTATGCGGTTCTTTGGCGGCTAACAGGCTTTGAATCTGTTGCTTCATCAGGCGAGTGAAAGAAGAACCTCGTTCAGTCGGTGTGCATCAATGAAAGGCTGCTTGTCTGGGTGACCAGTTGCGTGTCATGATTTCCACCCCACGGTCCTTGAGTCCCGGAATGTCTATCCCGTTTGGATAATTGGCATGTTGCGAGTCAATGAGAACGAGTTCGAGGCCAGCTGTTTCATTGGGAGCGCCACTGCGTACCAAGTGTTTCTGCAGGATGCCTACCTGATCGGCAACGCTCATTCCGGCTATTTCCGGGTCCGGGGTCGTGTTGGGGACAAAGAGTTTGGGGCAGGTGTTTTCTGCGACAGCTCTACCTGTTCCCTGCGGTATCAGGTTGGCAATCACACTGGAATAAAACTGCCTATCGGGTAGCAGATCAGGTTCGCTTCAGCGATACAGCCCCGGGTTTGGGGCTGAGAGGCGTCTCTACCGGCTTGTCGCTGTCGAGCGAATTTGTCAGCCAGATGTCTGTAATGGCCGATGCGAGCGGAGCGACTTCTTTTGCCGTGATGTTGTGTTGTCCGACAACGATATTGCCGTTTTGGAGTTGGACGGCCAGATGAAGGTTCTTGTTGATAGTTGCACGGACGCTGCCATGTACGTGAGCAAGACGTGAAAAGATGTCGATTACCGGATCAAGCTGGCGTCGATTGGTCAGGTATCCGGCAGTGAGAACAAGATTGCCTATGCTTGCCCCTTTGAGATTGAAATCCGGGGGCATGAGTTTGATGAAGTTCTTGAAGTGGTTGCAGATAACCCTGCGCATGGGGGCGGGAATGCTGCGTACCAACGGATTGTTGGCCTCTGCCATGTCCCTCAATTCTTTTTGCAGTTCATTCTGTTCTGCGGTTTTCGAGAGGCGATATGTGAAAAGCTCGAATATCTCAGGGTTGCCTTTTACGGACTGGTCGGCCAATGCCATGAGACGGTTGCGGATGTCGCCTACGGCAGGCATGCCAAATGCTTCACGCAGCACTGCGGAACTGCCGCCGGAGTCAAACGGCGTAATCAGGTGAATTGAGTTGTGCGTATACCGGATAAGCTCTCGCGAAGTTTCCCGCAGAGCCGTCCCTCCGCTGAAAAACAGAATGCGCGGACCAAGCTCCGGAGTCTGTTTGCAGAGTTCCAGCTTGCGCTGGTCCGGTATCTTTATTGTGCGTGTCGAACTGGAGGACATGTGGCTGGCCTTTAGTCGTATTTGGCGTGACAGTGCCCTTTCTGAAAGGCGATCTGGTCAATTGTTTCATTCAGTCGGGCAAGATCGCCGGATTTGTAAGCTTCAGCAAAGTCCGCGCATGCATCGGTGTATGCTTCGTAGTAATCGTCTCCATACCCCGGATATGATACCATCAATAAGGAATCTGCCAGAAAGGAATCGACAGCATCCTTGGGGGGAATCTGATCGCTGTGAATCATTTTGAAAATCATTCTGAAGCTTGATTTCATCCGTTTTTTCAGGTCTTCGTATTCCGGCTTGACCAATGGGGCGGCAGGCTGGTCCTGTGCAATATCAGATGTCGGTTCGCATGTCGCCTTTGATTTGAATTTGACCCTGAGGGAAATCTTGCCGAATTCATCCTTGATTTTGATTCGTATCTTTTTGAAGTCATTGGCGCATGCAAAGTCGCCTTCCCCTCCTTTTTCAAGGGCGTCTGCCAACTCGCGGAAAAAAGTAGGCAGTTCGGAAGGGGCGATATATTTGTCCAGCCTTGATTCCTTTTTCATACGCAGATTCTCCTGTTGGATATTTATCTGATATTAAGCCTGAAATCAGCGAATACTACAATTGGAGATTGTTGTAGGAGGAAATCTGGGCGGGCCTCCTCATTGTCTGTCAGAGGTTGTGGCAGCTATCCTGCTTGATTTCAAATGGTTTATTTGTGTAATAATACATGCAGGAACAGGAAAAGGGTATCATCTTTGCAAAAGTTTTTCAGCGGGCGTGTTTGGCGTCAATCTATTGAACCTTAATGGCGGTAATATGCTGGATTTCCTGGCACCACATGATTTTTTAGCGCAACTCGATTATCTGCGCGACGTACAGCGGAACTTCGGCGGCATGTCCGGACGGCTGGACATGTTCACGGTCTTTACGAAGATTCTGACTGTCGTTGTGCCGTTGGTGGCTGTTGTGGCTGCCTGGTATTATCGTCATATATTTCTTTTTGGTGCCCTTCGGTTCGTGGCTCGCCTTTTTTCGCGTCGCAGTCGGCGTATCGTGGAAACTATCTTGTTTCCAAGGGCGTGATGCTGGATATCTATCTGTATAATGGTGGAGTTGGCCGCAAATTGTGCAATGCCCGTATTTCAAGCGTCGTGGGCGGGAGGATGAAACTCAGCCTTGCCAACGTTTCTCCAACCGGTTTGAAGCTCAAAAATCAGCGGGTTATCTGTTTCTGCAAGCCTTTTGCCTATTCCGGACGTAAAATCAATGCGTTTGTCTCATTGGTTGGGCAAGTCACGAAACGTGGCAGCGTTATCAAGGAAATGGCGCTGCTTACCCCGGTCCGATATCGTTTTGTTATTCGGCGGAAACATGTCCGAAGGGCCGTTTCCAGAGAAGGTGCTGTGCGCGTCAAGGCATGGGATGGTCGTAGACGAAAGACATTCTGGATGGGGAAACCTGACTTGCAGACGGTGAATAATCCGGCTCGTTACGGCAACAAGACGCGACTCAGTGTAGAGAATATATCAGCCGGCGGAATGCGGATGTTCATATTGCATCCCAAAGGGCAGATGCCGCCGTTGTCAGCGGGAAATCAATTAGTTTTGCGAGTCAGCCTCTGGAATCCCAAGACAAAAAAATATACCTATTTCAATGTGATTGGGACCATTCGCAGTCGATTCAAGGGAAAGGGTGGCGCTATCGGCCTGGGGATCCAGTTTACAGCCCAAGGCGACAAGGTCGGCAGCGGCTATGCTTGGAAAACATTGCACGGGGAAATGAAAGCCCTTGCACAGTTTCTTGAAAATAATGAGAGCTAGCGAGAGCTTTTCAGTCTAGACGATTTCTTTTCCTTACGGGGTGTATCAGCCTTTTTTCTGGCACTTTGAGCAGATGCCGTACAGATACATTTTGTGTCGCAGCAGCTTGAAACCATGTGTTTTGGCCAGTTCTTCCTGTCGCATCTCAATTGTTTCATCAAGAATTTCAAGGTTTGCACCGCATTTCTCGCAGATGAGATGGTCGTGATGCTCTTTGCCGTAGCAGGCTTCGTAGCGTGTGACGCCGTCGGCAAAATCAAGCGGTTCTACCAGACCTGCTTCATTGAGAAGTTTCAACGTCCGGTAAATGGTTGCCTGACCGATGGATTTGTCGATTTTCTTCACCTTGGCATACAGTTCTTCCGATGAGAGATGGCCTCCCTTCTTCAGAATGGTGTCGAGGACGGTCTGTCTTTGGGGCGTCATTTTGAGATTCTTGTCGGCCAGATATTCAGCAAAGACTTCCTGCGGTGTTTTCATAACTATATCCAATCGGTTTTGTTTATGATGAGCAATTGTATTTTACCCATACGGGAAGCAAAAAACAGTGTCAAACGTCCGGCTGACATTTTGTTATAATTCCCCGTCGGTTGAGTCCGAAATGCGAGAGAATGTCCAGTCCGTTGAGTCAGCGTACTCACTGATTTTAAATTAGTTCAGTGATTCGACTGGATAAACTGTAGGGGGGCCTTTTGCGAGTGCTCTCGGGAGTATTATAATATTTGATTTGCTTGGCGATTCTCATTGTTCTGCATGGGCAATATTTATAATCTGAATGAAACTGCAGCTTTTCTCCCACAGGGGACGATAATGAGAAGTCGAAGAAGTACCAAGGACCTTTACGTGGTCAAATCCGAGGCTGACAAACTCAGGAAACTGGAGCCGAAGAAGCAGAAAGAGACCCGTGGAGTGTATGTCCTGAGGACAAATGAAGAAGTCATCAATAAATTTGCTGACATTATATATGATTTGTCGATGGGGTGGCTTCTTTCTTCTGCTTGGTAGCGACAAGGTTTTTTATCAGACTTTGCGTCGGAGTCTGGTTTTCGAATTGGGAGTCAGCACGGATTTCATTCAGGTCGAGCATGAGCCGCAGAAGGGAGTCGGGAAGTTGCAGAAAATTGTGGCTGAAGACCTTACCCCTTTTGTCTTTTTGGAACATCGGACTGAAGGTGTGACCAATCTGCAGGTTCTGTCTAGTATCAAACAGGCTTTTCCCAATGTACCCATTATTTTGACAACACGTGCGCTCGATAAGGAGCACCTTCTTCAGTTCTATGAGGAAGGTGCTGATTATGTTCTTGATAAGAGTGCCAGTGTAAACGAGATTATCCGCAAGATTGTTCATTTGCTGAAGCCTCAGACCGAGATAGATGAGCTTGTCAATGTCGGACACAGGCTGAATGAAGACAATAGGTTTGAGGATGCCATCCGTCTTGCGAATACCATCTTGACCAAGCGGCCCAAAAGTCCTCGAGCGCATCTCATTATGGGAGACGCGTTCAAGGGGCTTGCAAAGAGAAAGCAGGCTTTGGCTGAATACCAATTGGCGGAGCAGAATTCGAATATGTTCATTGAGCCATTGAAGAAGATATTCATCCTGCATGCCGAGGATGGGAACAAGGATGGCATGCTTGATTATCTGGTCAAACTTGATGATATGTCGCCCTTGAATTTCAATCGCAAGGTCAAGATTGCTGATCTCAATTTTGATATGGGAAAGGTCGAGGATGCAGAAGCGTATTATGATAATGCCATTAAGTCCGCAGCATCCGAGGCTCAAACCATAGTCGGTGAAATGAGTCTGGATATTGCCGAAAAGTTGACCAAAACCAATCCGGAACTGGCGGCCAAGTATTTCAGGAAGAGTCTTGATCTTGTTCGGGAATCAACGGACATGTCCTGTATGAATATGTTCAACCGGCTTGGTATTTCCTTGCGAAAGGCTGGACTTTGGGAGGAAGCGGTCGAGGCGTATGTTGCCGCTGAGAGACTTTCCCCCGGAGATGAAAACATTCAGTATAATCTGGGTCTCGCCTATTATGATGGCAAGGATTACGTTTCGGCACGCAAGCGCCTTCTGATGGGACTCAAGATCAATCCCAGAATGTTTCATAAGAATGCTGAGGTCGCATATAACATGGGGCTTATTTTTCTGGAGTCAGGAGACAAGCCGAAGGCTGAGAAATTGATACGACATTGTCTTGAGATTGATCCGGGACACGAGGGTGCACGAAGTTTGGGTCTTGTCTAGCCGGGAGATGAAAATGGATCGCAGAAAATACGCACGCAAGAGTCTCAGGGACGCGCTCACCTGTATGTGTCGTATAGGGGACGAAGAACCGTTACACGGTTTTATCCGTAATGTCGGAATAATGGGTGTCATGGTGGAAGTCCCTGATCTGGAAGACGGGCTGATATTCGAGTGTGGGCAAGCCATCGGACTGGAGCGGGTCTGTCAGGAAAACGGCTGCCTTATACCCGACCAGAGCGGAACGGTGACGTGGCTGTATAGAGAATATGTCGGTGTTGCTTTTGCTTCCCCCATTCGGGACTCCGAGGAGGAGTTGTTTCAATGGCTCGCAGACCATGGGCAGCTCTGCGATTAACTCTCCGAATTTGTTTTTCGTTCTTGACATCGCGGTGTTGTGTTTCTACAACCAGTGTCCTTAACCGGCACAGTCCGGCAACGGAGAGGTGGCAGAGCTCGGTTTAATGCGCTGGTCTTGAAAACCAGAGGCGGGGCAACTCGTCCGGGGGTTCGAATCCCTCCCTCTCCGCCAA
>LQAJ01000334.1_pt1 | contig 11803 bp, 22 predicted proteins | sample 1535811 | NCBI WGS metagenome assembly LQAJ01 (sample SAMN04331587, study PRJNA305678) | bioreactor metagenome | isolation source: bioreactor_6 inoculated with Wadden Sea sediment 2nd replicate of a... | place: Germany: Wadden Sea, Janssand Flat
GGTATCGGGTCGAGCGGTGAATATTTTGTGCAGCCGCCGGACAAGGCGGTGTGGGAGAGTATGGAACTGACCCCTGACCGGATCGAGGAAATGATCGAAGATCTCGATGAGGAACTGGAAGAAGCCTTTGCTGTGCTTGTTCAAGGGTAGCCGGAATTGACACGGACCGGTCAAAGCCTTACTTCTCCCGTCAAACGTCCCTAACAAAGGAAATAATCATGCGTGAAAGAGTAGAAGCAGTTCTGGATAAGGTCCGCCCCATGCTGCAGGGCGACGGTGGAGATGTCGAGCTTGTCGATATCACCGATAAAGGCGTGGTTCAGGTGCGACTGACCGGTGCCTGCAAAGGATGCCCCATGTCACAGATGACTCTCAAGAACGGCATCGAACGAATCGTTCTCAAAGAAATCCCCGAAGTCAAATCTGTCGAAGCCGTATAAGGCGAAGAAGTGCCTCCGGCGGCCAGAGGAAGGGGGAAGGTGACACAGTACGGGATAATTCAGGGGAGTCTGTAGGATAATTCGGGACTATCCGGGACTGTCTGGGAATTTCCGGGACCGTCTTTTGAAACACTATTACATATTATGTAACAGTGACCCTTGCCTCGGGGACCGCCTATCTATTTCTTGTTTGCGCTTCTCGCGCTCTTCTTTGACGATACGATAGATGGTCTGTTTGGACAAGTTGAACTCTCGAACGAGATCAGAGACGTTGTCGCCGGTGAATGCTTCGATGATTTTCTTGTTGCGCGAGGAGGCTCTCGCCTTGATATCCATAGGAATATAGACGGACTGCCCGCCCAATTGTCGGCGATGAGGGCCGTTGCTTCCTGAGCAACGGCCTTCGCCTTAATCTCGGGAACGTTGAGCTTGTCTGTGAGCATGGTGGTCAGGTTGTCCGCCAAATCTACGAGCAGCTCTGCGCCTACTTCCCAATTCTTCATGCGACCCTCACTCTCTTTTGCCACTTTTTGAGTGCTTCAATCACGTTGCTGGCCTGATGGGTATTGAGCCAGCGATAGGACTCTACGCCAGTTTGACGTTTTACGAATGCGTTGAGTGCTTTTTCACTGGAATTGCGTACTGCCCCAGCTTCATGCAGGGCTTTCCAGAGCTGCCAGATTTTCCGTGCTTGTCCGTCAGGCATAGGTGTCGAGCTGCCCGATCCGTTTGCGCGGGATTCAAGATGTGCCGCCAAGTCCTTCAACTGAGGGAGAGTTAACTTGGTCGTTGAGTCTTTTCCGTACCGATCTTCAAGCATGACGTAGTAATCCTCATCCGGAATGCAGAGAACCTTATTTTGCAAGGTTTTGATTTTGCGGATCAGATTGTTTTGCCACTGCGATCCTTTAGCTGTCATCGTGTCCACCTTTATTAATTGTTTGTGCCTTATGCGGTGCGGGAGGCGGCACATCACAGCTTTTTCCCGGCTGATAGACTCCGTCCGCAGGCAGCCTCAGTTTGTTTTGTGGTATCGCCGCTGGGCTTTGAGCCTTTTCACTTCTTTGTCCAAATCGTGCTTTTCATTGCGCAGCTTTTTGACTTCGCAGGTCAGATACTCAAGCGATGAGGTCAGCCTTATCTCGCGATTAACGATCCCTGACAACACGTCGAAAGAATCGACAAACGCCCCGCAGTCCTCACACTGAAGAGTGCGGGAGTCCGGATCAAGCACGAGGCTTCGGCGGTGACGGCATGTCATCGGCTTGGTCTTGGCCACGACTTTTACCGTAACCTTGTTGTCAAATGGGATAACGTTATTCATGTTCAGCTCATCTCATGTAGTGCGCGTTAAAGGCGCACGGCTTTGATTGCTTTGATTTTCTTTAAGCAGTGAGGACAGGTTATCCCGCCGCGCTTAACCTCTTTCAACTTGAACTCTGCACAGCCCTGCCCTTCACCGAAAAACTGACCGTCACAAAACGTAACGGGGTCTCCTTTGGCAGAGTCCACAAGGCACCATTTGGGGGACTCAACTTCACTCCCATCTTCGTCAACGGTAATCATTACAAGTTCGTTCATGGTCTACCTCTGCTGAGTGGTGCGCGATTTATGAAAAGTCAGGCACGTATGCCCACTTGTCGCCTTCGGAAACCTCGAACCACTTTCCAATGCGCCTGTTGATCCACTGAGGGCCAAATGCGCCTTTGGGGTCGTAGACGGTGACAAGCTGGAGGCGGTCCACAACCACGGGCTTGCCGGGTTCCGGCAGAGTTTCAGGGGTGCCGTCATAAGTGACGGGAACGGTGTCTTTGATGTCGTGATACCGGACGTATTCACCGCCTGATTCTTTGACCATGCAGGAGTTGCCACAGTCGGCATCGTAATGAAAGTTGTATCTGTCCATGATTCCTCCGTGAGTATACTGAGAACTACGCGCACGGCGTGTTGCACACATCGCCGTCCCATTGCAGTTTCTTCGGGTTGAATTTCGGATTCCACTTGCGCTCGATGTTTGTGCGCATAAGACCACCATGTGAAAACGCCGCATCTTTTGGTGCTTCAAAATCAGCTTGGTATCGATAGCGGTTTGCCGCTGCCCCTGACCCACAAGGTGAACGCATAATGCGCACAGGGGACAACTCCGCGTCTTGGACTTGGGTTGGTATGTGGTTTCGCTCAACCACTTCCGTTCCTTGGTTGCGTATCGGACTTTCAGCTTCATGCTCACCTCATTGCGGATCAGTTGCCCGTTTCTTTTTCAGGAAGGCGTGGGCCTCCTGTTGCGTTGTCTCAAAGTGGAACTCGACGCACAGGCCGAGAAACCAAAATTCATAAATGCGCTTGACCAAACCGATCTGTGTAACATTGCGTCCCCACTTCCATGCAGGGCCGTAGACGGCGTGGTCCAAGCTGCAAACGGCAAACGTTTCAAGTTTCATGTCGCCTCTCTGCTGACAGTCGGTTATTCTTGCAAAAGAGCCTCTACAGCTTCGCGCAGAGCCTTGTTTCCGGCCTTCGATTTGCTAAACTCCATGATTTCCATGGTCAGCTTGTGTGAAGTCGGCGGACTCCAGATTATCCAGTTGCGATCCAATCTTGGGTCACTTCCAGCGGAAATAGCTCTATCTACGAGTTCTTTGGCTTTGATTTGCAGTTCGCCCATTTTCATTACTCCATTGCGGTCTCAGGCTCCTAAATCGTTTTATCCTTCGACACGACAACCGGCGATTGCCGTGCCTGAGATGGACCACTTATTTAACCTTCGTCTCATCCTCATAATTGCCGCTATCCAACAGGCGACCCAGATGGATATCGAGCTTGCCTGTTTCCACGTTGTGCGCGAGGTGGCCATATTCAAACCGCATCCATGGACGAGCTGCGCCGTAGCCGTTGATGAAGTGAATTTCGTCGTAGCTTTTTCCGATCAGGCGGGTGCGCCAGTATTCGGTGTAGTTACGATGCTCAACCCGCTTCCATCCGGCGGCAATACAGTCGAACCACTTGCGATACAGGGTGAGATAAAGGACGCGCTTTTTCATGGGCTAGTCTTTCGTCTGGCGTTTGCAGTCGTGGCGCAAGACGCAATTTTTGCAGCACTTGTCCTGTTCACGTGGTCCGCCATCCGCCGCGACAACGGTTCTCACAACATGAGGGCCACACGCAGCGCACTGACCGTCTCGCCGAAGTGCTTGGCGATTCTGCACGCCAACTCAAATGTCGGCTGAATTTCAATTCTGTCCTCCGGTCGGAGTACGACGTTATCCCGTTCGGTGATGGGACCGATCTCAATAGAGACTTCACGCAGCATGTGGAGAGATTTGATGAGGGACTGGAAGGATTCCTTGTCTTCCAAGGCTTCGAGCATTTCCTTGCGCTCCTCAATCAGCTGATCCAGCATCTGGCCGCCACGGATGATCTCACGGGCAGTCGAAGCCACGGATTCCTTGTCGGGCGTTCCTTCGGTCAAGGACGTCACAAAGATGCGCATTGCGCTCTCCCATGTCGGGGTCAGGTCAACGGTGAACTCCTTCATGCTCGCCCCCTATGCGTTGGCCATGTCCACGGAGATGGACTGAGGCTTGCCGTTTTTGTCGCGTTTGTAAGCCCGGACGTATGTTGTGCTGCCCACGGTGGTGAGGCTGTTGCCGATGGCTTCCATAGCCTTGAGCCAACGTTCTTCCGTGATGTTCAGGCGGCGCAGACCAAGGATGCGGTTGGTGTTGATCCGGCCCTCCTTGTCCACCTGAAAAGCATCGTTGATGAGGGCCTGAATTTCGGTTCTGGAGCCTTCGGTCCATTCCTTGATGCACTCGTCAATCAGCTCCTTTGCGGCATAGAGCTGTTCGTCGAAGCTCAGATGCTCGGAAATCTGGCGTTTGATTTCCTCGTTGCCGTCGTAGCTGCGAAGAGTGACGTTGCCTTTCTCGCCGCCGATCTTCACATCGTACTGCTCGGCGCTCAGCTGAATAAATGCCTGAATGTCATCCAAGGCGGCCAGTTTGAGCTTGCGCAACTCCTGCCGCATGTGCGCGAACTTTTCCACCAGTTCGCGCACCAGTTCGTCTCTGGCCTTGTCGATGGGCTTGACCTGATCTTCGGGAACCAGATGGCCCTGCGCGTTCATCATGTACCCCTCAGGCACTTCGGTTTTTGCCTTATCCATTATATCCTCCTACGAGCGGGGCCTGCTCAAGCATGGCCACGGTTTCGGCGTCGAAAATGAGCGCGTTGCACAAGTTGTTCGCCTGTTCGATTGTGTTGATGTCCATGCCGCGCTGAATAAGCGCCTTCAACTCAATGGCCTTGCAGACAATCTTGGAACTGATCACTCCCTTGGGAGTGTCGGGGAAAGCACGGTTGTCCGTCTGCCTACGGGTGTCATTAATGGGTGTGACTTTCACGATACTCCTCCTTTAAACTTCCTGAATAATCTCAGGGGTGATGGTTTCCGCGCCAATGTCGGCTGCGAGGTTCATGGCTGCTGTAAGCAAGTTCTGCACGGCCAGCGGGTATACAAGAGAAAGTGAATCGTTCGACCCAGAGCGGGATGCGGGTCCGGTGAGCTTGCCGCGCAAGGCCTCAACGGCGTCACCGGTGATGATCTTGTCGGCATCCGCCCCGATGCGGCTGAAACGGAACCGGATGTATTCCGGCAGGCTGCCGTTCATGGGGCCAGTTCGACAACTTCGCAACGCTGTACGACTTCACGCACCGCAGGGTTGGCCTCACTCAGTTTCTGTTTGAGTTCCGGCTGTCCGAGCAGGACGATGGAGATCAGCTTCTTGAAACCGTCCTCCAATTCAAGGAATCGCTTCAAGTGCTTGATTGTATGGAAGGACAAGCCGTGCGCTTCCTCAATGATGAGACAATGGGAGTTCCCTGCCCGTCGGCTGTCGCGCAGCACTGTATGAACTTGGCGAAACCGTGCTTCCGGACTGGACTTGATTGACGCGCTTGGAGCTACCACGGCCATAATAGCCTCGGCGATGTGCAGGGCCTTGAGGGTCTTGCCGGTCTTGTCGTTGTCCTCCATCCCCAAAACGTAAGGTTCTATGATGAGAACGGAGTCGTTATTGCGTTGATGCGGTCAACGAGATCGCGGCGCAACGTGGACTTGCCAGAACCGGATTCACCGACAATGGACATGAACCCGCCGTGCTTGGCCGTATGGAGAAAAGCCTCGCGCACGTACCGAATTTCGTTGGACTTGAACACGTCCTCATGTCCCATGACTTCGCCGAAGGGGTCGGCGGTAAGATTAAAAAAACGCTTGGTTTCCGGGAACAGTCCCTGTTTTCTGAGCAACATGAAATCATCCTCCTTCTTTGTGGTTTTCTTCTTTTTTGCGACCGCCTTGCGTTTGGTGAAAAGACCTTTGAGGCTAACCTCGTTGGCTCCCTCGTTGCGCAGGAAGTCTGTGATGGCCTTCTTCAACGCGGGTTTGCTTCCGCGTTTAGGCCACCGATCATGATTGACGATCTCGTTCATAGCCGCTGGGGATATCCCGGCAGCTCGCGCAAGATCAGTCTGGTACACACCGAATGCTTGAATAAACTCCTTCAATTTGGTCATTGCCTAACTCCCGTTTCCGACCAGTTGCAGCGGAGTTGCCGCAATCTTGCGTCCCTTGAAACGCTCCTCTATTCCGTCCAGCTCATTCACCGGCACGCCGTCCGGGTATCGCTGTTTGAGCCATGCAAATGTGTCCTTGGTCCAAAGATCGCCGAGCCTGTCCTTGAGAATCATGGCGGCTTTGACGGTCTCGTAAGGGGCTACTTCTCGCCTGCTGGCATCCAAGCCGAGATCGCGTCCGCGCTTGGGTAAATATTGCGGCGCTTGGCGAATGTCGGCCATGATATCCACCTTTCGGGGCCTTCGGGTGCAGCGGATCAGTTCCTGCTGCTTCGTCGATTTCCTTGACGTGCTTGTCCGCCAACGTTTCCGGCTGTGCTTGGTATTCCTGACCAAACACCGGAGAGTTAGCTCGGAATCCGGCTTCATCCTTTTTGACCGGCTCGACGGTCCAGATTGCCTCTCCAAAGCTCGGATCGTTCAGGATCACGTCCACCGCAGGAGCGCGGTAAGGATTGACCACGACCTTGACCTTGACTTTGGGAACAAGGCCGGGAAGGTGGCGCAGGTCGTATGCATTGCGTCCGTATCCCTTGATGGCGTGAGTGATGCTCATGTCCGGTTTGACTGTGACTTCCTTCGGACTGGTGGAAACCAGCTCCCGGCAAAGTTTGAGGGCCGGGGCAAGCCGCAGCTGTTTCTCTGTGATGGTCAGCCAGACGTCGTTCCGGCTCTTGCCGGTGCGGCTGTGGATGGCGGTGGCATTGTAGTGCTGTCTCCATCTGTCAGCCTCTTTCTGTAATTGCTCAACGCTTTGGATGTTGAGGAAGCCGAGGCGAGACTCGAATTGGGTTTCAACGATGTTATTGGCGCATTCCACTTGCCCTTTGGCGCGTGGATTTCCCGGCAGATGAGTCTCATGTTTGACGCTGAGGCGATCCAACAGGTTGAGGAACAGGTGGGAGGTGTTCGCGCTGCCTGCGTCCATTACCAACATGTCTGGCACGCCGTTCATAGGGTCGTTCAGGCCGCGTACCGAGGTCGCGTCGAGGAACACGTCCACGAGGCTCTGCGCGGTTTCACCGGCTGACTGGACGTACTTGACGTAGATCGTGCCGGAATAGTGGTCGGTGATGACGTATCGCCAGACCCGCTCCCGTTCCACCTTGCGCACGTTGTTCGGCTTGTTTTTGTAAAACTTGGCCTCTTCCATGACGGCCAAGCCGCCCTTGGGCAGGTAGAACAAGACGCACAGCGAGGGGTCCACCTGCCAGACGTGATTCGGGTGCAGGCTACGCATATGGACGTGGGGCTTTCCTGTGGCCAGCATGTCTGGATGGCACCGATAGGCACGCATGGCTCGGCTCAAGGTGGTCGTGGAAACGTCCGCTTCGTTGAAGCCGGATTCCTTCAAAACATCCCGCGCCACGGTCATGGGCATGGTGCGTTTCCCGTTGGCGCGGGTTGATTTGTGCATCAGGTATGCGGCTTTCTTGGCTATCTCTTCGGATACTTTTATGCGTCCGGCGTCAGCACGACGCTTGCGGCCTGATGTCCAGCCGATCTGCTGTTTCAGCTTGCGGTAGACAGTCTGGCGTGAGCAGCCGAGCAAAGTGGCTGTGTGATCCACGAGGTTCGTGCGCTTGTTGTGCGGAGCTTTTCAAGCCGTTCCGCCAAGTCTCGCAGGTATCCAGTTCGCCGAGGTTCGCTTTCATGATCTACATCCGCGTCCCGGTCTGTTCTTCCGTGTTGCCTGCTTCGAGATCGGTTTTAGCCGACTCCCGCAACCACTCCGGGTTGACCATTTCCTCGAAGTCAACCGGGATCGCGTTGTCCGCCAAGGCGGACTGTACTCCCTCGCAGAACATCTGGACGCTCTGGAAAGCATACTGCTTGGTGTGAAGCGATACTTCTTGGTGGCTGGTAATGGCATCAACCTTGAGGATCAGCCCATTAAATTCGGCTAAAGCGATGATGACAGCCTTGTCGAGTTCCGTGACAGCCTCCTGCTCACGCTCCAGCTTGAGTTCGAGGTTGGCGTCCGGCGGCAGAGACTTGAGGCGGTAAAGTTCCTCCTCGGTCTTTTCAAGACGTTCGCTCTTGTCCTCGAGCAGTTTGGACCGGGCTTCAAGGTCAGCAGTGAGATCGTCTTTTTCTTTTTGGCGGCCTGTCGTTCTGCGTTGTGTCGTTCGGTCAGGTCGGTGAGGACGTTCAGCACTTCGTCCTTGGATTCGGCTTCAAGAGCCTGCTTGACGATCGCCTGTTCATCCTCGGGCAGAGCTTTCAAAGCGCGGTAGTCCTTGGCGCGGAAGCCGATGCGTTCAGCGGATTCGTAAAGGTCGGTACCGAGGATATTGAGATTTTGAGAAAGCTCTTGAAGCCGCCTTGCAGACTTGCCGAGTTTGACCTCGCAAAATTCTTCCAAAGACGCGATGTGTCGCGCTTTTCCGTCGGCGTCAATATAGGGAATATTCTTGTAACTCTTGTTTTTCTTAATCTTCTGGTAAGTCTGAGCAAGAAGAGAATCCGAAACGGTCGCGTAAAATGCGGCGGTCTCGATGCGCCCCAAGTCGCGGTATACTTCCTCAGCGTCCATGACAGCCTGAGTGACCGCTGCGGCAGTGTCCTGCACATCGATCAGCTCGGTCTCGCGCTCTTCGCTGATCTCAGGGATGATGGCCGGAGGTTCGGGGTCTTCAACCGTAGCGTTGGCGATATGGTCGCAGAGTCCGGTGGGGCGAATGCACTTCCCAGAGTGGTTTGGGATCGGCTTTCCGGGTTTAGGATCGCTTTCGGGCTTGTGATATTCACAGGTGGAACAGGTGCGTGCGTTCATGGGGTGTCGGTCTCCTTCTGGTTATCTCAGCGATCCGGCGAGGACGCGCTGATTGATTTCTTGTATCCGGCTCTGCGCTTGACTCATTTCGTTGGCGTGGGCCTGTGCGATCTGCAACAGCTTGACAGTGTGGGCGTATCGCCCGCTTTCCAGCTTGCGCACCCAACCGGCTTCCGTGAGGTCGGCAAGAGCGCGGGAAATATTGACAGGGGTATCGCCAATGGCATCGGCGATTTCACGGTTGGATAGTCCGTGCAGCGTCTGCCCCTTGAGGGTTTCGACCACGGCGAGGGTGCGGAGGACGGCCTTGCTCATGCCTGCACCTCTTGTCCCGGCAGCGGACTCGGGTAAAAGGTGGCTTCGACCATTCCCGCATGCAGCATCAGGGTAAGCACCTCGGCCCGATCATCGTCGCGTGGGATAAGGGCTTTGAGGTCCTTGAAGGTAAGAACGCCCTTGGAGAGACGTTCCTGAATAAGACGCATCTGCTTGGTCTGGAGAAGCTGCTTAACTGTCGTTCTGGCCATGTCTTCCTCCTTGCGGTTATTTGCCGATCTGTTCCCAAAGTTCTTTGCGTTTCTTGGCCTCTTCCCGTTTGGCGACTTCGGCCATTCCGATCTCGAAGAAGACAGACTCATCCGGCGACAACAGCCGCAGGCCGGTCCCGGCCAGCGCAGCCTGCGCCAGTTCAGTGTCCTCGGTGATGACGATTATGGCCGCCAAAAAGTGAAGCGGTACGGGGCGGTCTTCCTTGCCCGGAGCCGCCCAATTATTGATCTGATGAATGGATACTTCGTGTCCCGTAAGGCGTGTAAGCTCTTCCGCGACGATCTCGCGGGACAGACAACAGCGGCTCAAAGCGCGGCGCAATGCACCTTTGACAGTGTCAAAGGTACGCAGGGAGCCATCTGCCAGCTGCTGCGTGGGGAGGCTTGACATGGGAACGCATAAATTCACCAGTCGCATGTCTGGATTTCGTTTGCGCTTAGACATTGCGCACCTGCCCTGATATGCGTATTAAAGTATACATCGTTATGCGTTCATAGCTGTGGCGAGTTCCTGTTCATTTACGATCTCGCCTTCTTTCAGTCCGAGCTGCACAGCGATATTGTGAGTCTTGCCGCGAGTCGGATTGCGGCGGTCAGCCAGAACATCATAGACAAGATTGGGCGGATAACCGTTGGTTATGGCCCAAGTCGAAATGGAGATGCCTTGCGCTTAAACTCGTTCCGAACTTCCTCGGAGGTGCGAATCATGTCGTAATCCTTTGCTTTTTCTTTCTGTGTAAATTTGTGTGAACTGATTCGTATTGTGTGTGAACTAATTCATTGCACACTTTAGTGTGCTTGTAAACCGTAAAGGATACTTTTCTGTGCATTTTGGAGAAAGAGTCACGGAAGAAAGAAAACGTCTGGGTATGACTCAAGCCGAAATTGCAACGGCTTGCGACGTTACGCGTGGCATGTGGGGGAGGTATGAAAAAATAAGGCATCCATGGGAAGTGACGTCTTGGCTCGCTTTGCATCCTGCGGAGCTGATGCCGGTTACGTTATCACCGGTCAGCGTTCCACGAATAGCGGCTGCACCTTCGAAGAGCGGCTCGCCAATTTAAAGGTGGCATCTGAGATTGCAGCAAAAACAAAAACAGGGCTTGCTGATCAACTCGACCTTCAGGAACGATATTTTTATTTAAATGAGTCTATCCTTGTACCCTGCTTCCGCAAGAAAAAGCAGCCCGGACCAGATGGGGCTTTTTTTGAGGAACACTCTGAATTGAAAGGGCAGTATAGTTTTCGTAAAAACTGGCTGGAACGCTGGGGCAGGCCAGAGGCAATGGCCATGATGGTTGTTGAAAGCGACAACATGGAGCCGGAAATACGCAAAGAAGACGTTGTGCTTTCAATCGGGAGGACTCATCCTTTGAAGAAGGCGAGATTTATGTCATAGGTGTTGGTAACGAGGTCGGGATATATACTACACATGATCTAGGAACTTCGATCCTCTTGTTGAGTTTGAACCCCTCGCATGGTCCAAAAAGTCTTGATAGAGATGATGCTGGGATTTCTTGGTATATTCTGGGCCGCGTTGTATGGTGGTGTAGGGAATCAATCAATCTACCCGTGAGGTAAGAAATGAGAATGAAACGACTCTTGTTTTTGTTGATGTTTCTACTCCTCGCCGCCTGCGGCAGCGAGAACGATCCCGTTCTGACTCTGACCTTGCCATCGGACACTCCGAAAGCGACCATTGAACTGGTGCAGTCCTCTGTCCCGGCTATGGAGAAGCATCTGCCGGGATTGTTCAAGTATCAAGGCTCGCTTTCTTTCCTCGGAGTCAATCCGAACTATCCATATGCCGCCGCCCCCGGTTCCGGTCTTTCTGGTAATTCATCGGTGACGTGGCTGGCCTTCAAGGTGGCAGATGACGACACCACTGTTCCGAAGGATTATTATGCACGCGGTCACCGCATCGAAATAGGCATCGAGGAGGGGGGCCACGCTCTGATCCTCCGAAAGCGGCAAGCCAAATCCGTGTTTCTCGACAAACCGTTTCCTCCATCCGGGGAAGACCTCGTCATCAAGATTTAACCCCTGTCAGGCCGCTCTCTCTGAGCGGCCTTTTTAGTAACACCTGTTACAAGATACGAACCCAAATAAGTCATAAAGTCGCAGCCTAGAACTCCTTCAAAGGAGGTGGCTCGACGGTTTGCTGGTTTCTTCGTCGGGCTGCCTCCGAAACATCAAACGGAGGCTTCATGTGACTTTGCCCAGAATGACCAAAACCACTGTGTTGGCCCTTGTGCTGGCCATGGCTGTGGCCGTTATCGCTCCCCAGCAGCTGCCCATCATACTCTACAAGCTCGCCCTCGTGGTTCTTGCAGGTGTGGCCGGTTACATTTTGGACCGTGCCTTGTTCCCGTATGCCCGCCCCGACATGTTCAAGGGCGGTGGTA
>LQAJ01000335.1_pt1 | contig 11763 bp, 15 predicted proteins | sample 1535811 | NCBI WGS metagenome assembly LQAJ01 (sample SAMN04331587, study PRJNA305678) | bioreactor metagenome | isolation source: bioreactor_6 inoculated with Wadden Sea sediment 2nd replicate of a... | place: Germany: Wadden Sea, Janssand Flat
CCCTGGGGTAAAATGAAATTATCTACAGTTTTATTTATAAATTCAGCAGGTTATGCAGAATATGGGATGATGTCACATTGATTTGATTTTTTTAAAACCACGAGATGCGCGAAATACACTAAGAAATAGCCTCTTCCTGTACTTCGTGCTTTTCATGGTAAGAAGGTTTAATAGCTATGAAGGTCTGAGATTGATGGGTTGCCGGTCAGAACGAATTGACCTTGATGCATAAGCCATGGACATTTTGCTGAAAAGCAGGTAAGTTAAAAAATTCGCGTTATGGCGGTCATGGCAGCAGTTTGACAACAATACGGGGTGAAGGATTCGGAAAAAGGGTGGATATCAAAAAAAGACATACCCAGCAGTTCACGGTATTTGAATGCAGTGCAGACACCTGTGATTCCATCTCCATGGAGCTGATCGGTGAAGAGCCTTTTTGATCCGCATCGAGGACCATCCCTATTCAGTGGTGATGCGAACCCCTGGCAACGAGATCTGGCACGCAGCCGGGTTCTGTCTGGGGGAAGGCCTGGTGAGCCGGCCAGAGGATATCCGGACCATCGGGTATGATGTGGACCTGGACTCCAACGTCATTGATGTCTGGCTGACTGCTGAGCGGCGGAAAAAGATCGGTCATCTGCTCAAGCGGAAAAGTTTTGTCAGCCAGACCAGCTGCGGTATCTGCGGCAAGGAAATGCTTAGAGATATCCAGTCTTCGGTGCAGCCGGCCCCGGACGGATTCAAGCTGTCGCTGGACCGCGCCGTGGCTTGTATTTCCGCCCTGTCCAAAAATCAGAAATTCTACCAGCGGACCCGGGGGTCCCATGCGGCCCTGCTGTTCGGTGCTGATGGGGAGACTTTGGCGTTTGCCGAGGATGTCGGGCGCATAACGGTCTGGACAAGGCTGTGGGCAAGGCGTTCCTGGATCAGACCCTGGCCCGAGCCCGGATTCTGGTGCTGTCATCCCGGATCAGTTATGAGCTGGTACAGAAAGCGGCCCGGGCCCGGATTCCGGTGATCATTTCCAATTCCAGGCCCACGGCCCTGGCAGCGACCATGGGAAAATCATTGAACATGACCCTGGCGTTTCCTGCCGGTGAAAACCAGATCATGGTGGTATGCGGTGAACACCGGATTAACCCAAGCAGTAATTACCTGCGGGGAATCTCTTGAAATATGGAGAAATGACCCCCCGAATATGAATAAAATACTGAGGAGGAACCATTGAAAATCTTGACAACTGTTAAAAAAAGTCGTTGACGTGGAGTTGAATATCCATGTGGAGAACGGCGCCATTCTGGACAAAGGGTTGCAGTATGTGATCAATGCCTGGGATGAGAATGCCGTGGAAGCTTCGGTTCAGCTCAAGGAATCCCACAAGGCGGACACCACTCTGGTATCTCTGGGAAGTGGAGACAATACTGATATTATACGAAAATGCTATGCCATGGGGATTGACAATGCCATTCACATTGATGATCCGGCCCTGGCGAACGCGGATTCACCTACTTTTGCCAGAGTCCTTCAGAAAGTCTATGAAGCGGGGGCGTATGACTTGGTGATTACCGGCAAGCAGGCCCAGGATACGGATGCCGGCCAGACCGGTATCATGCTGGGCGAATTCCTTGGCATCCCCTGCGTCAGCAATGTGATCAAGATTGACGTCACGGATGATTCCCATATTCAGGTATCCAGACTGGGGGATGCGGGCACGGAAATTCTCGATGTGACACTGCCGGCCGTGATCACGGTGAGTGACAGCATCAACGAACCCCGCCTACCGGCCATGCGGGGAATCATGATGGCCAAGAAGAAAAAGATCAACGTCATGGACCTGGCCGGGCTGGGGACCTCTTTTGAAGACGTGGGGGGGACTGCCCTGAAATCCGAAATCCTGGAATTCATGCCGACGGAAAAACGCAAAGGCGGGCAAAAATTCGAAGGCGATCCAGCGGAGGTCACCGCCAAAGTGGTGGATCTGCTGGTGAATGAAGCCAAGGTGTTATAACCCCATTTCAATTGTGAAGGATAGTGACGATGACAAATATACTTGTAGTTGCAGATATCAAACAGGGAGAGCTCAAAGGAAGCACTGCCGAACTATTGTCCAAAGCCAGGAGTTTGGGGGCGCAAACCGCTGTTGTGGCGGTGGGCAGTCAGGTGAAAGACCTGGCAGGTCAGCTGGCAGCCGCCGGATCAGATACCCAGTATATCGTGGAGGATGCCTCCCTGGAAATTTTTTCAGCTAAACCGTTTTCCGCAGCTGTTGTCAAGGCGGCCAATGAGTTCACCGCAGACATGGTGTGGTTCGGGTTTTCTGAGACCGGCAAGGCGGCGGCCCCCGGGTGGCGGTGCAGCTGGAAGCCGCCTGTGCTAACGAAATCACCGATGTGACCATTGACGGGGATGACGTACAGATCATTCGTCCCGCCATCGCCAACAAGGTCCTGCAAAAGGTGAAAATCAACGCTCCCAAGCTGGTGGCCCTGGTCCGGGCCGGCGCGTTCGAAGCGGATCCGGAAGTGACGGGCAAGGAAAACCCAGTTGCCCTGGATCCCCCGGAAGCGGATACCGGTGCCAAAATTAAGGAGCTGATCTCCGATGCATCCGGTGAAATCGATCTGTCAGATGCGGATATCGTCGTGTCCGTTGGCCGAGGGGCCAAGGATCAGGCCGGTGTGGATATGGTCAAGGCCCTGGCTGATGATCTGGCTGCCGGATTCGGATCGTCCCGGGCCATGGTGGATGCCGGGCTGATGGCCCACAACAAGCAAGTGGGCCAGACCGGAAAAATCGTGGCACCGTCTCTGTACATTGCCGTGGGAATTTCAGGGGCGATTCAGCACCTGGCAGGCATGAACGGGTCCAAGGTGATCCTGGCGGTGAACAAAGATCCGGAAGCCCCGATTTTCAATGTGGCGGATTTTGGGATTGTCGGGGACCTCTTTGATGTGGTACCGTTACTAAAAGAAGAAATTAGAAAAATACGGGCATAACCGCCCGCAACCCTGAAAATTTGTATTTGAGGTAGATATGAGTCCCCTGTTCATGACCCTTGTGCTAGTGGTGGGCCTGGGAATTTTCGCCAGGACCATTTATCAGAGAATCCTTTTGCTGATGGCCCTGGAGCCGGCCGACCGGTTCAACCGGGTCAAAGACCGGCTCAAGAATCTGGTGGTCATCGCCATTGGACAAAAACGCCTGGTGGGGCGGAAAAAAGAACGGGCATCCGGTATCATGCACGCCCTGATTTTTTGGGGATTCTGTATCCTGCTCATCCGGTCCATCACGCTTTACGGTGAAGGGTATGTTCACGGGTTCCAGCTCCCGCTGCTGGGGGAATCCTCAATTCTGGGATACCTGTACATCGCGTTGAAGGATATCATGGAAGGGGTGGTGTTGATCATGGTGATCTGGGCGTTTTACCGGCGTCTGGTGGTCAAGCCGCCCCGGCTCCACAATACCTGGGAAGCATATCTGGTTCTGGGCATGATCGGGGTGTTGATGATTTCGGACTTGCTGTATGACGGGGCCCGGTTCAGCCTGATCACATCCTATGGCAACCCCGGGGACATTCATTATTTCAACAACCCGACGTTCGGCCAGGAATTTCTTTGGACCCCGGTGTCCGTGCTGGCGGGCAATATGATCTCCGGGTTTTCCCCTGTGGGCATGGAACGGGTTATGGGGCTGATGTTTTGGATTCATATCATCACCCAGCTGACATTCTTGAATATTCTGCCGTTAGGAAACATTTTCACGTCATCACCTCCCTGCCCAATGTGTTTCTTAAAAGCCTGGATTATCCCCATGACAAGATCAAACTGCTGGACCTTGAGGATGAATCGGTCTGGGAAGACGAAACCTTAGGTGTCAATCATCTGTACCAGCTTAACTGGAAACAGGGCCTAGACCTGTATACCTGTACCGAATGCGGCCGGTGTAAGGAGGTGTGTCCCACCTATGTCACGAACAAGCCGCTGAACCTGTATGATTTTAACGATACCCTTAAAGCGGAACTGTACGCCAATGCCGGAAACCTGATCCTTCGGGCAAAATTGGAGAAAACCCTGACCGGGGATGCCGAGACAGATGCTAAAACTAAGGAAAAGATGGCAGTGTTCAAACCGGAAAAACCCTGGTGGGAGAGGTCATCTCCCTGGATACGCTGTGGGCATGCACCACCTGCCGGGCTTGTGAACAGGTGTGTCCGGTGACTATTGAGCACGTCCCCCGGATCATTGCCATGCGCCAGGGCCAGACCCTGATGCAGGGGGAATATCCCCAGGAACTCAATACTGCCTTCAAGGGGCTGGAACGCAACGGGAACCCCTGGGGCATCGGGTATGACAAACGGGCCGACTGGGCCGAGGGCCTGGATGTCAAACTGATGGCCGACCATCCGGATGCGGAATACCTGCTGTGGGTGGGATGTGCCGGATCCTTTGACGACCGGACCCAGAAAGTGTCCAAAGCCCTAGTGAAGATTCTGAAAGCTGCTGATGTGGATTTTGCCATTCTGGGCACCGAGGAAAAATGTACCGGCGATTTCGCCCGCAGGTCCGGGAACGAAATGATGTATCAGATGGTGGCCACGGAAAACATCGAAATACTCAACGGGTACAACGTCAAAAAGATTATTGCGGCCTGTCCCCACTGCCTGAACACCCTCAAGCATGACTATCCCCAGATGGGGGGACATTATGAGGTGATTCATCACAGTGTGTTCATTCAGCAGCTCATTGCCGATGGAAAAATCCGGGTGAAAAAAACGCTGGCCGGTACTCTCACATATCACGATCCCTGCTATCTGGGCCGGTACAACGAGATTTACGATGCACCTCGATCTGTATTGAAAACCCTGACCGGCCAGGGTCTGAACGAACTGCCGCGACACGGCTCGGAAAGTTTCTGCTGTGGGGCCGGCGGTGGCCGCATGTGGATGGAGGAAACCATCGGAACCCGCATCAATGTGGAACGGTCCAGAGAGATTGTGGGTGAAAAGCCGATACCGTGGCGGTGGGGTGTCCTTTCTGCCTGACCATGATCGAGGACGGCATGAAAGAGCTGGACAAGGACGAGGAGATCAAGACCCGGGATATTGCCGAGCTGGTGGCTGAAACCTGGTTTAAGGTTTTCCACGGTTTCGGACCGGAAAATATCAAAAGCGGAAATATTTAAAAACACAGGCAACACAGGCAGACCCGTCCTGTGTTGCCTGTGTTTTAGTTGAAAGAACCGGCATGGACGTCGATTCAAGCATGAAGCATCAGCTGATCCGCAGAACCGTGCGGGATTTTGCTGAAAATGAGATTTGGCCCAGGGCTGTGGAAATGGACAACCCCCCCCCGGGTTTTCCGGACGACCTTTTGGAAAAGATATGGCTGAGTTTGCCCAAAAATATTTTGTCAGTATACTGCCTGATGCCATCTGATTTTTGCACCGTTCAATCCAGTTCTCGCTTGTCGCCCGCTGATCATATTGTTTATGGGTAAGCCCAGAGGCTCAGGTTTAAATTTGAGACATAACAAAAAAAGTCGTATTCATATCTTGCGGATTTGAATAGGGCATCTTCTTCCATTATTGTATCGGTGAGGAGCCTGACAGCCAAAAAGGTTCCGGATTTTGGCCAGCCTGAGCATTTGTACTCAAATTCAATGCCTTCATATCCTGGCCGGCCTGCAATCTTTCGCCAGGTCATAATTAATTGCCACCGTCATTCCTGACATTCCTGAATAAATCGACCATAGCGGGTTTTGGATTGTAAGGGCATCCGATAATTTTTCGAACCGTGAAAACGCATGCCTATTGAAAAAATTGTTTTCTAAAAAAATTGTTCTCTGTTTATTAAATCGTCTGATATTTGTGGTATTGCCACTCCTTGTTTCGCAATTATACTGATCTACCTGTTCCGTTTAGGAATCGTTCTTGCTTTTTTCAATAAAAAGTGACGATGATCCTATCCGCGGGGCATGGCTTGGAATTTATTTGCCAAGATCTGCTTGGATTTCGGCCTCCCCGTGGTATTTTTACCTTGACATTGGGGGCTGTCAAAAATTAAGGTAGATGCTCTTCAGAGGATTTGTTGTAATTTAAAAGTTTATAATTTTTGGGTATTTCATACAACACTATTTTGAAAGGAGTGTGCTGATGTTCAGAACAAAGCATAGAAAAACCGGTTTAGTAATGTTTGTGTCTTGTCTTATCATTTCTTTTTGCAACCTGGCTGTTGCGGATGAAATCATTATTGGCGGTGCATTGAGCTCAACCGGAGTACAGGCTCCTTTGGATGATCCTGGTCTGAGGGGGGCGCAAGTGGCGGTCAAGGCGTTGAACGATGCGGGCGGCATATTAGGCCAAAAGGTCCGTTTTGTGAATCTGGACGGAAAAAGCGACCCTGTTACGGTGGGCAATATTGCGGTGCAGCTTATTGACAAGGGGGCTTCTCTTTTTGTAGCTCCCTGTGACTTTGATTTTGGTGGTCCGGCAAGCAGAGAAGCTCAAAAATCCGGCATTGTTGGAGTCTCCACTTGCGCATCGGATCCTCTTTACAGTTCATGGTCGCTGGGAGATAAACAGTTTACGTTGTCCATGTGGAATACCACAATGGGGGCTGTTGCGGCTGAATATGCATACAATGAAAGAGGCTGGAAGACCGCCTATGTTGTCACGGATCAGTTCATCGCATATACAAAGAGTTTAAGCAAATATTTCCTGGCTCATTTCGAAGCGATAGGCGGGACCATTCTCGGAGATGATAAATATACTCAGGGCGATCAGGACTTTTCAGCACAGCTGGCCAGGATTAAAGCTTTGGAAAAAAAGCCGGATGTCATTTTCATCTCTTCATATCAACCCGACCTGAGCACCATAATCAGGTCTTTACGCGAAGTTGGTATCGATTCACCGATCATGGGCGGAGATTCTTATGATGATCCTGGTCTTTTCGAAGCTCTGGGGACAAAATTCGGGAATGATATTTATTTTGTGACTCATACCTGGATGGGGCCTGAAGCACATCCTGACATGCCTAAATTCATCAAATTGTATAAAGAATATTATAATGAGGCACCGGATACCTCTTTTGTGGCAACAGGATGGGATACTATCATGATGCTGGCTGAAGCAGTGGAACTGGCTGGGACGACCAACGGTGATGCTGTGGCAAAAGTACTGGAGACTCATGAGTTTAACCTTTTGACAGGAAAACTTTCTTACAAATCGGCGACGGAAGGGCATGCCCGGATAAGGCAGCCGTTCTTGTCGAACTGCAAGAGGGTAAGCCTTCTTTTATCGGTTGGCGGCGGCCTGAAAATCCCCCGGAACCATGAACCGTCTGAAAGCAAAGTCAAAATCCGGTTTGGTGAAAGTTGATCACAAGATTTTGTTCTGTATTTGTGTAAAAGACAATCTATTTAATGGTGACTGGTAAATGGAACAAAAAGCACTTGACGCGAGTGGTATTTGTGTGGATTTTTTGGACTCAGAGCCTTGATGATGTATCAATAAGCTTGTCAAACGGTGAAATCTTGGGATTGATCGGTCCGAATGGATCCGGCAAAACCACTTTCGTCAATGCGTTGACGGGTCAGGTTCCATTATCGGCGGGAAAGATTGTTTGTAATAATGTAGACATTACCGGCCTTCCTCCCAACAAGATAGCGGGTCATGGCATTTCAAGGTCCTTCCAGATTGTCCGTCTGTTTGATGAATTGACAGTATCTGAAAATATTGAGATATCGGCTATCGCCCAAGGGGAAACACGAAAGGAATCCAGAAAAAGAGCTGTCGAAATGATGGATAAATTTGATCTGACCCAGTATTCTGATCAATTAGCCAAAAGCCTGAATTACGGCGACAAACGGCGAGTAGAAATCTGTCGAGCGCTTGCCAGCAAACCCTGCTTCTTGCTGCTTGATGAACCGGCTGCCGGGATGAATGAAGTGGAGAGCGATACACTGCTGGAAATTCTTAGTCGCTTGCCTGATGAATTTCAGCTGGGAATTTTGATCATCGACCACGATATGAGCCTGATCATGCGGTTGTGTACAAGGCTGCATGTCATAGATTCCGGAAAAACGATCGGTGAGGGAGATGTGGATACGGTAAAACGGCTCCCGCAGGTAATAGAAGCTTATCTTGGGTCAAGTGCTCAAACAGAGGAAACAGCTAATGCTTGAAATTGAGTCCCTGGGGGTCCATTACGGTCCTGTGGTCGGGGTCAAAGAAATTACCATGTCTGTCAAAGAGGGTGAATTGATCACCCTCCTTGGTGCAAACGGAGCGGGAAAATCTTCGACACTGCTGGCTATTGTCGGGGCCATTAAAAGCGCCCGTGGGAAAATTGTGTTTTCTGGCCAGGATATTACCTCAAAACCACCCGAAAAGATTATTCGGATGGGTGTTGCAATGGTGCCGGAAACCCGGGATGTGTTTCCTGATTTGACAACCCGGGAAAATCTCATGCTTGGCGCTTTTATTCATAGCCGTGATTCCGCTGGTATTGCCAGAGATATGGAGCGGATGTTTTCTTTGTTTCCAATACTTAAAAACAGACTGGAGCAGGCCGCAGGCTCTCTGTCCGGTGGAGAGCAGCAGCAACTGGTGATCGCCAGATCACTGATGTCCCGGCCGAAACTATTGCTGCTGGATGAACCCTCACTCGGGCTCGCGCCGGCCATCGTGGATCAGATTTTCGAATTGATTCATCAGTTGAAACAAGAAGGTCTCACCATACTTCTGGTGGAACAAAATGCGGTAAAGGCACTGGAACTGGCCGATCGGGCGTATGTCATGTCACTGGGAAAAATTGCGGCAGAGGGGAGTGCAAAGGAAATCGCCTCCAATACCGATTTGGCATCAATCTATTTTGGCAATTAAAGGGTAAGGCTGTTCAATCATGGGACAATTCATACAATTTGCGATTGATACGTTGAGCCTGGGCAGCTTGTATGCCCTAATGGCATTGGGGTTGGTAATTGTTTATGGAATTTTGAAGCTGGTAAACTTCGCCTATGGTGAATTGATCATGGTCACCGGATATACCCTGTATCTTTTGAACGGCTCTTCTCTACCTTGGATAGTCATGGCGGTTTGTGGGGTCTTGATGGCGATGGTTGCCGGCATATCGACTGAGCTTGTCGCCTTTCGGCCTGTACGAGCAAAATCAGTAACTGCCGTATTAATAACATCATTTGCATTCAGCACTCTGTTGCAGAATGCGGCGCTTTTGTTTATTTCACCCAGGTCCCGTCAAGTTCCTTTGCCGGATCTTTTCACGCAATCCGTGGAATTTGCCGGTGTCATCATCCCGGTTAGAAATCTTTTGACCATTGTCATCGCTGTCGTATTGCTGCTTGCTTTTGCGCTTCTGTTAAAAAAAACGATTCTCGGTATCGCCCTACGTGCGGCAGCATCGGAATTTCGCATGGCACGGATGCTGGGTGTGCCGGCCAATCTTGTGATCAGCTTGGCATTTGCCATAAGCGGTTTTTTTGCCGGGGTTGTCGGCCTTCTGTGGCTGGGCAGGATAGGGGTCGTCCTTCCGACCATAGGCCTGGAGCCCCTGCTTGTCGCATTCATAGCAACTGTTGTCGGTGGTATGCGCAGCCTACAGGGGGCTGTCCTGGGGGGATATCTGCTGGCCTTTGTCGATATGTCCTTGAACTATTCTCTTCCCCAGGAGATGTTACAGTTCCGAGATGCATTCACATTTACTTTTGTTATCCTGTTTCTGGTCTTGAAACCCGACGGTCTGATCAAAGGCCCGGCAACCGGCCAACGCACTTGATGGAGGATATCTCATGCTGATCAAGAACAACCTGGCGACTTTTCTCATCCTCGCTTTTCCTGTGATACTGATCATTGTTTTGGTGGATTTGATTGATATCCGGCTTCTAAATAGGATTGGAATTATTCTGTTCATCAATCTTACATTGGTGTTGGGACTTCAATCTTTCATGGGAAATTCAGGAATCCTGTCATTTGCTCATATCGGATTTATGGGGATAGGTGCATATACATCCGCTTTACTGGCCATGCCGATCCGTATGAAGGGGATGGCATTACCGGAACTTTATCCTATTCTGAAGACCATAGAAATGTCTCCATACCTGGCTATTCTCATCGGAGGCCTTCTTGCCGCTTTTTTGCTGCTGTCATATCCTACCCTTTGATGCGATTGTCCGATGCTGCTGCGGTGATTACATCATTTGCACTGTTAGTGGTGCTTCATACCATCATGGTGCATTGGTCTGCCGTAACAAATGGCCCCAGAACCCTGTTCGGGGTCAGAGAAGTGACTGATATCCATTTGTCCGGCGGTATCGCTATTGCGGCACTTTTTCTAACCTTGGCATACAAAGAATCGCGATATGGGCTGATGCTCAGGGCGGTTCGAGATGACGAAGTTGCGGCTTCCGCCATTGGGGCAAACCTTTCCCGCCTGAGGTGGATTGGATTTATTATCAGTGCCTTGATAGCAGGCGTGGCTGGAGGGGTGTGGGCACATTTCATCACATCGTTTTCACCCAATGCCTTTTATCTGAAAGAAACCTTTGTCATACTGGGAATGTTGGTGATAGGCGGGACCTATACAGTCACTGGTGCGGTTTTAGGGACAATCTCAGTCTCGTTGGCTTTTGAAAGCTTGAGAGCAGTTGAAAACACGATCAATATGGCCCAGATTTTTTCCAACCAATTGGTGGGCATGACAGAGATCATCCTTGCAATTGCCATGATCGCTTTTTTAATATTAAAGCCGGGCGGTTTATCTGGATCAGTGGAAATCGGCAATTGGCCTTGGATCAAGCGAAAACTGGGATTGAAAAATCGTTGAAATAAGAGGAGGAAGAATAGTTTATGAGCTGGAAAACCGCATATCGATCATTTTATTATGAAGGCGCCCCGGAGCCAGAAGATCTGGTCTTAGAAAAAGATGAAACGGCTTTGCTGGTTATTGATATCCAAAATACCTATCTCCAGCCATCAGATGATCCTGATCAACGGAAAAAATGGTCGCCGTTTCTGAAACGGATGAATTCTCAGGTTATCCCCCGTACAGCCGAAATGATAACATTTTTCCGCAATCAGGAAATGGAGGTTTTGTTTGCCCGCATTGCCTGCCTGAAGGAAAATGGAAAAGACCGTTCACTGAGCCAGAAAAAACCGGGTTGGAACTATCTTCTGCTTCCAAAGGATTCTGAAGAATCACAAATCGTTCCCGAACTGGCACCTGAGAAAAATGAAATTGTGGTCTGCAAGACAACGGACAGTGCTCTCACCGGAACAAACCTGCGCCTGCTTCTTCACAACATGGGGATCAAAAATGTTGTGATAGCAGGCATTTTTACGGATCAGTGCATTTCATCTTCTGTAAGGAGTCTAGCGGACGAAAGTTTCAACGTGGTGGTGATGGAGGACTGCTGTGCCGCAGGCTCAAAAGATCTCCATGAAAGAGAGCTTGAAATTTTAAATATGATTTATTGCCATGTAGTCTCTTCTGAAGAGCTACTTACCTTTATCAAATAGTTAGCTATAAAACCCATATGAACGAAACTGCAAAGCAGCCGGGCTGTTTAAAAAACAAACCCGGCTGTTGAATCAAAAAAATTACGGAATCAACCCTTCATCAAAAATGAGACAAACCATCCGGTAAGCCCGCATGAGATTCTCATGCGGATTCAGAAAATGATAATTCTGACAATTTTTGGGTGTTGTTTACGGCCTTCAATGTCTCATAAATCCTAACCTATATATTAAGTC
>LQAJ01000336.1_pt1 | contig 11757 bp, 16 predicted proteins | sample 1535811 | NCBI WGS metagenome assembly LQAJ01 (sample SAMN04331587, study PRJNA305678) | bioreactor metagenome | isolation source: bioreactor_6 inoculated with Wadden Sea sediment 2nd replicate of a... | place: Germany: Wadden Sea, Janssand Flat
TCCAGGGCGACTTTCTGATCTTCCGGCAGCCAATCTAGGCCGCGCCAAAGTTCGCTGCCATACAATGTGATCCCCCGAGCGCCTTCTCCTATCCGGCGCAAGGCTTCAATCACGCTGAGACCCACAGCAACGTGGGTGTCATGTTTATCTGCCAGGTTGTGGGTGTAGATGATCTGGGGCTGGCAGGCCTGAATGATAGCCATCAGGTCTGCGATGACTGCTTCCCGCTGGGGTGATTTAACTTGCGCGCTGCTGTAATTCAACTGGAACTGAGCATGGTAATGACCGATTTCCGCTGCATGGCGCTGTTCTTCCAGCCGCACACGCCACATTTCCTCATCGGAGAGATCGGCATAATCGCCGGAGCGGGGTGCCCCGCGGCCATCCGTCACTGTGACCCCGGTGAAGGCCTGATCCGAATGCTCGTAACCCGCCAGAATACCTGGGATGGCAAGCATCTCCAGGTCATCCTGGTGCGCTCCAATCCAAGGTGGGTTGTTTGGCTTAAATCGATTTCACATTTCCTCACCTGAGGGATAATAGCATTCTGCGAGGGGGATTGTTTAATTGGATCATCGGCTGCACCTCCACTTGAATTTTACTCTTATAAATCAAAAACCGGTCGCTTCATGTTGAAAACGACCGGTCATTTTATTTGGGGATGTTAATCCATGTCCCTTGTGTGTTCAGGGAGGATATGTCCACGTAATGCCACGATCAGGTCGCGGCGTTTGAGGGCACGTTTACGGTCAATTTCAACGGCACTGGCTTTATCATCCGCCAATTTCCGCAGGGCTTCGATCCAGGCAGCGCTCTGAACGGGGGTGTGATTGACCCGCCAGCGTTCCACTTTGATCGCTAGTTGATCTTCGTTGACCAACTTCTTGTGAGAACGAGTCAGCGTGAGTCCCTGGGATTCAAAGGTGAATTCTTCTTCCTCAAATTCAGGTTGGATGGGGCAGGCGTGCATACAGGAACCGCACTTGATGCAGTAATAATCGGCCAGGACCAGCTCGCCCTCATTATTGAGGTGTAGTGCCCGGGTGGGGCAGACATCTGCACAGGCCACGCAGCCTTCCACGCAGCGGTCCCGATGAAGTTCCACCTTACCTTGCCAGGCTTGTTGAACATGGAAAGCGCCGTCGCTGGCAACTTCGCATTGGCGGCAGCGGATGCAATCCTCATATCGGATGGCCATGGTGTCATTCTCGGCATCATAGCTGATGATGTTGGTGGGACAGTTATCAATGACAAAATCTTTGAGTGTGAAATCAAAGGCATCTTTATTGAAAGAGGTGTGGCCGCGAACCTCAGGAAAAGCGCCGTATTCCAACACAGGGTTTTCCGGTTCGCCGTTGATGGTCATGGTGATGGCATGCACGGGGCAAATTTCCACACACATCCCGCACATCACGCAGGCTGCAGGGTCCACATCCACAGAGGGCTTGGTCGCCATCCGACCGTCCACAATTTCGCCATCAAGGTGGGTAAGGGCATCTTTGGGGCAGACTGTTGGCCCCATTTGGCATCCAACGCACCGGTCCAGATCCCAGGTCATCAGATAGTGCCTGGTGATCATGGGGCGTTCCAGCGTCATTTGGTTTTCTGTTCGTGTTTTAATCGTTTTTCCGCGATGACTCATAATCTCTCCAATTAGATATCGTCAGGAAGCTCATGCAATTCAGCCAGGCTGAATACAGGGCCATCCTTGCAGATATATTTTGAGCCGATATTGCAGCGTCCACATTTACCGATCCCGCATTTCATCCGCTTTTCCAGCGAGGTGAAGATCGTTTCGGGGGCGAAACCCAGCTCCACGAGGACAGGCAGGGTGTACTTGGTCATAATGGGCGGCCCACAGACAATCGCAACAGCGTTATCCGGTGAGGGGCAACCTCTTTGACAACATCTGGCACGTAGCCAACATGGTGCAGCCAGCCCTCTTCGGGGACGTCAACGGCCTGGTGGATCTCGAAATCCTCATTCTGATACCAGCTTTGGATGTCGTGCTTATACATGCAGAGGCCAGAGGACCGGGCGCCATAGATCACAACCAGTTGATCGTAATCCGGACGGTTTTGGGGGTGCTGAACGTGTTTGGTGAGGGCATAGAGGGTGGAAAAAGCACAGCCACCGCCGATGATGACCAGTTTCTTGCCTTTCCAGTCCTCCAACGGGAAGCCATTTCCGAGCGGCCCACGCATCCCAATCGCATCACCGGCTTTGAGGGTATGGATGTATTCGGTAAATGAGCCGACCTTTTGAACGGTGAAGCGGACAAATTCGCCTTCCCAGGCAGCAGAGGCAATCCCAAAGGGTGCTTCGCCTTTGCCGAAGATGGAAAGCTGGCAAAATTGGCCGGGATTGTAGGCCTTGAAGAAGGCTTCACAATCCTCTTGCTTATCGAAACTCAGTTCAAAGGTCTTGAGTGAGCGGTCCGTGGATTCGTAATATGCCCGCAGGATATGCATCGGGATCGGATCATAGGGATTATCGTGATGATGGTGGTGTTCAGGCATTTGCCGGCTCCATTTCCAGGGCGTTCGCAGCCCGCAGCATTGCACGGATATCTAGGCCAACGGGGCAGTATCGCACACAGCGTCCACAACCCGTACAACCGATTTCTCCGACATGATCCAGCCAGTAGCTGTATTTGTGGCTCAGGCGTTGGCGAGTGCGTTCCTTGCGGGAAGGACGGGGGTTATGCCCCGAGGCTTCCAGCGAATAGATCCTGAACATGCAGGTATCCCAGTTGCGAACCCGTTCACTACGCTGAACCTCGTCAACAATGTCAAAGCAGAAACAGGTGGGACAAAGGAAGGTGCAAACCCCGCAGCCCAGGCAGGATTCGGAGATCTCAGCCCAGAAGTCGCTGTCGAAGTTCGCATCCAGTTTTTCTTTGAGCCCATCGGTCTCGAAGGCTTGTGTCATTTTGGCAGCTGCGCCATCCTGGACTGCTTTGATCTGCTTTTGCTGCTCTTGTGCGGCTTTTGGTAGATCAGCGAAGAGCTTTTCGGCCTCATCAGAAAAGACTTCCACAAAATAGGCGTTTTCCATCTCCGTCATCAAGCATCCAGGCCCTTGGTGTTGAAGGGACCGCCGCCAACCGTCGTGCAGAAGCAGGTTTGGGGCGGTTCATCACAGCCCAATCCGATCAGCAAGGTTTCCTTACGCCGATTGCTCCAATAGGGGTCGTTATTTTCTTCCGTTGAGAAAACAGTATCCAAGAGTGCTGCCGCTGAGGCATCACACGGGCGAATACCGAAGAGTATCCGAGGTTTGATCTCAAGTTCGACATCTTCCAACCGGTTCAGCCGGCCATTGTACCGAAGCATGACTTCGGTTTGTGGAAGAAAGAGGGACTTGGGTGGGTAGCGGGTGTTGTGCGGCTCATCCAATGTGAGTTCGCTTGAACCCAGGGGCAGAAAAGTCGAAAATTGTTTTGCCTTCTGAGGGGCATAGACTTCATAATCCGCAGACCACTGCTCCAGGATTTTTTCAAGTTGCTTTTTATCCAGAATATATGTCATTTGTTCATCCCTCAAACTACAAAGCGTTTCTTGTCGTCCAGGTTGAACGAAGCAAAAGGCGGTTGGGTTTCACTATCCATACCGGGGACAAATTCATAGTTGTCATAGACATCTTTATTCAATTTGTCCGTCAGATAGGTCATCTTGATATCCATCGGGCAGGCCCGTTCGCAAGCGCCGCAACTCGTGCAGCGACCGGTCTGGTGGAAAGCCCGGATGATGTGCCAGGCCTGGGTGCCGGCAGGTGAGATGTCACTCTCGGTCCAGCGCGGCGTGGCATGATCCACGAAGCATTCCGTGCAGTAACACATCGGGCAGGCTTCCCGGCAGGCATAACAGCGGATACAGCGTTCCGATTCTTCCTTGAACCAGGCGTACCGTTCTTCCTTGCTCAGCGCTTCGAATTCCTCAATGGGCTTCCGGATGATCTCCGGATCACCTTCGGGGAGGGGCTCACCAATCAGCACATCAGCGCTGACGGGGTTGGGATGGACGCAGCGCAGACAGGAGTCGTGCAGCAGGTCCTCGCGTTTGAAGGTGTGGGTTTTACCTTTGGCCACCACCGTGACCTTTTCGCCATCTTCGCTGAAATCCGAGATTTCTTCGCCAACTACGGCGATGATCTTTTTGATGTCAATGATCCCCTGGCAAGGCACGCCGATCAGGAAGAGGTTTTCCCTGGGGTGTTGGTGTTCAACCACCAGGGCGTTCACGGAGCGGTTTTCACAGCCCCGGACGACAATCCCAATCCGGGTGTCATGGGGATAGCGGGTCAGATAGTTGGCGAGGTTGTTTTGGCAAAGACCGTTATATTCCAGATCTGCGAGTTCATCCGCCTTCCGGAAGAATGCCGGTTGAGGTCGCAGGGGGGATTCTTCTTTCTTGAAACCGATCACCACATCAACGACGTTCTCGTCCAGCAGCCTCTTGATTTCTGAAGTGAGTTTATCTTTGATCTCAGGCATGTTCACCTCGGAGAGCTTCTGTTGTGCGGGTGGCAAGGTTCTGGGTTGGGCCCAGTTCGGCAATATCCGCCTCAAAGGCAGCCAGTTCTTTTTGAATACGACCCAGGTCCTGCAGGTCGAGCCAGACGAAGCGAACACGTTCTTTTTCATAGCCAATGTAATCCAGCAGATTAGCAAATTCATCCTGCTGGCGCATCGCGCTCAAATTACCTTCTTTGAAATGGCATTTCTCCGGCAGACAGCCGCTGATCATCACGCCATCAGCACCGCCCTGAATGGCATTCAGCACATGTAGGGTGTTGATCCTTCCGGTGCAGGGCACTTTGACAAGGTGCATGGAGCTAGGGAGATTATTTTCTACCCACTGCTGGTCCGGTTCGGAATAGAGGCACCATTGGCATTGGAACAATACGATTTTGGGTTTGGCTTCCATCAGTTCCTCACCTCCTGGCGCTGCATCCAGTTCCACAGATCATCGAGGATTTCCTTGTCGGTGTTTTGTTCAGGAACCCCGATGGAGGTGGAGCGGCAAATCGCAGAACAAACACCGCAGCCCATGCAAAGGCCCGGGTCCACTTCGGCGACCCGGATCATACCCCGGAAGGAACTTTCTTCTCAACCAGTGAAATCGCCTGGTAGGGGCAGCCTTCGGTGCACAACCCGCAGCCAACACAAGTTTGTTGGTCAACCTTGGCAGTCTTGATGGGTGTAACCCGGCCTTCTTCAACTGCAATTTTCTTGACCGCTGTGATGACGCCGGAAATGTGGATCTCCTGGGGGCAGGCAGCGTAACAAAGGTCGCAGGCCGAACATAGCCAGGTTGTTGGGTTATCAAAGGCTTCCTGTTTCATTTCCATCATGGCCAGACGCAGCAAACGGCGGGGATTGTATTCCGGTTCGCCTTTTTGTTGGACCATGCATTTACTCACGCAGGTCCCGCAGGAATAGCAGAGTTCCAGGAACTCGCCACCCGGCAAGGCCTTCACCTGGTCGGCAAATGTTTGGACACCGGTGTCATGGCTCATTTGGCCTCCAATTGGCTGGCGATGGCTTTGACAAGTTTATCGGAGTAGACCATGGCTTCTTCCACGCCCGGAACGCCGGGGAATTTCTTGAGGCGTTTGGACATTTCTGGTTTGAGCCGTTCGATCTCTTCGTGAAGCTCTTCGGTCGGGATGTTATCGAGGACATCCTGCATTTCGTTCAGCACACGGGCGTATTTATCACCTTCAGCGGCACTGATCCATTCGATACGGAAGCGGCCTTCAGTCATATCCATTCTCTCGAACATCTTCTTGAGGCGGGAGGCACGCTTGGCACCGACAATCTGACCAGTGATGTAGTGACAGTCCTGGGGATGGCAGCCGGAATAAAGCACGCCGCCGGCACCCAGCCGGAACGCTTCATAGATAAGTCGCTATCCATCCGGGCGGAGCACATGACCTTCATACCGCGTTCATTCGCCGTATAGTCGAAGTGACTGGTTCCGGCGAGGTCCGCGCCACCATAGGAGCACCAGTGACAACGGAAGGCGAGGATTTTCTCTTCCGGCTTGTCAGCCAGGAGGCTCGCATCTGCGCCAGGATTTGGGCATCCGTATAGTGTAACTGGGTGATGGCGTCCTCGGGACATTCAGCCACGCAGCCACCACAGCCGTGACATTTGGCGGTGATGATCTCGGCAGCTTTATCGCCTTCGATCTTCACAGCACCATAGGGGCAGGCTTTGACGCATAAACCGCAAGCCCGGCCTTTGGTTCAGCTGAGCAGCGATCCGGCCAGACGACCGCAACGGTCGGTTCGATCTCCCATTCTTCCGAATGGAGAATACGGCTGGCACGAGCTGCTGCTGCAGAACCCTGGGCAACGCTGCTGGGGATGTCTTTTGGCCCCTGGCAGGCACCGGCAAAGAAGATGCCATCGGTGGGGCTGTCCATTGGGCGCAGCTTGGGATGGTATTCCATGAACCAGCCGCCGGGGCTTTGGGCCACGTTCAACACTGAGCTCATGTGGTTTTGATCCGGTTGGAGGAATGGCAGCCTGGTTCAGCATGACCATATCGTATTCTTTTCCGTCACCAAACCTAATCCCATATCTTCCGCATGAACGATGAGGTTATGGGTTTCGGGGTCTTCGGTGATCAGGCTTGGCCGGCCCTGACTGAAATGGATCCCCATTTCACGGGCACGATCATAGAATTCTTCATAGCCCTTGGAAGGTGTGCGGATATCGATGTAATAAATGGTGATATCCACTTCCGGGTGCATCTGCTTGAGCAGTACAGCATTCTTGATGGAATACATACAGCAGAAGTTGGAGCAGGAGGAATTGTAGCGTTTATCACGGGAACCGACACAGTTGATGAAGGCCAATGTCTTGGGAGACTTATTGTCACTGGGACGGATTAGGTCACCAGCTGTGGGGCCGGCAGAGTTGTTAAGCCGCTCCATCTCCATAGCGGTGATGACGTTGGGATAGCGGGAATAGCCATATTCGTCCATTACACTTGGATCGAAATGACCGAAACCCGTTGCCACGATGATGGCGCCGATATCTTCTTCAACCAGTTTGTCTTCCTGGCTGAAGTCAATCGCTTCCAACGCGCCGCAGGCATCCACGCACTTGTAACAATGGATGCAGTTCTCCATATCAATGGAGTAGATTAAAGGGACAGACTGGCTCATCGGCACATAGGCCGCCTTGCGGGGAGCCAGGTTCATATCAAAATAGTTAGGAACTTCTACAGGGCAAGCTAGTGTGCAGGCACCACAGCCATTACAGCGGTCCGCACGGACATACTTGGCTTTTTCTCGAAGGGTAACTTTGAAATTTCCGACAAATCCTTCAACCTTTTCAACTTCGGTGAAGGCTCTCACATCAACTAGGGGCTGACGCGCCGCGTCAACCATTTTAGGTGCGAGTATTCATATACTACAGTCCATGGTGGGGAAGGTCTTGTTGAGCTGGGCCATGACCCCACCGATTGTCGGTTCCTTTTCTACGAGAATTGTTTGAATGCCCTGTTCCGCCAGGTCCAGGGAGGCGCTGATGCCAGCCACGCCGCCGCCGATGACCATTGCTTTTTGGGTCACAGGGACGTTGATCATGTCAAGTTCGGTCAGGAAGCGGACTTTGGCAACCGCTGAGGCTGTCAGGTCTTTGGCTTTGGCCAATGCGCCTTCGCGGTCATGACCGTGAGCCCAGGTGCATTGCTCTCGGATGTTGGCCATTTCCATCAGGAAAGGGTTCAATCCCGCTTCGGCAACCGCAGCCCGGAAGGTGGGCTCGTGCATCCTAACGGAACAGGCTGAGACCACAACCCGGTTGAGGTTGTATTTCTTGATGTCTTCTTTGATCAGCCTCTGGCCTGAATCAGCACAGGCATACAAGGTATCGGTCGCCCGGACGACATCCGGCAGCCCTTCAGCGAATTCGACCACTTCTTTGGGCGGGATGACACCGGCGATATTGCTGCCGCAGTGGCAGACGTAAACCCCAATTCGGAGTTCTTCTTCGTTGGGTACTTCGTTGGGTTTTTCGCTCATCGAGGATCCTTGGCTTTGGATGGGAAGTGGAGACTCTCTTTGATCAGGTTGTGCCGTGTTCGTTGAGCACGTTGATCAGGGGTGGTGTACTCCAGCGCATTCTTGGGGCAGATCTTGACGCACTGGGGGCCGCCTTCGATGTCTTCACATTGATTGCAGAATTCGGCAAGTTTGGTCTCATGATTGATGGAGATGGCCCCAAAATCACAAGCCTCGATACACCAGGCACAGCCATCGCATTTCTGCGGGTCAATCCGGATGATGCCGGATTCAGGGTCCTGGGTCAGGGCGTCACGGGTGCAGGCCATTACGCAGGGTGCGTTTTCACAGGTGCGGCAAGCGACGGCCGTGATTAGACTTCGTCAACCCGAACGGTGCGGATGCGGCTGCGATAGGAGTTGAACTCACCAGTCTTTGTATAGGAGCAAATGTACTCACAAAGCTGGCAGCCGATGCATAATTCAGGATCACAAACGATGTACTTGAATTTCGATGTGGATGCTACCATTATTATTCTCTCCTTAGACGCCAATTTCTTCAGCGATATCATCCATGCCAAGATCGATCAGAACCTTCTTGGGGATCATTCCTTCAGGGGTCCAGCCCTTGGCCTCGTAATATATCTTCTTCAGATACTCAAGCTCTTCATCCGTCACAACATGACCGGCGGAAGGCCCGATGGTCATAGGTTCGTGCTTCCAGCGATAGGGCAGGTCGTCATCCGTTTCGTTCCAACCCTCACGAATATTGAAGGCTTTCTTGATGGTATGTGCCCGAACACCGATCTGATCCACGTCATCATAGTCAAAACTCCAACCTGTGGTGGCGTTGATCAACTTGGCAATCGCCGGCCATGCGCCAGCCCGATCCGCCTTGCCTGTGAAGCAGCGGCGGATGAACTTGCACATCGGGAGCGTGTCATACACCGCAGCGTATTCTTCGGAGCGGGAGGCAACTTCACCGCGGGTCTCATCGACCGTAAAGCGGTTGGTTTGTCCTTTGATATCGGGGTCATAAGCGGCTGAACGGTTGTGGCAGCCCCCCCGGGTGCCAACAGCGAGACCGACAGCGAATGTCTTGAGGGCGCGAGCATCATAACCGGGTAATTCCAGCCCTTTGATGTTCATCGCCCATTTATAGGTCTCTGCCTTGCGTTCTTTATCGAAGTGTTCGGCAGCACGTTTAGTTCCTTCAGCCAGAATATCTCCGATGCCTTCGCGATTTTCGATCATCTGGGCCAGGGTTACGGCTGCTGCGCCGTTACCAAAGTTGAGTTCCAATCCTTCCGGCGCTCGTTCACAGATGAAATCTTCTTTCTTCAAAACACCACGCTCATAGCATTCCATGGTGTAGGAAATCGTAACGCCCATGGACATGGCATCCATACCGGAGCGATCAGCGACATCCACCAAACGGATGGCAGCGGTCATATCGTTGATGCCGCAGTTGGAACTGACAGCCTGGAGGCATTCATATTCGATACCCGTCATGCGCCGGCGAAAGGACCCGTTTTGACCATGGACATCTGTTCACAGGGCAATGGGGCATTGGGCGCAGGCGATGACTTTGACTTTGTGGTGCTCATCAAGGTATTCACCACTGACCAATTCAGCAAACTCGAAAACGCCTTCCTGATAGTTGCGGGTCGGCAGGAGACCGAGTTTGTTCATGTTGAGCATATTGGTGGATGTACCGTAAATGCGGTATTTTTCCGTATCTTTCCCCTGGGCCGATTCGGTGATGTCAAAAGACATCGAGAGCAGTGTTTCCGGGTCGGCAACAGCGACACCATTGGTACCGCGGAAGGAAACTGCCTTGAGTTTCTTGCTGCCCCAGACAGCGCCATGGCCTGTGCGGCCTGCCTGGCGTCCGTCATTGGTGACATTCCCGAAGCGAACCATGTTCTCACCGGCTGGGCCGATGGTCGCAGAACGAATCTGGTCATCGCCGAATCCTCACGGATAGCTTCTTCGGTTTCATATGTACCCAAACCGAGGAGGTGATCCGCAGGCAGGAATTCCACGCGATCATCATCAATGAAGACGTGGACCCATTTATCGCTGGCATTGTGGATGACCACGCCATCCCATTGAGCACGTTTCATGGCGATGCACAGCCAGGAGCCGGACAGACTGTCGCCGATGAAACCTGTCAGGGGGGATTTAGAAGCCAATCCATACTTCCCACCGACCGGTACCGGGGTGCCTGCGAATATGCCATTCGCAAAACAAACCGGATTTCCCGGATCATAGGCATCGCAGCCGACTTCGATGTTCTCCCAACAAAGTCGTGTTGCCATTGCGACGCCGCCAATATAGAGTTTGTACCAATCTTCTGGTTTGTCTTCGGCCCAATGTGTTCGTTCTTTTAGGTCGATGTGCAGAATTTTGCCGCTGTAACCGTACATTCGAGTTCTCTCCTAGTGACGAATCGTATAACTGAAATGTGGTAGCAAGTGTCAATTGCCCAGTTGATTTACGAAAATGCTTGATAACTTCACTTAACCTCTTAACCAATAAATTTTCGCCGTATTATATTTATACATACGGCTGTGTAACCTAAATAGTGAGGGATGTAATTATCCTCTCTGTACAATATCAACTTTTAATTTTTTTATTTTGAATTATTGAGCCGGGACAATTTTACCACAGGCGTTTGAATCTAAGGGATGGAGATGCGACCATAGGGTATATCGCTGACACGATACCATCCCATCTCAGAAAAGAGCTGCGCAGTCTGCGTGCGGTAGTGTGGGGTTTTGGATAAAAAGGGGCTGCGGCGGGCCGAAATAGGTGTTTTGACCCTTGTTCAGGACCATCACAGCGTCCGCCAAGAGGGCAGCGAATTCCACGTCGTGGGTTACCACAAGGATGGCTTTTTTCTGGTGTTTCCAGGATTGGAGCAGCTGGACCAGGCGCTGTTTATTGCCGTAATCCAGACCGCGGGTTGGCTCATCCAGCAGGATGACGGGTGGATTGTAGATTGTGATGGCGGCCAGGGCGACCCGCTGTCTTTCACCAACTGAGAGATCCGAGGATAGGCGTTTGCCAGGCGGTCCAGGGTTAAATCTTGGAGATGCTGCAGCATTTCCTCCTGGGACATATCCAGGCCGTGATTTGCGAGAGTGACTTTGAGCTCATCCAGAACAGACTCGGAGAACAGCAGGTCGTTAGGGTTTTGGGGAAGATAGGCAACCTGGCGGATGATACTGTTGAGGGACTGATTTTCAATATTTTGTCCCATCACCTCTCTTTTACCCTGTGAGGGCACCAAGCCCAACACCGACCTGAGCAGGGTGGTTTTGCCGGCACCGTTAGGGCCCCATCATAACCAAGATTTCACCTCGGTTGATGGTGAGAGAGACTTGATCCAGAATTTGCTGGTTATTGATGCTGACTGAGAGATCAGTGACCTGTAAAGCCGGTTGCGGTCCCGTTGGTTTTGGTGTTTTGGGTTGTTCCACGGCATCATCCACCAAAACATCAGGGAAATCTTCCGGTCGAACGGGCAGGGGGGAGAGTTTCAGCGTTTTCCCAATTTGGATGATTGGCGGAACCAGGTCCATCAGCGGGAGGATATCCTGAGGTTTACCGCCATGGGTTGTGCCATCGCCTGGCAGGTAAATCATGTGATCGATATAAGGTAAAACTCTTTCCAACCGATGCTCGGAAAGGAGGATGGTCAAATCCAGGCGGGATTGGAGATCGAGAATGTAATT
>LQAJ01000337.1_pt1 | contig 11647 bp, 12 predicted proteins | sample 1535811 | NCBI WGS metagenome assembly LQAJ01 (sample SAMN04331587, study PRJNA305678) | bioreactor metagenome | isolation source: bioreactor_6 inoculated with Wadden Sea sediment 2nd replicate of a... | place: Germany: Wadden Sea, Janssand Flat
CGGGGGGAAGATTTTAATTTATTGATTCAATGTTTTTTATTTTTTCCCCATTTACTTTTGCAGAAAGGTACAAATTCTTTAATCGGTTGTTGCATGCATAGTCTTGATAGTTCTTTGCCACTTTTTTGAATATAAAACGAAGCCTGTGTCGATTGTTTCTTTGTTATTTAAGAATTTAATTATTACCTTATCTGTTTTATGGTATGTTAGTGTGGTTGTGGTTGGTAATTCGTCTAGGGCATGTGTACTAATTCCTGTAAACTCAATCAGTCCTATGTTGGATAAGTGCATTAAGTTTTCATAATTAATATTCTGGTCATGGTATATTCGATCTTTGAGGTCAAAGACGATTGGGATGCGTTGGTCATCTATTAACCATTCAAAATTACATAAAGAAGAGAAGAGAAAGGCGTCTTGTTGGCTAAAACTGGACAAAATATCAATGCTTCTTTTTGAAAATGTGCCTGGTGAATTGGCTTCGCCGGACAAAACCCCGGCCCACAGCTGCTGCATCTTTTCATCTGAAATAAGCCTGCATTTTTCAAAAAAGTAAGTAATCCAGTCGTTCTCAACGTCTTCTGGAGTTGACTCATCGTCTACTAACGGTAAAGCCTTTAGCGATATATTTTCCATGTTGATTTGTTTTCTTGTTTCCTCATCAACAAATCGTTTTACGGCTCTTTGTTGGATTTCTGAAATTTCAACATTGCCTTTTGCGCGAATAATATCGGCAGCAACTTCTGCTTTCGCTATTCGTTGAATTTGCCAAGGCTTGCAGAAGCCTCCGATCGCGTCAGATACTTTTTCAACGAGTACTGTTGCCGGTTTTGAGAGTTTTCCAATATCTATGAGTGAATTAGATATTTCGCTGGTCATTGTATGCTCCATACTGAATGGTGGGTAGTCTGTTTGCGGATAGCATGGTGTGTTGCTATTGGCAATTAAATGGCAGTGTTAATCGAGTGGTTTCCTTTAGTCCCTCAAACCACCCCGGTTTAGAAGGTGACAATTTGAGCGGAGCCGTCCACCGGAAACCCGGGCGGAGCGTGAGCGACAACCTGTTTCCGAGGCGGAGCCAAATTGATCAGCTTCTTGGCCGGGGTGGATGGGGCGGGTAAGCTAGGACAGCCGAGTTTCTTTGCTTCTTTCTTGGGGCGGCCCAGCCAAGAAAGAAGTCGCTCCCGGAGGGTGCGAAATCCTCAAATATATTTTATCCCGCCAAAGGCGGCTTCCTTTTTTTTCTTATCTTTGTCTTCTTTCTTCGTCTTCTCTTCCCACGTAACCGATAAATAAGACCTGTCTGTTTTTTCAGACTCCCCCATTTTTACGAACTTTAAGGCAAAGTTCCCCCATAAAATCCCACCAGCAGTAACTTCCCACCGAATCGACACAAAAAAAGACGCGTATTTCACGCGTTCTTTTTTTTCGGACAAACAACGGTTTGAGCAATGTGTCCTAAAATGTGGATATTGCTTCAATCGACTGAATTAAATGTAAAACTAAATAACGCACTCTTTGGCACGGAAGTTGAGTAGGGAAGAGCATTGTTCTGGCCTTTCATGCGCCCGCAGCCGCAGACAAGGTCGCAGGAATCGAAAAAACAACTACAGGAGACAACCACATGTCCAAGATGAAGACGATGGATGGCAACACAGCCGCCGCCTGGGTGGCCTACGCAATGAGCGAAACCGCCGCCATCTACCCCATCACTCCTTCTTCCACGATGGGAGAGATCGCAGACGAATGGGCCGCACAGGGCCGCAAGAATATTTCGGACAGACTGTCGAAGTCCGTCAGCTTCAGAGTGAAGCAGGTGCCGCAGGTGCCGCCACGGTTCTCTGGCCGGTGGCGCGCTGACCACTACTTTCACCGCCTCTCAGGCCTGCTGCTCATGATCCCCAATATGTACAGATCGCCGGTGAATGCTCCGAGCGTCTTCCATGTTTCTGCACGCGCCATCGCTGCGCATGCCCTCTCTATCTTTGGCGATCACCAGGATGTCATGGCATGCCGCCAGACTGGTTTCGCCATGCTTGCAGCAGCGAGCGTGCAGGAAGTCATGGACCTTTCTCTGGTTGCCCACCTCGCCACCATCGAGGCAAGCATCCCGTTCCTGTCCTTCTTTGACGGTTTCCGTACCTCTCACGAAATTCAGAAGGTCGAGACCATCGATTACGCTGACATGAAGCCGCTGCTGAACATGGACAAGGTGGCCGCATTCCGTGCCCGCTCCATGAACCCGGAACACCCGGACGTCGCGGCACCGCCCAGAACCCGGATATCTACTTCCAGGGTCGTGAGGCTACTAATAATGAATATGATGCTATCCCGGCCATCGTCGAAGAGTACATGAACAAGGTTTCTGCTCTGACCGGCCGCGATTACAAGCCCTTCGATTACGTTGGTGCAGCCGATGCCGAACGCGTCGTCGTCTCCATGGGCTCCTCCTGTGAGACTCTCGAAGAAGTGGTCAACCACCTGGTTGCCAAGGGCGAGAAGGTCGGCCTGCTCAAGGTCCGCCTGTACCGTCCGTTCTCTGCAAGCATTTCCTCGCCGTCCTGCCCGAGACCGTGAAGACCCTGTCCGTTCTGGATCGTACCAAGGAGCCCGGTGCTCTGGGCGACCCGCTGTATCTGGACGTCTGCACCGTTTACAAGGAAAGGGCGACGGTCCCAAGGTTGTCGCAGGTCGTTACGGCCTCGGCTCCAAGGAATTCACCCCGCCATGGCCAAGGCCGTCTATGACGACATGGCTGCTGCCGAGCCCCGTACTCACTTCACCGTGGGTATCAATGATGATGTTTCCAACGCCTCCCTTGTCACAACCGAGACCCTGGACACAACCCCGGAAGGCACAGTTCAGTGCAAGTTCTGGGGTCTCGGTTCTGACGGAACCGTCGGAGCCAACAAGCAGGCCATCAAGATCATCGGTGACAACACCGACATGTACGCACAGGGTTACTTTGCCTACGACTCCAAGAAGTCCGGCGGCATCACCATTCCCACCTGCGTTTCGGTGACGCACCGATCCAGTCCACCTACCTCGTGACCGCAGCCGACTACATCGCCTGCCACAATCCGAGCTACGTGCACCTGTACGATGTCCTCGACGGCATCAAGGACGGCGGCAACTTTGTGCTGAACTGTCCCTGGACCGCAGAGGAGATGGAAAAGGAACTGCCCGCTTCCATGCGCCGCACCATCGCGCAGAAGAACCTCAAGTTCTACACCGTCGACGCGGTCAAGATCGCTGGTGAAGTCGGTCTCGGCGGCCGCATCAACATGGTCATGCAGACCGCCTTCTTCAAGCTGGCCGACGTCATTCCGTTCGAGGAAGCCGTGGCCCTGCTCAAGGCCGGTATCGAAGCCGCCTACGGCAAGAAGGGACCGAAGATTGTTGAAATGAACAACGCTGCCGTTGACAAGGCTACCGACGCCATCGTCGAGATTCCTGTCCCGGCTGCATGGGCCGACCTTTCCGACGACGCTGTCGCCGATGTGGACGAGCCTGATTACGTGAAGAACGTCATGCGTCCGGTCCTGGCGCAGAAGGGTGACGACCTGCCGGTCTCCGCCTTCTCCAAGGACGGCATCATGCCGCTTTCCACTGCCAAATACGAAAAGCGCGGTGTCGCGATCATGGTCCCCGAGTGGATCTCCGACAACTGCATCCAGTGCAACCAGTGTGCGTTCGTCTGTCCGCACTCCGCCATGCGTCCGGTTCTCGTGACCGACGAAGAGATGAAGAACGCTCCGGCTTCCTTCGGCTCCATCGACGCAAAGGGCAAGGACGTGAAGGGCATGCAGTACCGCATGCAGGTCGCTGTTCAGGACTGCCTCGGTTGCGGCAACTGCGCCGACATCTGCCCGTCCAAGGAAAAGGCCCTCGTGATGAAGCCGCTGGCTACTCAGCACGATGCAGAAGTCCCCAACTGGGATTTCGCCGAGTCCGTTTCCTTCAAGGACGCTTTCAAGCGCGACACCGTCAAGGGCAGTCAGTTCCGTCAGTCCCTGATGGAATTCTCCGGCGCATGCTCCGGTTGTGGTGAGACCCCGTACGTCAAGGTCCTGACCCAGCTGTTCGGTGAGCGCATGATTATTGCCAACGCAACCGGTTGCTCCTCCATCTGGGGTGCATCCGCTCCGTCCACTCCTTACTGCACCAACGCTGACGGTCACGGTCCTGCATGGGGTAACTCCCTGTTCGAGGACGCCGCCGAGTTCGGTTTCGGTATCGAATGGGCGTCAATAACCGCCGCGATACGCTGATCTCCAAGTGCGAAGCCGCTCTTGAGAACGCTTCCGGCGATGTGAAGTCCGCCCTTGAGGGCTGGCTCGAAGCCAAGGACAACGCCGAAGCTTCCGCTGAAGCCGGCAAGACCCTGAAGGCCGCTCTGGCCGGTACCTCTGATGAGGCGCTGAAGGACATCGCAGCTGATGAAGACCTGTTCACCAAGAAGTCCGTCTGGATCTTCGGTGGTGACGGCTGGGCCTATGACATCGGTTTCGGCGGCGTGGACCACGTCATCGCTTCCGGCAAGGATGTGAACATCCTCGTCATGGACACCGAAGTTTACTCCAACACCGGCGCCAGTCTTCCAAGCTACTCCGCTCGGTTCCATCGCCAAGTTCGCCGCTGCCGGTAAGGGCACTGGCAAGAAGGACTTGGGCCGCATGGCAATGACTTACGGCTACGTCTACGTCGCCTCCGTCGCCATGGGTGCTGACAAGCAGCAGATGATGAAGGCTTTCAAGGAAGCCGAAGCTTATAATGGTCCCTCCCTGATTATTTGTTACGCTCCATGTATCAACCAGGGAATCAAGAAGGGCATGGGTAAGACTCAGCTTGAGCAGAAGCTGGCAGTGGACTCCGGTTACTGGCCGCTTTACCGCTACAATCCCGAGTTGACCGAACAGGGCGAGAATCCGTTCAAGCTGGAGTCCAAGGCTCCTGACGGCTCCCTGCAGGAATTCATGTCCGGCGAAAACCGCTACGCGATGCTGGAACGCTTCCATCCGGAACTGTCCAAGGCATTCCGCGAGCAGATCGAGAAAGACTACACCGAGCGTTACGCGATCCTGACCCATCTGGCCGATGCTGATTTCAGCAAGCCGGAAGGCGAAGACGCCTAAGCAGACGGTGTGTCAGCCTGAAGTCGCGATAATCGCTGTCGCGGCTGAGGGCGGATAAACGTCAGATGTTTGCGCGGGGCGGGGTTTTTGCGGAGGCCGTTGGCCTAACCGCCCCGCGCATTTGTTTCAACGAGTGAGTTTGATGTCTCACCTTTTTGGAGGAGTTTGATAATGTCTATTGAAGTGCTTGCACTCGTCGCATTGCTTCCGATTCTGGTAGCAACCGTACTGATGGTCGGCATGCGTTGGCCTGCCACCAAGGCCATGCCTGTTGCATGGCTGACCGCTGCTGCCGGAGCTGTCCTTGTCTGGGGACTTCCGGCAAAATACGTTGCCGCCCTGACCATTCAGGGATTTGTTACTGCCATCGGTATCCTGATCATTGTTTTCGGTGCGATTCTGATTCTTCGCACACTACAGCAGTCCGGCGGAATGGAAACCATCCAGTACGGCATGCAGAATATTACTGCTGACCGCCGTATTCAGGCCATCATCATCGGTTACATGTTCGCAGCCTTCCTTGAAGGCGCAGCCGGTTTTGGTACCCCGCAGCCCTCGCCGCCCCGTTGCTTCTGTCCCTCGGCTTCCCGCCGCTGGCAGCAGCCATCATCTGTCTGGTTTCAACTCCTTCCCTGTGCCTTCGGTGCTGTCGGTACGCCCGTCGTGCTCGGTCTGAAGTACCTGAAGGACCCTGTTGACGCTGCCGTCGCTTCCGGCGCTGCAGGCATCAACTTCGCCAACATGGGCGATTTCAACGCTCTGATCGGCCAGTGGGCCACCGTGATGCATCTCGCCATGATTTTCATCCTGCCGGTGTTCATGCTTGGCTTCATGACTCGTTTCTTCGGCCCCGAACGCTCCTGGAAGCCCGGTCTGGCCGCATGGAAGTTCTGCATGTTCGCAGCCGTTGCTTTCACCGTTCCCTACCTGTTCTTTGCCTGGAACGTCGGTCCCGAGTTCCCGTCCCTGATCGGTGGTCTCGTTGGCCTCGGTATCATCATCGCCGGTGCCAAAGCCGGTTTCTGCATGCCCAAGACCAACTGGGACTTCGGTGATTCCGCCAAGTGGGATCCCGAGTGGACCGGTTCCGTTTCCGGTGGTTCCACCGAATTCAAGCCCCACATGTCTCAGTTCAAGGCTTGGCTGCCGTACATCCTGATCGGTGCCATCCTCGTTGTCACCCGTATCCCGGAACTCGGTCTCAAGGGCATGCTTGCCTCTCAGGCCATCAAGTTCAGCGGTATCCTCGGTTTTGCGTCGGTTAATGCTTCCATCAAATACCTTTACCTGCCCGGCACCATTCCGTTTGTGCTGGTCGCTCTGCTGACCGTGCTCATTCACGGCATGCCCGGCGAAAAGGTCAAGACCGCATGGACTCAGGCCATCGTCACCATGAAGAACCCCACCATCGCCCTGTTCGCAGCGGTCGCACTGGTGTCCATCTTCCGCGGTTCCGGCATCGCTGATGCGGCCCTGAACCCCAACAGCTATCCTTCCATGCCGCTTGCCATGGCCGAAGCTGTTGCAGCCATCACCGGTAACGCATGGCCCATGTTCGCCTCTTTCGTTGGCGGGCTCGGTTCCTTCATCACCGGTTCCAACACCGTTTCCGACCTTCTGTTCGCAGAATTCCAGTGGGGCGTCGCTTCCACTCTTGAACTTCCGCGTCAGATCATCGTCGCTGCACAGGCAGTCGGCGGTGCCATGGGTAACATGATCTGCATCCACAACATCGTCGCAGTCTGCGCAGTCGTCGGCCTCTCCGGTATGGAAGGCGCGATCCTCAAGCGCACCGTATGGCCTTTCCTGCTGTACGGGCTGGTCGTCGGTGTCGTGGCCTCGCTCATGAGCTTCGTGTTCCTGCCGGGTCTGTTCTAAAGTCACTAAAGAGAGAGACGGGCATGTGTCCGTCTCTCTCATTGCAAAGATTATGTGGCATGGTAATATGAATCCATGCCTTTCCCACTCAAGAGAGTAAAGCCGGGGAAAGATTCTCGGCAGAATATATTTTTTAAAGGAGTTACAAATGAGCAATGATGCCATTATCAAGGAATTCGAGGCAGCCGTCGGCGCCGAGAATGTCATGACTAGCGAGACTGATCGGCATTCCTATTCTTATGATGCCGCCGTTCTTGATTCCGTTATGCCCGCTCTGGTTGTCCGTCCCGAGTCCAGCGAAGCTCTGGGTAAAGCCACCAAACTCTGTAACGATAACGGTCTGCCGCTGACAGTTCGCGGTGCCGGTACCAATCTTTCCGGCGGAACCATCCCTCACCCGGGTGGTGTCGTCGTCCTGACTAACGGCCTGAACCGTATCCTCGAAATCAATGAGGAAGACATGTATGCCGTGGTCGAACCCGGTGTCGTTACTGCTACTTTTGCGGCAGAAGTCGCCAAGCGCGGCCTGTTTTATCCTCCGGATCCGGGTTCCCAGACTGTCTCCACCCTTGGCGGCAACGTCGCTGAGAATGCTGGCGGTCTGCGTGGGCTCAAATACGGTGTCACCAAGGACTACGTCATGGGCGTGGACTTCTGGGACGTCAACGGAGAGCTGATTAAATCCGGTTCCCGCACCGTCAAATGCGTCACCGGTTACAACCTTGCCGGTCTGATGGTTGCCTCCGAAGGCACCCTCGGCGTGTTCGACAAGATTATTCTCAAGCTCATTCCTCCGGCACAGGAAGCCAAGTCCATGATGGCCGTCTTCCCGTCCATGAAGGCCGCTTCCGAGACCGTTGCAGCCATCATCGCCAACAAGATTGTGCCTGCCACCCTTGAAATGATGGACAACTTCACCATTCGTACGGTTGAGAACTTCCGCAAGGCCGGTCTGCCAACCGATGCCGAGGCGCTGCTGCTTATCGAAGTAGACGGACATCCCGGACAGGTCGCAGACGAAGCCGCCATGGTTGAAAAGATCTGCAAGGCTAACGGTGCTACCGAAATCAAGGTTGCCAAGGACGCTGCCGAGCGCGATGCCGTCTGGCAGGCCCGTCGTGATGCGCTCCCTGCATTGGCAAAGCTCAGGCCCACCTGTGTACTTGAAGATGCTACTGTACCCCGTTCCAAGATTCCTGCAATGATCGAGGCTCTCGGTGAAATCAGCCGCAAGCTTGATCTGACCATCGGTACCTTCGGCCACGCCGGTGACGGTAACCTGCACCCGACCATTCTTACCGATAAGCGTGACAAGAAGGAATGGGAACGTGTTGAGAAGGGTATCGACATGATCTTTGACAAGGCGCTTGCTCTCGGCGGCACCCTGTCCGGCGAACACGGTATCGGCATGGCCAAGTCCAAGTACCTTGAGATGGAAACGTCCAAGGGTACCCTCGCATACGCCCGCCGCATGAAGTCCGTTCTTGATCCCAAGGGCATTCTGAACCCCGGCAAGATCGTCGCCCCCGAATAAGGATAGGTTACCAAAATGGCTGATATTCATAAACTTGCTCAGATGTTCAAGGAGTTGGACGACCAGCTGGTAAACTGCATGAAATGCGGTATGTGCCAAGCTGTCTGTCCTGTCTTCTCCAAGTCCGGTCGCGAAAGCGACGTGGCACGCGGCAAGCTTGCGCTGCTGGACGGCCTTGCTTCCGAGATGCTTTCCGACCCGGAAGGCGTCAACGACAAGCTCAATCGCTGCCTGCTGTGCGGCACCTGCGCCGCCAACTGCCCGAGTGGCGTCAAGGTCATGGACATTTTCCTGAAGGCTCGCGCCATCATGACCGGGTACTTTTGGTTTGTCCCCGGTCAAGAAGGCCATCTTCAAGGGAATGCTTCAGAACCCAAAACTGTTCAATGCCCTGACAGGCATGGGCGCGAAGTTCCAGGGTATATTCACCAAGAAGGTGGACGACATGCTCGGCTCGTCCTGTGCGCGTTTCAACGCCCCCGTCATCGGGGACCGTCACTTCGCTTCACTGGCCGCCAAGCCCCTGCACAAGATCGTTCCCGAACTGGACACTCCGGCCGGAAAGAGCGGCATCAAGGTCGCTCTGTATGTCGGTTGTGTTGTCGACAAGATATTCCCCATGTGGGCGAATCCATTCTCAAGGTGCTGGAGCACCACGCGTCGGTGTGTACATGCCGTCCGGTCAGGCCTGCTGCGGCATTCCCGCATTGTCTTCCGGCGATACGGAGACCTTTGACAAGCTGGTAGCCATCAATACCAAGCTGCTCAAGGAAGGCGAGTTCGATTATCTCGTCACCGGCTGCGCCACCTGTACTTCCACTATCAAGGAACTGTGGCCCCGCATGTTCCAGGGTGAGTCCGCTCTCAAGTATGACATCGGTGTCTTCGAGCGGAAGACCATGGACATCAGCCAGTTCCTCGTGGACGTGCTCAAGGTGGAACCCAAGAAACTTACTGGCGGCAGAAAGGTGACGTATCACGATCCCTGCCACCTGAAGAATTCTCTCGGCATCACTGCCCAGCCTAGGACCATGATCCAGGCTGCCGGTTGCGAGCTGACTGAGATGAAAGATGCGGGCACCTGTTGCGGTTGCGGAGGCAGCTTCAACATTGCTCATTATGAGCTGTCCAAGAAGATCGGTTCCCAGAAAGCGGACAACTGCATGGCTTCCGGCGCTGAAGTCGCAGCCACCAGCTGTCCGGCCTGCATGCTGCAACTGACTGATATGCTTTCACAGAAGGAAGCAGGCATGGAAGTTAAGCACGTGATCGAACTGTACGCCGATCAACTGAACAGTTAAGGTAGACAACGTAATGACGGCCCGGACACTCCGGGCCGTCTAACAGTCTTCAACACAAACAAGGAATGAAACAATGTCCAAAAACCTGTATGTGACCGCGACGGAAGAGCGCAGCGGAAAGTCCGCAGTGGTGCTCGGCGTGATGCAGATGATTATGCGTGAACTGCACAATGTCGCCATCTTCCGGCCCATCATCAACGATCCGGGTGAGGGAAAACAGGATCACGACATCGCATTGATGATCGACCATTTCAAGCTGTCCATCCCCTATCGCGACACCTACGCCTACACGCTCAAACAGGCGCGTGAACTGATCAACTCCGGTCAGCATGCACTGTTGCTCGAAAATATTCTCAACAAGTACAAGGCGCTTGAGGCCGAGTACGACTTCGTTCTGTGCGAAGGAACCGACTTCAAGGGCAAGGATGCGGCTTTCGAGTTCGACATCAACGCTGATATCGCCGCCAACCTCGGCGCTCCGGCCATCATTGTCTGCTCCGGTCGTGACAAGACTCCGGATGAGGTCGTTTCCCAGTCCCAGACCACCGTTGACACCCTTGAAGAGAAGGGCGTTGATCTGGTGGCCTGCATCGTCAACCGCGCACCCGAGGGCGTGACCGAAGAAATGGTCAGCCATATCGAGAGCAAGGCGGACGACAAGGACCCCATGCCGGTTTACACCATCCCCGAGAACGAAGCTCTGGGCAAGCCCACCATCGGCGATGTGAAACGCTGGCTCAGCGCAGACGTCCTGTATGGTCACAGCGGACTGCACAGCCTCGTGGACAACTATGTTGTCGCGGCTATGCAGATCGGAAATTTCCTTGAATACATCAGGCCCGGGAGCCTCATCATCACTCCCGGTGACCGTTCCGACATCATTCTGTCGAGCCTCGCTTCCCGTCTTTCCAGCAGCTACCCGGATATTTCCGGTATCGTGCTGACCGGCGGGATTGAACCGGCCACCAACGTCCACAAGCTCATCGAGGGCTGGACCGGTGTGCCTGTTCCGGTACTGTCCGCCAAGGGACATACCTATCAGACCGTGCAGGAACTCAACCGCCTTTACGGCCGTATCGAAACGCATGACCATCAGCGTATCGCTACCGCACTCGGCGGATTCTCCCAGCATGTCAACGTGAAGGAACTGCGTGACCGCGTTGTCGAGAAGCGTTCCACCCGCGTTACACCGAAAATGTTCGAGTATTCGCTTGTAGAGAAATCCTCTGCCGACAAGCAGCGTATCGTGCTGCCCGAAGGTGAAGGGGAGCGCATTCTGCGTGCCGCGGACATTGTTCTGCGTCGTGGCGCTGCCGAGATCATTCTCCTTGGCCGAGAAGACGTTATCACAACTAAGGCTTCGGCTTTGGGAGTGGACATTTCCGGCGCACAGATCATCAACCCGAGCGAGTCCGATTTGCTGGATTCCTTTGCCGAGGAATACTTCGAGCTGCGCAAGCACAAGGGAATCGTTGCCGAGATGGCGTGGGACCGCATGTCCGACACCACCTATTTCGGTACCATGATGGTTCACAAGGGCTTTGCGGACGGCATGGTTTCCGGTTCCGTGACAACCACGGCCCAGACCATCCGGCCCGCTTTCGAATTCGTGAAAACCAAACCGGGCAGCTCCATTGTCTCTTCGGTTTTCCTCATGTGTCTCAGGGGATCGTGTTCTCGTGTACGGTGACTGCGCCGTCAACCCGAATCCCAATGCGCAGCAGCTTGCGGAGATCGCAATCAGCGCGGCGGAGACCGCCAAGATCTTCGGTATTGACCCCAAGGTCGCCATGCTCAGCTAC
>LQAJ01000338.1_pt1 | contig 11642 bp, 14 predicted proteins | sample 1535811 | NCBI WGS metagenome assembly LQAJ01 (sample SAMN04331587, study PRJNA305678) | bioreactor metagenome | isolation source: bioreactor_6 inoculated with Wadden Sea sediment 2nd replicate of a... | place: Germany: Wadden Sea, Janssand Flat
AGCCAAGAAAGAACCGCCGTCCGCGCAGGACATGGAAGGAGCGTCAGCGATTGGCTTTCTGCCTTTCGTCTTTTCTTTAAACTCAAAAAATATTCCATTGATACCGCGGCCCCACCTCCCGACTTCATCTGCACATGCTTTTATTTGCCCTGCAACTCTGTTAGGGTGCGCGGATGAAAATACGAGGTGACATATGAAGACTTTCAGGCGTCTCGCCACGCTGCTGACAGTGGCCCTGATTCTCATGGCCTGCTCGGGTTCGGGCGAACCCCAGGCCGCATCCGACAACGGCGGCCCCGTAACGGCCAGCGGTTTCCCTGCCATGGGTGTAGCCGATCTTGAATCCTTCCTGACAAAAAATGCAGGCAAGCCGACTCTGGCTCTGATGTGGACCACATGGTGCCCGTCCTGCAAGCAGGAAATCCCGGAACTTGAGGCCCTGCAAGCCTCCCACGGCGACAAGGTCAACATCATGGCCATCTCTCTGGACGAGGATGCACAGGCCCTGAAAAAGTTTTTCTCCGGAAAAAAGCTTGACTTACCCGTCTATCACGGTGACGAAGCCCTTGGCCGAAAATTCGGTGTGGAGGCCATCCCCACCCTGCTCATTTTCGACACGACCGGGAAACTGGTCTTCAATCAACCCGGCGTATTCCCCCACGCCATGCTCGAACGCATGGTCAGCGGAATGCTGAAATAGAATTAAGACATGATCAGAAAAGCCCGCATCGAAGACGTCAAGATCATCCACAGGCTGCTCATCCATCAGGAAGAGCACGACGGACTGGTCCTGCCGCGTTCATACAGCCAGCTGTACTCGCACCTGCGCGACTTCTACGTGACAACGGACGAGAACGACAATGTAATCGGCTGTTGCGCCCTGAACATCATCTGGGAAAACCTGGCGGAAATCCGTTCGCTGGTGGTGCTTCCGGAACACCGGGGCAAGGGGCTCGGCCGCAAACTGGTCGACGCCTGCCTGAGCGAAGCCGTGACACTGGGTATATTTAAAGTATATACCCTAACCGTGCAGACGGAATTCTTCGCCCATCTGGGCTTTGTGAACGAGGAGATGAACGCCCTGAACCAGAAGGTGTTCGCCGACTGCCTCAATTGCCCGCGCTTCCCGGACCTCTGTAACGAGGTCGCCATGGTGATGGCGCTGTAACCCTTCAAACAAACTATCAAGACATGGCACATAAACTGACACCCTTCATCACCGCCGAGCAGCTTGCCGAGCGCGTGAAAGAACTCGGAAAAGAGGTGGCTGCCAGCTACGAAGGCGACGAACCTCTGGTCTGCATCTGCGTACTCAAAGGCGCGTTCCTGTTCTTCTCCGATGTCATCCGCAAAATAGACCGTGACATCGAAGTCGATTTCGTTCGACTGGCAAGTTACGGCACCGCCACTTCCCGCGGCGAAGACATTGTCTTTTCCAAAGACCTCGAAATTTCCATCGAAGGAAAGGACGTGCTCGTCATCGAGGATATCGTGGATACTGGACACTCCATGGATTTTCTCCTGCATGTTCTGCGCAGAAGAAATCCGAAGAGTTTGAAAATCTGCGCGCTTATTGATAAGCATGAAAGGCGTGAGAAGAAAATCACAGTGGATTTCGCGGGCTTCAAGCTGAACGACGCTTCATTGTCGGCTACGGCCTTGACTATGCCGAACGCTATCGCGAACTGGATGGAATTTACGAACTGTCCACAGAATAAGGACCGCTACCCGGAGAAAGCCATATGATCGTCACCTGCCCGAACTGCCAGACCAGGTACAATCTGCCCGACGACAAAATCCCGGAGGGCGGAGCCAAGGTCAAATGCTCCAAATGCGCCCACGTCTTCAAGGCCGAAGCGCCTCCTGCTTCGCCGGAGGACGAGGTCGAAAACCTGCTGGAAGAAGAATCCCAGGCCGCACCGGACACCCAGGCGGGCGATGATTTCGACGAAACCTTTGACGAAGTCGCAGCCGGTGGAGAAGAACCTGCCGACGAGACTCCCGAAGAAGAGGCCGCACCGGAAGAAGAATCACTCGTTTCCACCGCGCCGGACGAAGACATGCCGGGCATGGATGATCTCTTCGACGACACGGATGAAACTCCTGACCCCGAACCGGCACCCACACCTTCCGGTGAAGACGAAAACGCTTCCCGAGATGATGTCGACGCCCTTTTCGGAGACGACGAGGACTCCCTCTTCGACGATGCTGGAGACGACGACAAAGAAGATTCCGACACAGACGATCTTTTTGAGGAATCCGGCGACGACGACAGTGACCTCTTTGACGAAGAAGAGGACGAGACCGAAGACGAAGAAGAAGACGAAGAATATGACGACGACTTCAGCCTCGATGACGATGAGGATGATGACGAGGAGCCCCGAAGCCGCAAATCGCTCGGCTGCCTTATCATCCTTCTGGTCGTAGCCCTGCTGATCGGTGCGGGAATCTACCTCAAGGCATGGACGTGGTTCGGCCTTGATATGGGTTCCTACTTCCAGAACGTGCCGTACATCGGCAAGATGTTCATGGAGGAAACCGGCGGCAGCGAAGAGGCTCCTCCGGGCGAATCCCCGGCGGACCGCGTACGCAAAATCGAACTGAAAAACGTCAAGCAGTACTATGTAGCAAATGAGAAGACCGGCAACCTGTTCGTTGTCGAAGGCAAGGCGGTCAACAAATTCGCCGCGCCCAAGGAACGCATCAAGGTAGAAGTCATTCTCTACGACAAAACAGGCAATGTGCTCACGTCGCAGGCTTTCATGTGCGGCAATGTTCTGTCCCAGTTCCAGCTTCAGGTTCAGACAGAAGGTGAAATAAAGGATGGGTTGGCCAGTGAGGTCGGGATTCTTTCCAACAACACCTTCATCAGACCGGGAGCCTCCACGCCATTCATGGCCGTATTCTTCCAGCCGCCGACAGGGGTCAAGGAATTCCTGGTCAAAGTGGTTGATGTGGGCGACCCCAAATAAGCCCGCATGCAAACGAATTCAAGGGAGGCGAATACGTCTCCCTTTTTCCGGGCGACGCCTATTCATATTACTCTAAGTTCCGATTATAACGGGATTTAAACAAGAGCTGGACACGAATAAAACTTTTGGAAAAAGGAGTTGTTTTCAGGAAAAACGCATTGACGGGAAAAGGCGCGGTGTGCTACTCATCCACAACTTGTGAATGATTGCACGAATAGCTTTTTAAGCTGAAAGGCCTTCCGGGCGTGTCGTGAAAACAACATCACAGGGTGCGAACATGTTCTTTAAAGACGGCAAATGGACGAGTATCGTACAGGTCGGGGGCACCGCCAGTACGATGGGACTACACATCGTGTCCGCCACTGTCGTCGGGCTGACTTTCGGGTACTTTCTCGATGATTACTTCGGGACCAAGCCATGGCTGTTGATGATCTTCTTTATTTTGGGGATCTTGGCCGGGTTCAAAATGATGTTCGAAGATTTCAGGAAGCTCCAAAAACGAGAAGAAGCCAAGAAGCAACACGGTTCTTTGAAACAGGACGGAGATGAGAGTGCTGAACAGGATCAATCAGACGGTTGAGCGAATGCTCGTCAAGAGCGGGTTCGCGTTGACCGACGTCCGGATTCTCGTTCGCAATCAGATTTACGTGTCGCTGGGACCTCTCTAGTGATCGGGCTGGTAACACTTTTTTCCCGGTGGTCTCTCGCTTACGCGGCCGGAGCAATTATTGCTCTTGCCAACTTCTGGACTCTTGCTCGCATTGTCCAGCATTTGGCTCACAGGCCGGGAGGCGGACCATTTGTACTGTTTGTCATATTCATGGTGAAGATGACTCTGAGCGGGCTCGCCTTTTACTGGCTGATCGGAGTCGAACGTGTTCCCCATTGGGGGCTGATATCGGGACTCGGGACAGTCGTCGTGAACGTCACGGTGACAGGACTGATCCAGATGGGGAACAAAAGGCCCAGTTAATTTTTTAGGAGGCTGGATATGGGTTTCGCAGGCGGATTACCGCATCCTCTGTTGTACGCGGATATGATCAAAAGCATCGGCCACTGGGGCGCGGGCCTGAGCACGCACTCGGTGTCGAATCCATCAACCACGTGCTGTACATGTGGTTCGCGATGGCAATTCTTTTTACCCTCGGCCTGATTGTTCGCGGCCGTTTGCAGCTGGTTCCCGGCGGACTTCAGAATGTCATGGAGACCATCTTCGGTGGTCTGGAAGACTTCGTAGTCGCCAACCTCGGCCAGGAAGGCCGCCAGTTCATGCCGCTGCTCGGCACCATCTTCATCTTCATCCTTACCATGAACCTGATGGGTCTCATCCCCGGTTGCGACGCCGCCACCGCCAACATCAACACACCTGCCGCCATGGCAATCATCGTGTTCGTGTTCTATCAGTTCGTCGGTATGAAGAAATGGGGCTTCGGCTACATCAAACACTTCATGGGCCCGGTCGGATTCCTGGCTCCCCTGATGCTCATCCTTGAGCCGATTTCTCACTGTGCACGTCCGCTCAGCCTGACACTTCGTCTCTTCGGTAACATTCGCGGTGAGGAAATCGTCCTGATTCTGATGTTCTTCCTTGCTCCGATCCTCGGCTCCCTGCCGATGTACTTCCTGTTCATCCTTGCTAAGACCATTCAGGCATTCATTTTCTTCATGCTGACAATGCTCTACCTGCAGGGTGCTATCGAGCACGCTCATTAAAAAACGCGCTCAATCCAATTTTGGGGAAATGGTCCTTGGACCAAAACTATATTAAATGATTCCATTTGGAGGATTCAAAATGAAAATCGCTAAGATTCTGCTCACCACTCTGGCTATGGTCCTGGTTGCTTCCGCTGCTTTCGCTGCTGGCGATCCGGCTGTCATGTCCGCTAAAGCATACGCCACTGCCATCGGCATGGGCATCGCTGCTGGTCTCTGCGGTATCGGTCAGGGCATGGGCGTCAAGGGTGCTGCTGAAGGTATCGCTCGCAACCCCGAAGCTGCCGGTCAGATTTCCACCACTCTGATCCTCGGCCTCGCATTCATCGAGTCCCTGGCTATTTACGCCCTGGTTGTTAACCTGATCCTGCTCTTCGTCGTCTAGTTCAGACTTACGAAAATGCTACTCAAAGGGAGGCTTCGGCCTCCCTTTTTGCTCCCCTTTTATGTTACAAATTTCACATACTGGAAGGGGAACACAAGTTCCAAGAGACGAAATGCTATGAAAAGTGAACATATCCCCAAAGCGACCATCGGCCGCCTCGCCGTTTACATTCAGGTTCTTGAGAACCTGCTCCGCGACGGCAACGATGTTATATCATCTGAAAAACTTGCACGCGCTTGTTCGGTGAATTCGTCGCAGATACGTAAAGACCTCGCCTACTTCGGTGAATTCGGTGTCAGGGGTGTCGGATATTACGTTCAAGAGCTTATTACTTCCATCAAGCAGTCACTCGGCATTGACCGAATCTGGAAATGCGCCCTCATCGGCGTTGGAAATATGGGCACTGCCCTGCTCCGCCACCATGACTTTGGACGACGTGGCTTCCATATCGCAGCAGCCTTTGACTGCGACCCTGACAAAATCGGTCGTGAATTCGAAGATATGGAAATTGTCTGCCCCACCCACCTAAAGGAGCAGGCACCCGAACTCGGTCTTGAAATCGGTATCATCACCACACCGCCGGACCGCGCCCAGCGCGCCGCCAACCATCTGGTCGATGCCAACATCAGGGGAATCATCAACTTCGCGCCAGCACGTATTAACGTGCCGCCACACATCCCTGTTGAATACGTTGATTTCTTTGACCATCTGTACGCAGTAGCCTTCCAGATCACTCTCGGTAACGATTAGTCCAGAACAGAATTCCCCAAGGCTCATTTAAAGGGACATCTGTCCCCCGCTTAGTCATGTCCTGCGATGCGTTCTCTGGATACGGCCTATAGAACACTTTTCACGAGTCCACCTGTTGGTTATTGCCCTATCGCAATAACTAACAGGTGGTGCCGTGTTGCCACGCATCCGGCTTTCTTGTTGATAATAAGCATTCATTGGCATGTTTATTATTGACTTTGATTTTCATTTTCACTTAGTGTCCTCCTACAGACTCAAATACACATGGAGAGACGCATGTCCAAATCTCTGATTGTCTACGGTTCCACCACCGGTAACACCGAATACGTGGCCGAAACTATCGGGAAATTTCTCGAAAAAATGATGTTAATGTAGATGTCCAGGACTCAGCTGATGTCTCAGCTGAAGGCCTTGGAAATGGATATGATCTCGTTCTACTCGGTTGCTCGACATGGGGCGACGATGAAATCGAGTTGCAGGATGATTTCATTCCACTCTTTGATGAACTCGAACAATCCAGCCTCAAAGGCAAAAAGGTCGCTGTCTTCGGTTGTGGAGATTCTTCATATGAATATTTCTGCGGAGCCGTGGACGCCATTCAGGAAAAAACCGAGCAGATCGGAGCTGACCTTATCGTGGACTCGCTGAAAATTGACGGCGATCCCGAAGCCGACGAGGTCAATGAGTGGAGCCAACAGATTCTTGCAAAAATCTAGTCAACTAGGGTGAACTGAACGTCTGACGCACCGACGTGGGCACCGGCATTGGGTCGGTGCCCCACCCATACAACTCTCCGCATTACTCTACAATTAAAACAATTCTTTCATAACCCCACACAGTCGCGAAGCGCACCAAAAAGCTTTGGAGATTCCTAAGAACCTTTCTCGAAAAGGTTCTTAGGCCTCGGAGACACCCGCCGACAAGGCCTCCTTCCTCGAAATACGCGCATTTACTGCCGCCGCGATTTATGAGAAAGTCCGCGAAACCGCGCAGGGAGAGAAACGCGATGGAAAAATCATTCTGGTACACGTGACGGCGGAGACCGGCCCGGACTGACTTCTGAACTGACCAATGTTCTGGCCGGATTTGAGGTGGATATCCTTGATATCGGTCAGGTCGTCATTCATAATTTTCTCACGCTCGGCATCCTGATCCGGCTGCCTTCGGATTCGCAGCCCGTGCTCAAGGATCTGCTTTTCCGGGCACATGAACTCGGCGTCACCATGAAGCTTCACCCGCTTGCCGAAGAAGACTACGGCTCCTGGGTCAAGGAAGCGGACAAACAGCGCCACATCATCACCCTGCTCGCACGGTCCATCTCTGCCCAGCAGATCGCAGCCATCACCAATGTGGTCAGCGAATCCGGACTGAATATCGACACCATTCACCGCCTTTCGGGCCGTGAACCGCTCGATTGCAACGACTACGAATGCGCCCGCGGCTGCGTCGAATTCACTGTGCGCGGCACACCGGACGACATCGGTGCCATCCGCTCCAAATTTCTCGATATTTCTGCTGAGATGATGGCCGACATCGCCTTTCAGGAAGACAACATCTTCCGCCGCAACCGCCGCCTTGTCGCATTCGACATGGACTCCACCCTCATTCAGGCCGAAGTCATCGACGAACTGGCCAAGGAAGCGGGTGTGGGCGATCAGGTTGCCGCCATCACCGAGGCCGCCATGCGTGGCGAACTCGACTTCAAGCAAAGCCTGCGCAAGCGCCTTTCGCTTCTCGAAGGCTGGATGAATCCGTACTCCAAAAAGTCGCAGACCGCCTGCCCCTGTCCGAAGGGGCCGAACGCCTCATCTCCACGCTGAAAAGCGTGGGCTACACCATTGCCATCCTGTCCGGTGGATTCACCTACTTCGGCAACATCCTCAAGGAAAGACTTGGCATTGACTACGTGTATGCCAATGAACTCGAAATCAAGGACGGCAAGCTGACCGGCAATGCCGTTGGCTACATCGTGGATGCCGACAAAAAGGCCGAGCTGCTCCAGAAAATCGCGGACAAGGAATCCATTTCCCTGCAACAGGTCATCGCCGTAGGCGACGGAGCCAACGACCTGCCCATGCTCAATCTCGCAGGTCTGGGCATCGCCTTCCACGCCAAGCCCAAGGTCAAGAAAGGTGCCAGACAGGCCATCTCCACCCTCGGACTCGATTCGATCCTGTACCTGATCGGCCTCAGCGACCGCGATCTGGACAGCCAGAAAAAATAGGGAAATGAAGGAAACGCCTTTGGCGCGTTGTCGGGTGACTTCGCCTATCGCTGCTGTCTACATCCGTAAAGCTCGAAGACTCGCTAACGGCTGAAGCCCGGCGGCTTAAGGCCGAAGCGCCTTCGGCGAAATATGAAATTTTAAAAAGCAGGCTCGGTAGTGCGACTACCGAGCCTGCTTTTTTATGAACTTTCAAAATCTTTTTCAAATCCAAAATCATGATGCCGGACGGAATATTCGCGTAATCGAACGCGGAACAAATCCCGCTGCCCGCCGTTGCCAGTACATGAGAAGGCATGCCCCGAACATGAAAATATCTCGGATCATGGTCGGCCACAATCCACCCGACTCATCTCCGACAGAAGTTTCCGGGCCGAAACACCCGCAATCCACATCCAGTCCCATATGGATGGCATAGGAAAGCACTCCCATGAACATCAACAACTGTGCGACAATCAACGCCAAAGCACCTTTGATGTCGATAATCAGTCCGATTCCGGTGGCGACCTCAATCACGGGCAACACGTGCGCAAGCACCTTTGCCATGCGCCACGACACCATTCCGTATCCGTCAATGGAAACGGCAAAAGCCGTGGGGTCTGCCAACTTCAGGATACCGGCATAAACAAACAGGCCACCGATAACCAGCCTGAGGACAAGGTACAACCACTTGGAATACAGGATTTTCAACATTATTTTCTCTGCCGTCAGAGGGTGTCTCTGACCGGACTCTGTTTGCATAATATGGTTTTTCTGCACTCGAACAAAGAGGCAAACCCTACTTCACTATTAAATATATCGAATTTCTCATGTTCCGTCATGCATAGTCCTAAAGTCTAGAAAAAATCAAGAATTTCGGGGAACAACGGATGTTGTAGATAAAAAATACCATTAATTTAAATGGATAAGAATTATTTTTCCTTGAGATACGCGAAAAACTCTTGTACTCCAATGAAGAACAACAAAGTGTGACTACGAGGGGGAATGTCATGACCGGCAAGAAAGTGCTTTCCGTGGCCGAAATAGCCAGAGAACTGGAACTGCCCGAATCCACGGTTCATTACTGGAAAACAGATTCGCTCAGCACCTGCCGAGCGTGGGCCGGGGACGCCAGAAACGGTTCAGGCCCGAGGCAGTGGAAGTCTTTGGTACCATTTCGAGACTGCTCAAGGAAGGCCATACCGCCCGCGACGTCATGGACCAGCTCTCACATGAATACCCCCTACAGGCCGATGCCGTGCCTGAAAGCGGTTATGTCCCGGCCCCGGTCAACGGTGCCGCCATGGAACCCGCCATGAAAATGGCCGCTTCCATCGGTCTGGAAATAGCCAAGTCCGTAGGAGAAGGCATCCGCTCGGTGCTCGCCAACACTTCCGAAGGCGGATCGGACGTTTCCGAAGTCAAGCTGGGTCTGGAAGAGGCCGCGCTCCGCATCTCCACACAGGTGGAAGAAACGGAAACACTCAAGGCCGAGAACGAAATTCTCAAGGAAAAACTCAAGGTCATGGAAGCCGAGATGATCCGCCTGCGCAAGGATCGCCGGGAAATGGAAAAGTACCTCCTTGACAAGATCAAATCAGTATCTACTTAACCCGCGTGCGCGGGAATAATCCCCCACTTTCGATTACACACGTCCCCCATGAACTGCATGGTTCATCCGGCGGGCATTCATATCATTTGATTTTTTTGGAGGAAACATCATGGGCAAAAAGACCACCCACAAATTCAAGGCCGAAGTCAGCCAGCTTCTCGATATCCTGGTGCACTCTCTTTACACCAACAAGGAAATATTCCTGCGGGAACTCGTATCCAACGCTTCGGACGCGCTGGAAAAGGTCCGCTTCAAGACCACTGCCGAAGCAGGCGACGACGACACTCCGCTTGAGATCCACATCACTTCGGACAAGGACGCAGGCACCATCACCGTCACTGACACCGGCGTTGGCATGACCCGCGACGAGATCATGCAGAACATCGGCACCATCGCCCATTCCGGCACGGCCGAACTCGCCCGTCAGGCCGAAGAAGGCAAGGAATCCCTCGACGCGCTCATCGGCCGTTTCGGCGTCGGTTTCTATTCCGTTTACATGATCGCCGACGAAGTCACTGTCACCACCCGCTCCATCGAGCCCGGTTCCAAGCCCATTGCATGGACCTCGGACGGACGGACCGACTACAAGCTTCAGGAGCTTGACGAAGACCTGCCGCGCGGCACCCGTATCGAGGTCAAGATCAAGGAAGACCTTGCCGCCCAGTTCACCAACAACGCGCATATCAAGCACGTCATCAACAAGCACTCCAACTTCGTCAACTTCCCGATTTTCATCGAAGACGAACGCGTCAACACCGTTTCCGCCCTCTGGCGCGAACCCAAATTCCAGATCAGCGACGAGCAGTACGCCGAATTCTACAAGTTCCTCACCTTTGATACCGAGGACCCGTTCGACACCCTGCACACTTCGGTTGATGCGCCGGTCCAGTTCAACGCACTCATGTTCACCCCCAAATCCGACAACGACCCGTTCGGAATGGGACGCGACAACCGCGGTCTGGACCTCTATGTCCGCCGCGTACTCATCGAAAAGCAGAACAAGGACCTGCTCCCGGAATACCTCGGCTTCGTCAAGGGCGTGGTCGATACCGAAGACCTGCCGCTCAACATCTCCCGCGAGACGTTGCAGGACAACATCCTCATGCGCAAGATCAGCTCCACGCTGGTCAAGCAGGTGCTCGGCAACCTCGAAAAGATGGCCAAGGACAACGCCGAACGCTACGACGAATTCTGGAACATCCACGGCAACCTCTTCAAGGCCGGTTACATGGACTTCCTGAACAAGGACAAGTTCGGCAACCTCGTACGCTTCAACTCCTCTGCCAGCGACGATGCCAAGGGACTGACCTCCTTTGCCGACTACATCTCCCGCGCCAAGGAAGACCAGAAGGAAATCTACTACGCATACGGCCCGAGCCGCGAAGCCCTCGCCATTTCCCCGCACCTCGAAGTGTTCCGCAAGAAAGGCATTGAGGTTCTCTACCTCTACGAACCCATTGATGAATTCGTGATGGACGCCCTGCGTGATTTCGACGGCTGCACCCTCGTCTCCGCCGAACATGCCGAAATGGAAAAGCTCGACAAGTTCGAAACCCTTGAGAAAGAGGAAAAGGCCGAAGCGCTCTCCGACGACCAGAAGTCTACGCTCGACGCGCTCATCGCCAAGATCAAGGACGTGCTCGGCGACGCCGTCACCGAGGTCAAGGCATCCCAGCGTCTTTCCGATTCCCCGGTCTGCCTCGCCAATCCCGACGGCAACGTGACGTCCTCCATGGACAAGATCATGCGCGTCATGTCCAAGGATTCCTCGATCCCCAAAAGGTGCTTGAGATCAACCCGGACCACGCGCTTGTGCGCAACATGCTCACCATCTTCGAAAAGAACAGTGACGACCCGTTCATCGAGCAGGCCGCGAACCAGCTCTTTGAATCCGCGCTGCTCCTCGAAGGCTACCTCACCGATCCCCACGCCCTCGTGGGCCGTGTGCAGGACCTGCTCACCAAGTCGAGTGGCTGGTACGTGGACTCCAAGAAATAGGCGAAAATC
>LQAJ01000339.1_pt1 | contig 11628 bp, 13 predicted proteins | sample 1535811 | NCBI WGS metagenome assembly LQAJ01 (sample SAMN04331587, study PRJNA305678) | bioreactor metagenome | isolation source: bioreactor_6 inoculated with Wadden Sea sediment 2nd replicate of a... | place: Germany: Wadden Sea, Janssand Flat
CCTGCCTTGTCGTAGGCGTAGGTCCATGTGACGGGTTCGCCCGCCACGGTTTCGGTTTTTCCGACAATGCGCCCTGAGGGTCATGCTTCAGTTTAATTCGTAAGGAGTATGCATTTGTAAATCTCCATTTCCCGGCGGGGTGGTTTTGCCCGATACGGACACCACCGGAATTCGGCGAAAAGCATAACCCCGGTTTTCAGGGCAGGATGAAAACGGGCGAAAAAGACCCTATAACGGGCGAAAAAGCATAACTTGGACTCTTGACAGGGTTTTGAAAAACACCCCTTGGGACGCAAAAAAAGGCCGGAAGGATCAGTGATCCTTCCGGCCTTTCAGTATTTCGGTCTGCCGAACTAGATGACTTTGTTCAGCGGGTATTCGATGATGCCCTCGGCGCCGAACTCGACGAGCTGGGGGATGAGGTTGCGGACGACTTTTTCCTCGACCATGATTTCAACGGACAGCCAGTTGGGGTCCTGAAGTTCTGCCACGGTGGGAGAGTTCAGGGACGGCAGGGAGCCGTTGAGGTCTGCAAGGCGGTCCTTGGGCAGGTTCATCTTGAGGCCGACCATCTTTTCGGCCTTGAGCGCGCCCTGAAGCAGCAGGTTGATCTCTTTGATGAGCTTGCGCTTTTCCGGGTCTTCCCATGCTTCCTTATTGGCGATGAGCTGCGTGTTGGTCTGCATGAGCTCGGCGATGATGCGCAGGCCGTTGGCCTTGATGGTCGTGCCGGTCTCGGTGATCTCGACGATACCGTCGCAGAGATCTTCCACAACCTTGGCCTCGGTGGTGCCCAGGAGAAGGAGACGTCCACGTCGATGTTCTGGGACTCGAAGTATTCCTTGGTGAATCCGACGAGTTCGGTGGATATCTTTTTGCCGTTGAGGTCTTCGGGACGCTTGTACGGGGAATCACCTTTGACGCAGAGTACCCAGCGGGCCTTGCGGTTGCTCACCTTGGAGTAGATGAGGTCGTCCACGACAACGACGTCGGATTTGTTTTCCTTGATCCAGTCCATGCCTGTCAGGCCGACATCAAAGGTGCCGTTCTCGACGTACATGGACATTTCCTGTGCACGGGCGAGCGAACATTTGATGCGGTCGTCGTCGATGTCCGGGAAGTAGTTGCGGGCGTGCAGCTTGATCTTCCAGCCAGCCTTGGCAAAGAGCTTGAGGGTTGCATCTTGCAGGGAGCCTTTGGGAACGCCGAGTCGGAGAAATTGTTCAGACATTATTTATATACCTCTTTGGGGTCGAAGACGATCGGTGCACATTTGTTCACTTCGCCGTCTTTCAATTCGCGGAAAAAGCAGGAGCGGTAGCCCATGTGGCAGGCCGCGCCGCCGATCTGATCGATGAGAAGCACCAAGGTGTCGTCGTCGCAGTCAATGCGGATGGACTTCACCTTCTGCGTATGGCCTGAGGTACCGCCCTTATGCCATAGCGTATTGCGGCTGCGGCTCCAATAATGAGCCTCGCCGGTTTCAAGGGTTTTATCCCATGCTTCTTCGTTCATGTAGGCCATCATGAGCACTTCGCCGGTCTCGGGTCCTGTGCGATGGCGGGGACGAGTCCGTCCATTTTTTGGAAATCAGGTCTGATCATTTGCGGTACCTCTATCAGATGATTTGTGTCGATCCGGGATTGGATCGGACGGGTTACATAACCAATGGGTGCCCAAAGCGCAACCATGGCGGCATGGTGTCACCCGATTGTCGTTTTCAGAAAGCCAGCCAAGCGTCCAATTTATGCCGTTTTGCCCGCTTTGATTCGCCACGTCCTGTGGTTCATCGCTTCACGCGTCGGTTCCCGAAATCGTCCTCGTCTCCAACCCCTGTCAAGAGTCCATGTTATGCCTTTTTTCGCCCGTTTTGGGGTCCTTTTTGCCCGTTTTCGTCCCGGCCTGAAAACCGGGGTTATGCTTCTCGTCAATTTCCGGCGCGCTCCCGGCAGGGGCAAACCATACGCCGGAATATGGAGAATTCATTATGGCAACAAGTGTAATCGAAATCTGCAACAACGCGCTTCTGGATCTGGGCGAGGATGTAATCATGTCGCTGGGAGACGAAAGCAAGGCCGCCGGACTGTGCAATCACCGCTGGCCCGCGGTGCGGGATGCCGTTTTGCGCGCGCATCCGTGGAACTGCGCCATGGCGCAGGCGGAACTGGCAGCGGGAAGCGCCGCGCCTCTCTGGAGATGGGAATACAAGTACGTTCTGCCCACGGATTTTCTGCGTATCGTTCAACTCGTCGGGCAGGACGGCGGCGACATCGCGGACTGGGAGATTCAGGGCGGCATCATCCTGTGCAACGAACAGGCTCCCATCTACATCTCCTACGTTCGGCGCGAAACCGATCCCAAGCGGTATGACGCCCTGTTGGACGAGACATTTTCCGCTCGGCTGGCCGCGACGCTCGCCTATCCGCTGACCGGATCCACTTCACTGGCCCAGTCGTATTGGAACGTGTATCAGGAAAAGTTGGCCGAGGCGCGTGGCGTCGATGCCCGGGAAGGCGTGCCGGAATCCGTCACGCCCACCAATTGGCTCGGCGCGAAAATGGGCCGGTAAATATAGGTCCGAGTATGCCGTTAATAACGGTTGAAATAGAAAAAGCCCTCAAGGAATTTTCCTTCAGGGCTTTTGTCGTTTCGATCTTTGTGCGGGGCTAGACCGGCAATCCTCTTGATTTGCGGTCTTCCTTCATCTTTTCGAGCAGTTCGTAGGGAACGCGCAGGCTGCCCTTGCCTTTGCCCAGAGATATTTTCGGCTTGACCGAGCCGTGGAAGTCCGAGCCGCCGCTGGCGAGCAGCCCGAGGCGTTCGGTCATTTCCCTGTAATCCTTGGTCATGGATTCGTTGTGCTCGGAGTAGTATACCTCCATGCCGTTCCAGTCCCATGTCCATCAGGTCGGAGACGAGTTTTTCCGTCTTCGGCATGTCGAGTCCCAGCGCAAAGGGGTGCGCGAGGATGGATGTGGCACCGATGTTGTTGAGAATATCAAGCGCCTGCTTCGGCTGGAGTTTGCGTTTGGGGATGTAGGCCCGGCCGTTGTCGCCCAGCCAGACCTTGAAGGCTTCGTCCACGGACGAGACCACTCTGAGAGCCAGCAGTTCCTGAGCGAAATGGGGGCGGCCAATGGTTCCGCCGGCCCGTGCGGCCACGGCTTCATACGTGATGTTGATGCCCTGTTGGCGCAGCTTCTCAACGATTTCATGGTTGCGGGTTTTGCGGCCTTCGATGACCCAGTCGAAAGCCTTCTGGAGTTCTTCCGGTTCAGGGGGCAGGAAGAGTGCCACCATGTGCATCCAGCCGACACCGGCCGGAGACTCGAGGCTCAGTTCGCAGCCGGGAATGACCTCAACGCCGTATTCTTTTCCCGCGGCCACGGCTTCGGCAACGCCGCCGAGCGTGTCGTGATCGGTCAGGGCAATAGCCTTCAGGCCGGTTTCAGCCGCGAGTTTTACCAATTCGGTCGGAGACAGGGTGCCGTCCGAGGCCGTGGAATGGGTATGTAAATCTATCATGGGCAAGCCTCTTATTCAGGGTTTGATTTCGCGGGCGTGTCAGGTACACTGTCCGCAGACAGTTGTTTAACAGGACAACGCATTTAAGGCAAAGAGACAGTAAGGAGAAAGCATGACATTGAAAAAGGAACTCATAGATATATTGGCCTGCCCCAAATGCAAGGGCAAGGTGGCCGTTACCCCCGGTGAAGACGGGCTGGCCTGTAATAAGTGCGGGGTCGTCTATCCTGTCAGAGACGATATCCCCATCATGCTGGTGGATCAGGCCGTGCCGGAGAAAGATTGGGCCGGTTCGAAGCAGGAAGCATAATTTCTCAGGCTGTTGATAACGGTCTGATTGCGTCGTTGCTGCAAAAAGATCAAATTCTCGCGTACAGGAACTACGTGTCGACCTTGATCTTTTTTTTGCGCCTACCACTCGAACTATTCTCAACAGCTTGATGTCTTTGTGGAAATGAAAAGGCCCGAAGGTTGAACCTTCGGGCCTTTTTTGAATGTCGTTTATTCGCTGTCTTCAGCTGTTTCGCCTGTCTCCGGGGTTTCTTCCGGTGCAGGGGCTTTTTCTTCCACCGGTTCCGGCTTGGGAGCGGCCTGGGCGGCTCCATGTAGCGGGCGAACACGAGGAAACCGGTGTGGGCCACCATGCGGTCGTCCGGACGGAGCCTGTCGGGAACGGGTTTCCAGTGGCGCACGAGGATTTCGAGCACTTCCAGATCCGCGAACGGACCGTCTTCAAGGCCGCGCAGCAGGTCGGATACCTGATTGGTGGTGGGCAGCAGGAAGCCGCACATGGCGCCGGGGGCGACTGCGTTCGGGATGGAATGCAGGTATTCCCACGGGGTGCGTACGTCGAGGAACAGGCGTCGGCACCGGAGTGCAGGAAGCCGTCCTCGATGTTCTGGTTCACCTGCTCGACGCGATGGGAGAGGCCCACGCGTTCGAGGTTCTTGCCCGCGAGCTTGAAGAAATCGGCGCGGCGTTCGTAGGTGATGACTTTGCCCGTGTCGCCGACAAACCAGGCCAGAGCCGTGGTAAGGCCTCCGGAGCCTGTGCCGGATTCGATGACCGTGGAACCGGGGCCGATGCCCAGTTTCATCATCAGGTATCCGATTTCTTTCGGGTACATGATCTGGGTCTGGCGCTTCACGCCCTTGATGAGATCATGCAGCGTGGGCTTGAGAATGAGATATGGCCTGCCGAGGTGTGTGTTGACATACTGGCCGAAACCGTTTTCGGCGATATCGTCCATGAGCAGCTTGCCGTCATGGGTATGCACTTCGCCGCCTGCTTCGAGTTTGCGCAGGTAGCGTTTGCCTTTGTGACTGATGAGTAAAACGAGTTGTCCGGGGTCGATCATGTATCCGGCCTCCTAATAGAAATATGCGCTTTGCTACGGTGAGCGGGCTGTGAAGTCAAGCAAAAGCAAGATAACACAATGGCTGGCGGGCGCAATCCGGGCCTCAAGATAATCCTTGCAGGAATAATGGGCGAACTGTACCAATGCACACGCATGGTTCTTGACATGTGAGCTTCAGTCCTTAATAACCTCGTAAGATATTTTGATTCCGGCGCGAAGAATGCCGGACACGAGGATTTTTCACACATGGCATACAAATACATTTTCGGTCCCGTAATGAGCGGGAGGCTCGGAAGATCACTCGGTCTCGATCTGCTTGGCGGGCGTATATGTTCCATGGACTGCGTGTACTGTGAAGTGGGCGCGACCCGGAATTTGACTCTTGAGCGGAAACCGTATGTCCCTGCCTCGGATATCCTCGACGAACTGGCCGCATGGAAGGCGGAAGGACTGGGCGACGTTGACATGGTCACGCTGGGCGGACTCGGTGAGCCGTGCCTCAACTCGGAGATGGCGGATGTCATCACCGGAGCGCGGAAACTGTTTCCCGACACGGATATCGCCGTGTTGACCAATGCCAGTCTCATGCCGGATGAAGCGGTGCGGCGGGAACTTGCTCTGGCAGATGTTGTTCTGCCCAGCCTTGATTCATTGGTGGACGAAGAGTTCGCCAGTGTGAACCGCCCCTGTGAAGGATTGACCCCTGCGGCAGTAGCCAAAGGGCTCCTTGAATTTCGAAAGATTTTCAAGGGAAAGATATTTTTGGAAATTTTGCTTGCCGAAGGAATAAACGACACAGACGAGAACCTCGGCAGGCTCAAGGATTTTTGCAAGCGTCTTGCTCCCGACCGGGTGGATGTGGTCACATTGACCCGTCCCGGAACGGTCAAGGGAGTCCACTCCGTGGAAGGAGAGGTCTTAAGGCGCTGGCGCATGGCGATTGAGAGCGGCACTGACCGCTCGGAAGAACGGAAGGTCGCGGCAAAGGTGGACATGGATATCGAGCGGGCAACCGCGTTTGTTCAGGCCTCACTTGCCCGCAGACCGCAAACCGTTCTACAGTTGGCTCAGGCTCTGAACGCGGACATGGAAATTGTCCGTCAGGCCGTGGAAGCTCTGGAAAGACAGGGCGGCATCATCGCGCGGGACGACCGCGGCGAGACGTATTACCACGGAGCGGAGCATGTCATTGAAGAATAAACAGCAGGCCGACGCATGGCATATCACACAATTTTCTCGTCACGAGGTTTTCATGACCAGCAAGAAGAAACGGCAGAAGATGTTCATCTCCGTCCTGCCAGGAGAACAGGTTGAAGTTGTCATAGCCGAAGAGGGCAAGGTCAACGAGTATTACGTTGAGATGGTCCATCAGGCCAAGACCAAGGGCAACATTTACAAAGGGTATATTCACAACATCGACAACGGGCTGCAGGCCGCGTTCATCAATTACGGAGCCGAGAGAAACGGTTTCCTTCAGATCGACGAGGTCCACCCGGAATACTACATGGGCAGCCCGGCCACCAGAAAGGGCCAGCGCTATCCGCTCATGCAGAAGGTGCTCAAGCCGGGGCAGGAAGTGCTCGTGCAGGTGGTCAAGGAACCCACCGGCAAAAAAGGCGCGTTCCTGACATCCTATCTTTCCCTGCCCGGACGCAGCTTTGTCTACACCGTGGGCCGCAGCCAGATGGGCGTGTCCCGCAAGATCGAGAATGAAAAGGAACGTCTGCGCCTGAAAAAGACGCTCGAATCCTTTGAAACCACCGAAGGCGTGGGACTTATCGCCCGTACCGCCGCTGTGGGCCAGTCCAAGGCCGCGCTCGGTCGTGACTACAAGTATCTCAACCGTCTCTGGACCGATATCCGTGCCAATGCCCAGAAGGAAAAGGCACCTGCCATTGTGTATCAGGAACTCGGTCTGGCCGCCCGTGCCGTGCGTGACTACCTGACCAGTGACGTCACCGAAGTGTGGGTTGATGACAAGGAAACCTTTGACCAGATCCGTCAGTTCGTGAAGCTCGCCTTCCCGCGCAAGAACAATCTCGTCAAGGTCCACGAAGATCCGGACCTGAGCCTTCTGGAACGGTTCAACCTCGTCAAGCAGGTGCAGGAAATCTACTCCCGCGAGGCTTCCATGCCTTCCGGTGGCCGACTTGTTTTCGATGCCACCGAAGCCCTGACCGCCGTTGACATCAACTCCGGCAAGATCGGCGGGGAACGCAATTTCCAGAAGATGGCCCTCAAGACCAATGCGGAAGCCGCGCGCGAGATCGCCCGTCAGCTCCGTCTGCGTGATATCGGCGGTCAGGTGGTCATTGACTTCATCGAGATGAAGAACCCCAAAGACTGCCGTGAGGTCGAAAAAATCATGCGTGCGGAACTCAAAAATGACCGCGCCCGTACCGATGTCAGCCGTATCTCTTCTTTCGGTCTCATGGAACTCGTCCGCCAGCGTCTCGGTTCATCCGCCATCGCCATTTCCACGGAAGCCTGCCCCTGCTGCAAGGGAACCGGCATTCGCCGCAACATGGAATGGCAGGCCTTGCAGGCTCTCAAGGATATCCATCGCGAGCTTCGTAAATCCGGCACGTCCGAGGTCGAGCATACCTGCGAGGAAGAGCTTGCCATCTACCTGCTCAACAACAAGCGCGGGGTCATCCTCGATCTGGAAGAGCGTTACGGCAAAAAGGTCATCGTGGACATCGATTACGAGTACGAGGATTAGCACCGTTATCCGGGCGGAGTGAATCATGAAACGCCTTCTTTTGCATATCTGCTGCGGTCCGTGTTCCATCACGACCGTCAAGACGCTGCTCGATCAGGGTATCGAGGTCACCGGGTTGTTCTACAATCCGAACATCCATCCGCTGACCGAGTATGTGAAGCGGCGTGACGGGTGTCTTGAGGTTGCGGAAAAACTTGGCTTCAACGTCATCGTCAAGGACAACGAATACAAGCCGCAGCAGTGGTTTCGCGACGTGGCCTTTCGTGAGGACAACCGTTGTTTCCACTGCTACCAGAACCGCCTGGAGCGGACGGCCCAGATAGCCAAAAAGGGCGGGTTCGACCTGTTTACCACCACGCTGTTGTATTCGAAATACCAGAAGCACGCGGATATCGCGTCGCTGGGGCGTGACCTGCAATCCGAAAAGACGCGGTTTCATTACCACGACTTTCGTGAAGGGTGGAAAGACGGCATCGATATTTCCAAGGAATGGGGCATCTATCGACAGCAGTACTGCGGATGCCTGTACAGTGAAAACGAACGCTATCAGCGCGAATTGGGGAAATGACCATGAGTGATCTGCGTTTCCTGCACTGGCTTCTCAATCGTCGAGTCATTCTTGTGGGCTTTGTGGTCATCACGGCGCTCAACACGCTGGCATCCTTTTGGGCAGGCGTTCCAGCCGAGACCTTGGCAGTCAATGTCTTTGCCGTGCCGGTCTATGGTGCGCTCGCATGGTATACCTACAAGCGGCAGCCTGTAGCGACATGGATGCTCATTGTCGTGCTCATCCTGAACGGTTCAGGCTATCTCTATGACGGACTGACCAATCTCATCGCCCTTCAGGACGGCTCGACCATTGCCAATCTGCTGCGCGTCGTCGCCGGAATGTTCCTTTCATGGGGCATGCTCGTCATTTATCAGGAACGGCGCGGACAGGATTAGGCATGGGAAGGATTTACGGAGAGGATGTTCCAGTCACGCCCGCTTTCCCAGCCGCGGCGGGCGGCAAGGCGGTCAAGGCTGTGAAGGGCGGCGGCAAGGGACTGCTGCTTTACATTCACGTACCGTTCTGCAAATCCCGCTGTCATTACTGTAATTTCCATTCGCAGGCGTCAATCAGGTCACCTTTGCCTGGTATCACAAACTGCTGCTCTCCGAGATTGAGCTGTGGGGCAAGCGCCTCAAGAGGCCGATGCTCAAGACCATCTATTTCGGCGGCGGGACTCCGAGCCTCATTCCGCTTCAGCAGCTTGACCAGATCATGAAGCGCTGGGCAAACACTTCGAGTTTCCCCGGCCATGGAGGTCACCCTCGAAGCCAATCCGGATTCGGCTCAGGATGTTAGCTATTTTCGCGCCCTGCTTTCCATGGGCATCAATCGTCTTTCGCTGGGCATGCAGTCCCTGAACGATCTGGAATTGCACGCTATGGGCCGTCCGCATTCGGCTGCCATGACCTTTGCTGCGTATGACGCGGCTCGACAGGCCGGTTTTGGCAACATAGGTGTGGACCTCATCTGGGGGCTTCCCGGTCAGCGGCTCAAGACGTGGATCGATCAGTTGCAGACCGTGGCCGACATGCGTCCGGAGCATATTTCCGCCTACAATCTCACGGTGGAGACGGGGACCGTCATGGCGAAGATGCTCGACGAGGACGGTGATTTCAAGCTCCCGCCCGAACAGGAGCAGGGACGCATGTTCATTTACGGAGCCGAATTCCTCGAATCCGTCGGCTACATGCATTACGAAGTGTCCAACTTTGCGCGCATGGGGTTCATGTCGGTTCACAATTCCGGTTACTGGGACGGTTCCGATTATCTCGGCCTCGGCCCGTCAGCCGTTTCCACCATCGGTCGTCGCCGTTTCAACAATCCCCGGTACATGGACGAATACGACGCCTATGTCCGGGGCGGCCTTGTGGGCAACGACCATGAGGAGCTGACCGACAACGACCTGCTCAAGGAAATGGTCATGCTTTCCCTGCGTACCTCGCGCGGCCTTGATCTGAAGGATTTCAGAAAACGCACCGGGTTCGATCTGGTCAAGCGCAAGGAACAACTCATCAGGCGCTGCATCGGGAAAATCTCATTCGCATCAGCCACGGCTTTCTGCGGCTCACCAAAAACGGCATGCTCGTGTCGAACGTCATCATCAGGCGGTTGGCGTTCGAGGAGTAAATCTTTCCCCTTGCAAAGGGGGAGCAATAGGCCGTTTCTCTATTCGTCGTTGTTCGGCTGAAGGTACACCTCGTGTTGCGGGTAAGGAATTTTTATTCCTTCTTCTTTGAAGCGACGATGAATTTCCTTGCTCAGGTCATGGACGATCCGTCCCCTGTCATGGGGCCTGACCGCCCACACGAGCAGTTCCAGATTGACGGACCAGTCTCCTAGAGTGCGCAGGCGGACTTTTGGTGCGGGGGTTTTCTTTACCGAATTGTGATCGCCGGCAATTTCCATGAGTATTTTTTCCGCACGGTCAAAGTCCGCTTCATAGGCGATTCCCACGGGGACCCTGACTCTGAAATGCAGATACGGTGCGCTCTGGTTGACTATTTTCACATTGGTAATGATGGAGTTCGGTACCGTGATGAGAACGTCGTCGCGAGTCTGGAGGCGTGTGCTTCGCATTCCCACGGCCTTGACTTCACCCCGTTCACCAGTGTCGAGCACGATGTAATCCCCTGCCTTGAAGGGGCGGTCGAGAAAAATGGAAACTCCGCCGAAGAAGTTGGACAGTGTTTCCCGTGCGGCCAGGGCGATAGCCATGCCGACAATACCTGCGGAAGCGAAAACCGCTGTGATCGGAAGGCCGAAGTACTTTCCGGCATTGAAGAAAAGAACAAAGACCAGACTGATGGAGATCAGACGGCCGACCAGTTTGATGACGTCCGCATCAAGAGCCTCTTCCTTTATGTGCCGCGAAGTGATGATTCTGTGAATGACGATGTTTCCGAGTACGATAATGCCCCATGCCGCGAACAGGAAGAACATGGCCTCAAGGATGAAACGGGTGATGGTCAGCACCTTTCCGGTTATGTTGACCTGTGCCCTGAACAGGTATTCCGAAATGACGCAGCCACCCATCCCGAACAGCGGGAAAAACAGGCTGCAGATATGTCCTCCCTTTTCCATCTTTCGAGCACGCCATGCGCGGGAGACATTGAGTGTCCCCCAAAGGAAGATTGTCATGAACAGGGTCACCAGTACGAATCCGAACCATTGCCACACGGTCTGGCCAAGATAGTCCTCGCGCATCCAGTCGGGCAGGTGACCAATGAGTCCATCCGGTATCATCCAGCCCGACGCATAGATGTAGTCTTCATACAGCCCTTGGGTTTCTCCATGAGTATAAGGCAGATTTCGAATCGCGACATAATACTCATGCAGTCTTTCCACTGTGTCAGGCGTGAAAAGAAAGCTTCCTGCCTTCGCGCCCTTGGCAACTTTGCCGATAATTATTTCCGTATGCGGCAGACGCCATTTGTCCAGATCGCTTTTGCGGATATCTGCCTTGTCCGGAACCGTTTCCATGGCGGGTAGTTGAAGGCGGTCCAGTATTTCCCGTAAAAGAAGGACCGATTCCAGAGCGACGTCCTCGACAATGGTCGGTGGCACCTGGCTCAGGTCAAAGCATCGAATTCCCCTGTTCCAGTGCTGCCATATTTCGTTCCGGTCCGCGGAGTCGTTCTGCAAGGCCTTAGACAGGTCATTTGTGGCCTCTATGAAGCTTTTCAGAGTTCCACGAGGGCTGGATGTGTCCGGTGGTTCAAGAGGGGAGGTGTTCATGGAAAATGATGTCCCAGGCATGAGCAGGACGATAAGGCAGACGGATACTAGGTGCAGCAGCATGTGAGACATGGGGTCCTCGCCGAATGGGGTTTACTCATTTATATAAAGAAATAGAAGAATGCGCTGATTTTTACAAGTCGTACTGTAAAAAAAGGGAAGGCTTTTTTTTGAAGAAAAAGAAAGGCAAAAGATGAAAGGCAGAAATCCAGTCGCTTTCGCTCCCTCCATGTCCTT